>Ga0207690_10000537_pt1 | contig 24728 bp, 15 predicted proteins | sample KBSC23metaG_FD_184315 | JGI IMG/M metagenome (GOLD analysis project Ga0207690, IMG submission 184315) | Corn rhizosphere microbial communities from Kellogg Biological Station, Michigan, USA - KBS C2-3 metaG (SPAdes) (version 2) | ecosystem: Host-associated > Plants > Roots > Rhizosphere > Soil ...
ACGTGCTCGGCCTGCTGGCCGTATATGCGCTGCAGCGGACACAGCCATGGCTGCCGCTGAACCCGCAGCACTTCGCCGCGGTGTCGCCGGATTCGGCGATGAACACCGCGATCAGCTTCGCCAGCAATACCAACTGGCAGGCCTACGCCGGCGAGTCGACGATGAGCTACCTGACCCAGATGCTGGGCCTGGCGGTGCAGAACTTCCTCTCCGCGGCGACCGGCATCGCGGTGCTGGTGGCGGTGGTGCGCGGTTTCAGCCGGCGCAGTGCGAGCGGTCTGGGCAGCTTCTGGGTCGACCTCACGCGCAGCACACTGTACGTGCTGCTGCCGTTGTCGCTGCTGATGAGCCTGCTGCTGGTCTCGCAGGGCGTGGTGCAGAACTTCAGGCCGTATGTCGACGTGCCGGTGCTGCAGGCGAGCAGTTATTCGACGACCGCGAAGGACGCCGCCGGCCACGACGTGAGCATGCAGACGGCGGTCAGCACGCAAACCCTGCCGATGGGGCCAGCCGCCTCGCAGATCGCGATCAAGCTGCTCGGCACCAACGGCGGCGGTTTCTTCAATGCGAACTCGGCGCATCCGTACGAGAACCCCACGCCGTTCTCCAACTTCATCGAGATGCTGGCGATCTTCCTGATCCCCGGCGGGTTGTGCGTGATGTTCGGCCGCATGGTCGGCGACCGGCGACAAGGCTGGGCGATCCTCGCCACGATGCTGCTGATCTTCATCCCGCTGGCGATCGGCCTGGTCGCGGCGGAGCAGGCCGGCAACCCGGTGCTGCACGGGCTGGCGGTGGATGCGCACGCCTCGGCGCTGCAGGCCGGCGGCAACATGGAGGGCAAGGAGACGCGCTTCGGCATCGTCTCGTCCGGCCTGTTCGCGGCGATCACCACGGCCGCCTCGTGCGGCGCGGTGAACGCGATGCACGATTCGCTGACACCGCTCGGCGGCCTGGTGCCGATGTGGTTGATGCAGCTGGGCGAGGTGATCTTCGGCGGTGTCGGTTCGGGCCTGTACGGCATGCTCGCCTTTGCCGTGGTGGCGGTGTTCATCGCCGGGCTGATGGTGGGCCGCACGCCGGAGTACCTGGGCAAGAAGATCGAAGCCTACGAGATGAAGATGGCCAGCCTTGCGGTGCTGCTGCCGTGCGCGCTGGTGGTGATCGGCACGGCGATCGCGGTGATGGTGCCGGCCGGCGCAGCGAGTGTGTCCAATCCCGGCGCACACGGTTTCAGCGAGATCCTTTACGCGGTCAGCTCGGCTTCCAACAACAACGGCAGCGCGTTCGGTGGACTGTCGGCCGACACGCCGTTCTGGAACACGCTGCTGGGTGTCTGCATGTTCTTCGCACGCTTTCCGCTCGCCATCGCGATGCTGGCGATGGCCGGCTCGCTCGCCGCCAAGCGCCACGTACCCGAATCCGCCGGCACGCTGCCCACGCACACGCCGCTGTTTGTCACCCTGCTGGCCTGTGTGGTGATCGTGGTCGGTGCACTCACCTTCCTGCCGGCGCTGGCCCTGGGGCCGATCGCCGAATCCCTGATGTCGGGACACTGAGCCATGACCGCACGTACCCAAGCTGCAAGCGGCTTCCATCGCGAGCTGGTGCTCGCGGCCGTTGCCGATGCGTTCCGCAAACTGTCGCCGCGGGTGCAGTTTCGCAATCCGGTGATGTTCGTGGTGTTCGTGTGCAGCGTGCTGACCACCCTGCTATGGGCGCAGGCGCTCGCCGGCCACGGCGAGGCGCCCACCGGTTTCATCTTCTGGGTCAGCTTGTGGCTGTGGTTCACCCTGCTGTTCGCGAACTTCGCCGAGGCGCTGGCGGAAGGGCGCGGCAAGGCGCAGGCCAATGCGCTGCGCAGTTCGCGCAAGGACGTGATCGCGAAGAAGCTGGCATCGGCTGATCGCCATGCAACGATCACCTTCGTTCCGTCCAGTGATCTGCGCAGCGGCCACCACGTGCTGGTGGAGGCGGGCGAGCAGGTTCCCGGCGACGGTGAAGTGGTGGTCGGTGCAGCCAGCGTGGACGAGAGCGCGATCACCGGCGAATCCGCGCCGGTGATCCGCGAGTCCGGCGGCGACCGCAACGCGGTCACCGGCGGCACGCGCGTGCTGTCGGACTGGCTGGTGGTGCGCATCACCAGCAATCCGGGCGAGAGTTTTCTCGACCGCATGATCGCGATGGTGGAAGGCTCCAAACGGCGCAAGACGCCGAACGAGATTGCGCTGACCATCCTGCTGGCCAAGTTCACCCTGATCTTCCTGCTTGCCTGCGCCACCTTGCTGCCGTACTCGATCTACAGCGTGCAGGTCGCCGGCAGCGGCAGCCCGATCACGCTTACCGTGTTGATCGCGCTGCTGGTGTGCCTGATCCCCACCACCATCGGCGCGCTGCTGTCGGCGATCGGCATCGCCGGCATGGACCGGATGATCCGCGCCAACGTGATCGCCACTTCCGGCCGCGCGGTGGAGGCGGCTGGCGACGTCGACGTGCTGCTACTGGACAAGACCGGCACGATCACCCTCGGCAACCGCCAGGCGGTGGCGTTCCTGCCCGCGCCCGGCGTAGAGGAGAGCATCCTGGCCGAAGCCGCGCAGCTTGCCTCGCTGGCCGACGAGACGCCGGAAGGGCGCAGCGTGGTGGTGCTGGCGAAGGACCGGTTCGGCCTGCGCGAGCAGCAGCTCGAGACCCTGCAGGCGCAGTTCGTGCCGTTCACCGCGCAGGCCCGCATGAGCGGCGTGGACATCGGCACGCGCCTCATCCGCAAGGGCGCGCTGGATGCGGTGGAGAAATACCTGGAGGCCAATCGCAGCCACCTGCCGCCGTCGGTCAGACGGATGGCCGAGGACATCGCGCGGCGCGGCGCCACCCCGCTGATCGTCACCGAGGGCGTGACCGCGCTGGGCGTGATCGAGCTGAAGGACATCGTCAAGGGCGGCATCAAGGAGCGCTTCGCCGAGATGCGCCGGATGGGCATCAAGACCATCATGATCACCGGCGACAACCCGCTCACCGCCGCGGCCATTGCGGCCGAGGCCGGCGTCGACGACTTCCTCGCCGAGGCCACGCCGGAAGCCAAGCTGAAACTGATCCGCAGCATCCAGGCCGAGAACCGGCTGGTGGCGATGTGCGGCGACGGCACCAACGACGCGCCGGCACTGGCGCAGGCCGACGTGGCGGTGGCGATGAACACCGGCACGCAGGCCGCGAAAGAGGCCGGAAACATGGTCGACCTCGACTCCAACCCGACCAAGCTGATCGAGGTGGTGGAGATCGGCAAGCAGATGCTGATCACCCGCGGCGCGCTCACCACGTTCTCGATCTCCAACGACATCGCCAAGTACTTCGCGATCATCCCGGCCGCATTCGCCACCACCTACCCGGCGCTCGATACGCTCAACGTGATGCATCTGGCCACGCCGCAGAGCGCGATCCTGTCGGCGGTGATCTTCAATGCACTGATCATCATCTGCCTGATCCCGCTGGCGCTGAAGGGCGTGAAGTACCGCGCGCTCGGCGCCGCCGCGCTGCTGCGCCGCAACCTGCTGGTCTACGGGCTGGGCGGCATCGTGGTGCCGTTCCTCGGCATCAAGCTGATCGACCTGTCGCTGGTCCTGCTGGGGCTGTCCTGATGCGCGCCCTCGCCCTCGCCACGCTCGCCGCGGCACTCGTTCCCGGCCTCGCCTGCGGCATGCCGGCAGGCAGCATCACCGGCAATGTCGCGCTGACTTCCGACTACCTGTTCCGCGGCCTCACCCAGAGCTGGAGTCATCCGGCGATCCAGGGCGGCGCCGACTACACCGACCCGAACGGCTTTGCCGCTGGCTTCTGGGCTTCGAGCGTCAGCGAGCGCAGCTATCCAGGCGGCACGCTGGAACTGGACTTCTACGCCAGCTACGGCCTGGCGATCAACAACGACTGGTCATGGCGTGCCGGCATCTATGGCTACGCCTATCCCGGTGCCAATCTCGACCAGGCCGGGCTCGCGTCGCGCTCGCTCAACACCATCGAGGCCAACGTCGCGGTGGGCTGGAAGCAGTTCACGCTGAAGTACAACCGCGCGCTCACCGATTATTTCGGGGTGGGCACGGAGCAGGGTTATCGCGGCGATTCCAGAGGCACCGGTTACCTGCAGCTGGACACGACCTTCCCGTTGAACGACGCATGGAGCCTGGCGCTGCATGCCGGCCACACGCACTACACCACCATCTTGGCCACGCCGCTGGCCAACGGCGCGCGCGATCCAAGCTACAGCGATATCGGCGCCACGCTGAAGTACCTGGTCGCTGCGCACTGGTCGCTGAGTGCAGGCCTCACCTACGCCACCAACGCGGATTTCTACCGCCGCACTTCCAGCTTCCTCGATGCCAGCGACACGCGCGACGTCGGCGGTTCGCGCGGCTTCGTGATGCTGCAAGGTAGTTTCTGAGGAACATTCCATGAGCAAACTATTGCGCCAATCCTTCGTCCTGCTGTTGCTGATGACCGTGATCACCGGCGTGCTGTATCCGTTGGCGGCCACCGGGCTGGCCCAGCTGATCTTCCCGCAGCAAGCCAGCGGCAGCCTCATCGTGAGGAACGGCAAGCCGGTCGGCTCCGTGCTGATCGGTCAGTCATTTACCGACCCCAAGTATTTCTGGGGCCGGCCGTCGGCGACCGCGCCGAATGCATACAACGCGGGTGCTTCGTCGGGCTCCAACCTCGGCCCGACCAACCCGGCGCTGACCGAGGCGGTGAAGCAGCGCATCGCCGCGCTGCGTGTGGCCGACCCGGGCAACCAGGCACTGGTGCCGGTGGATCTGGTCACCGCCTCGGGCAGCGGGCTCGATCCGGAAATCAGTCCCGCCGCGGCGCAGTACCAGCTGGCGCGGGTGGCAAGGGTGCGCGGGCTGGATCCTGCGCGGGTGCAGGCGCTGGTGAACGCCTGCACCCGCGGCCGCCAGTTCGGCCTGCTCGGCGAACCGCGGGTGAACGTGCTGCAGCTCAACCTGGCGCTGGATGCGGCGCAGACGCATGGCAGCTGATCGCGCTACGCGCTACCGTAGCGCCATTTCCCGGACCGACCTTGGCATGAGCGAGCCCTCCCGCGAAGCACGCGCCGATGCCCTGCTCGGTACGGCGCACGACGACAGCCGGCGGCTGAAGGTGTTCCTCGGCGCCGCGGCGGGCGTGGGCAAGACCTACGCCATGCTGTCGGCTGCGCGTGAATTGAAGCGGCAGGGCGTGGACGTGGTGGTAGGCCTGGTCGAGACACACGGGCGCGCCGAGACGGCGGCGCTGCTGGAAGGGCTGGAGGTGCTGCCGCGTCGGAAGGTGAACTATCAGGGCCGCGATTTCACGGAGTTCGATCTGGATGGCGCGCTGGAGCGCCAACCGGCCGTGCTGCTGGTGGACGAACTGGCCCACAGCAACCTGCCCGGCGGTCGGCACGAGCGGCGTTGGCAGGACGTTGCCGAGCTGCTCGACGCCGGCATCGAGGTATACACCGCGCTCAACGTGCAGCATCTGGAGAGCCTCCATGACCAGGTGCGGCGAATCACCGGGGTCAGCGTACGCGAGCGGGTGCCGGATGCGTTCCTCGACCGCGCCCGCGACATCGTGCTGGTCGACCTGCCGCCGCGCGAGCTGATCGGGCGGCTGAAGCAGGGCAAGGTCTATGTGCCGGAGACCGCGGCGGCGGCGCTGGATGCTTTCTTCTCGCCGACCAACCTGGGCGCGCTGCGCGAGCTGGCGATGGACACCATGGCCAGACACGTCGACAGCGACCTGCGCGAGTCGATGCTGGCGCGCGGCGGCACGATGCCGGTACGCCGCCGCGTGCTGGCGGCAATCGATGGCCATGCGCAGAGCGAATACCTGGTGCGCGTGGCACGGCGCATCGCCGAGCGCCGCGGCGCGCCGTGGAGCGTGGCCTTCGTCGACACCGGCGCGCGGCTGGAGCCGGCCCGGCGCGAGCGGCTGGAGGCGGCGCTGCGGCTGGCGCGCCGGCTCGGCGGCGACACCGTGGTGCTGCGCGGCGCGACCATCGCCGACGAATTGCTGGCGCATGCCGACCGCGAGGGCGTGGGCCAGATCCTGCTGGGACGTACCCGCGAGCGCCTGCTGGCACGCATGGTAGGCCGCTCGCTGACCCAGCAGCTGCTGCGCCGCGGCGCGCACCTGGAGCTGACCATCATCGCCACGCCGAGCGAGCGGGCGGCGTCGCGGCGACGGCTGCGTTTTCCCGGCGGGCGGGGTTCGCGCGGCGAATACGCCTACGCCACGCTCGCCACGTTGGTCGCGTTGGCCCTGTCCTTTGTCGCCGATCGCTACCTGTCGGTGGCCAACCTGTCGCTGATCTTCCTCACCGCGGTGCTGGCGGTGGCGGTGCGCACGCGCATGGCGGTGGCCGTCTATACCGCCATCCTGTGTTTCCTTGGCGACAACTTTTTCTTCGCGCCGCCACGCTACACGCTGGCGATCGCGAATTTCGACGATGTGCTGGCGGTCAGCCTGTTCCTGATCGTGGCGCTGGTATGCAGCCACCTGGCGACGCGGCTGGCCAGCCAGGTGGAATCGCTGCGTTCCGCCCAGGTGCAGTCGCGCGCGCTGCTGGCGCTGGGCCAGCGGCTGGCCACCAGCGCCGATGCCGAGGGCATCCGCAAGGTCGGTGCGGCAGCCTTGGCACAGGCCTTGCGCGGCGAGGCGGCGATCCTCGTCCGCGATGCCGGCAGCCGGTTGCAGGTAGCCGCCTGCGCACCGCGTGAATTCGCCTTGTCGGCGCAGGACCTGGCCGCCGCCGACTGGAGCGAACGGCACGCGGCACAGGCCGGGCGGCATACCGATACGCTCAACGCCGCGCCGTGCTGGATGCTGCCGTTCGGCGGCGAGGACAACCGGCTTGGCGTGGCGGCATTGCATTTTGCCGCGGACAGCAGCGCGCCCGACCAGGAGCAGCGCAGCCTGGCGCTGGCGATGGTGCAGGACATCGGCCAGGCACTGGAACGCGCGCGCCTGGCCGACGAACTGGAGGGAGCCCGCGTGCAGGGCGAGACCGAGCGCCTGCGCAACGCGCTGCTGTCGTCCGTATCGCACGACCTGCGTTCGCCGCTGGCCTCGATGATCGGCGCGGCCGACACGCTGGCCAGCTACGGCGAACAGTTGCCGCCGGGCGAGCGCCGCGAGCTGCTGGAGGCGATCCTGGGCGAGGGCCAGCGGCTGGACCGCTACATCCAGAACCTGCTCGACATGACCCGGCTCGGCCACGGCACGCTCAAGCTCAACCGCGACTGGACCGATGTCGCCGAGATCGTCGCCGCCGCGGTCGGCCGCCTGTGCAAGCTGTTTCCGACACTGCGGGTGGAGACCATGCTGCCGTCCGACACGCTGCTGCTGTTCGTGCATCCGGCATTGATCGAACAGGCGCTGTTCAACATCCTGGAGAATGCCGCGCGTTTCTCGCCGGCCGACGAAGCGGTGCAACTCGTGGTGCGCGGCGAGGGCGACCGGCTGCTGATCGACGTCAGCGACCGCGGCCCCGGCATCCCAGAGGCGGAGCGGGCGCTGATCTTCGACATGTTCTATTCGGTGTCGCGCGGCGACCGTGCCAGCCAGGGCACCGGCCTCGGCCTGGCGATCTGCCGCGGCATGATCGGTGCGCACGGCGGCACCGTGGAGGCGTTGCCGCGCGACGGCGGCGGCACCACGATCCGTATTACCCTGCCGCTGCCCCCACCCCCCGACCGTGCGCCATGAATTCCTCGCCCCGCGTGCTGGTGATCGACGACGAGCCGCAGATCCGCCGCTTCCTCGACATCGGCCTGCGCGCCGAAGGCTACGAGGTATTGCTGGCCGCCACCGGCGCGGAAGGCCTGGCGCTGGCGGCCACGCAGTCGCCGGACCTGGTGATCCTCGACCTCGGCCTGCCCGACATGGAGGGCCACGCGGTGCTGGCCGAACTGCGCCAGTGGAGCCAGCTGCCTGTGCTGATGCTGTCTGTGCGCAACGCCGAGAGCGAGAAGGTGAGCGCGCTGGACCAAGGCGCCAACGACTACATGACCAAGCCGTTCGGCATCCAGGAACTGATGGCGCGACTGCGCGCACTGCTGCGCAACCGGCCGGGCGAGCCGGAACATCCGCCGCGTTACGACGACGGCCATCTGGCCGTCGACCTGGCACGACGCGAGGTGAGCCTGGACGGTGCGCCGCTGGCACTGACCCGCAAGGAATACGCCGTGCTGGCGCTGCTGCTGCAGCACGCCGGTCGCGTGGTCACCCAGCAGCAGCTGCTGCGCGAGGTGTGGGGGCCGACTCACACTAGTGACAGCCAGTATCTGCGAATCGTGATCGGCAAGCTGCGGCAGAAACTGGGCGACGATCCGGCCAACCCGCGCTGGCTGAAGACCGAGCCCGGCGTGGGCCACCGCTTCATCGTGAACTGAACGCCCGGGCGTGCGCGGGTCGGTGCCGACCGCCGGCAGCGGACGGCGCCGACCCGCGGTTCAGGTTTTCCGCGTCTGGACTCGGCCCTTCCCGCGGTTATGATAGCCAGCCTGATTCACCACTCCGGCCGCAACCCATCGCATACTTGCGGCCGGCTCAACGAGGACATTCCCATGGCACGTGGCGTCAACAAAGTCATCTTGGTCGGCAACCTGGGCGCGGACCCCGAAATGCGCCACACCGGCGGCGGCACCGCCATCTGCAGCTTCAACCTGGCCACCTCCGAATCGTGGACCGACAAGCAGAGCGGCGAGAAGCAGGAGCGCACCGAGTGGCACCGCGTGAAGCTGTTCGGCCGGCTGGCCGAGATCGCCGGCGAATACCTGAAGAAGGGCCGCCAGGTCTATATCGAAGGCTCGCTGCGCACCGACAAGTACACGGACAAGCAGGGTGTCGAGCGCTACTCGACCGACATCATCGCCAGCGAGATGCAGATGCTCGGCGGCGGCAGCGAAGGCGGCGCGGGTGGCGGTGGTGGCGGTGGCTTCCAGCGCGAACGTCCGCAGGGTGGCGCTCAGCGCCAGGGCGGCGGCCAGTCGCGCGGCGGCGACTACGGCAACCAGCCGCGCCAGTCCCCGGCCCCGGCCGACAGCGGCTTCGCGGACGACGAGATTCCGTTCTAAAACGTACCTTAGGGTACTTTTGTAAGGCATTCGATCCTAAACCCCCGATTCGTCGGGGGTTTTTCGTTTCCGAAACTGGACGTTTTGGGAGCGATTCCCTTCCTGAATCCTCACCTAAGCTGCACCTTGGGAACTGTTGTGAACCTTCGATCGGAGTGTGGAGATGCGACTTCGGTATAGAACGCAAGGCTTTGTTTTGGGTGATGGCGAAAGGTATTGCCTGCTCACCGATCCCGCCTCTGGTATGCCCCTCTTCTATCCGAACCTGTTTGTCACGACGCAGGTCCGAAATCGGTCGCTATCAACAGCCAGCATGGATGCCGCCTCCTCGGCGATCAATGTGCTGCTTACCTACTGCACTGAGCGCGGTATCGACCTGGAGAATCGAATCAGGGAGCGGCGCTTTTTTAATCCTGCGGAGTTAGACGTGATCAGGGATGAATGCCAGAAGCGCCGGAACAAACATGAAAGCGCCGCAGTTGTGCCGTTTCGGGGGCGCAAAACAAGGAACAGGGTAGGAGCCGGGAGCGAATACACCCGTTTGACGCATGTTGCCAACTACCTTCGGTGGTTGCCCCATATCCTTCTCGGATCCACGGTTGACGGGTCAACTGCACGTCAGGTTGATCTAGTTCATCGCGGGTTGATCGGTCGTCGTCCGATCGGAAGACGGTCTGCCGCCGTTAAAAGTGGCCCGACTCCCGAACAAGTGACAACGCTTCAAGATGTTGTTGACCCTGCGGCAGGGAGGTCACCTTTCAAGAATGGCAGCGTGCGTGTGAGAAACGCGCTGATCATAGATCTGCTGTTCTACCTGGGGATCCGTGGCGGAGAGCTCCTCAATATCCGCATCAGAGATATCGACTGGAAGCGCCACCAACTTGTCGTCGCTCGTCGCCCTGACGAAAAAAGCGACCCGAGAAGGCGCCAGCCTTTGGTCAAAACCCTTGACCGCCGAATTCCCTTGAGCGACACGCTCGTTGAGCGATTGCATACATATGTAACCAAACATCGCAACAAGGTGCCGGGCGCGAGAAAGCACGACTATCTCCTCGTGACGCACAAGGGCGGGGAAACGCAGGGACAGCCACTTTCCATCTCAGGCTATCAAAAGATCATCAAGGTGATAGCGACGGCGGCACCCGAGCTTGAGGGGATGCACGGGCACTTGCTTCGTCACGGCTGGAATGAACGCTTTTCCGATTACATGGATCGGCAGGAGCGACCACCATCACCAGAACGGCAAGAGGCGATGCGCTCCTATGCGCAGGGTTGGAAGGAAGGCTCTGGCACATCTGCAACGTATAACCATCGATTCATTCAGCAGAAGGCCCACGAGGCGCAGCTCGAACTTCAGAAAGGTATGGTCCGGCTGCCAAAAGGAGTAGATAAATGACTAAGACAGTACGGGAGTCTTCGTCTTCACGGGCGGGTGATCGGGACTCGTTGGATGATCGTCTTACCCCCGGACGCGAATACCAATCCCTCTATGGATACACATTTGCCGTTGATAGTCCGAGGTGGGAGTTGTCCAAGAGCGTAACCATTAATGTTGGCTCTGTTGCCGAGAGGCTTCAGCCCCGTAGTGCTCAAGGCTTCGTCGCAACTTTGGTACATATGGCCAGAACGCATTCGGCACACCATACGAGTAACTGCGTGGATAGATTTCTGCACTTCATCGAGAGGTGCGGGTGTGACGAAGTGACGACGGCCGCGCTGATCAACTATAGATCTACCCTAGATCGAAGCAACGAGTGGTACATGGGAGTTGTCCGCTTGTTGATCTATAAATGGTTCGAACTTGGTTACCCTGGCATAGAAGAGCCTATTGTCGATCTTCTGAATGGGTGGAGCCTAAAAGGCAATATAAAAGGTGATGCTATAAAGCGCCGAAATCCGACAGCGGGAGACCTTACTGAAAACGAATTGGCGGCGTTCAATGAGGGCGCGGCACGTGCATTTGAAAATGGCTGCGTCACTATCACTGGCCTCGCCATGGCCCTTCTAATTAGTGGTTCTGGTCGCAGGCCTAAGCAGATTTCACACATGAAAGTCATGGATGTGGGGATTTACTCTCATAAGAACAATGGGGAGTTGCTGCGTTTAATTCAGATTCCTCGAGCCAAACTATTAGGATCCATTTTTCGCGATAGGTTCAACACTTTCGAGGCATCGGACGAACTGTGGGCGGTTCTTCAGGCGCAGCGTAAGAAGTGTATCCGTGACGCCGAGCTCATACTCGGTCACGCGCTGCAAATGCGTGAGCAACAGTTGCTTCCCCTTTTTCCTGATATAGATGCGCTGCGAGCATGCGCATCGTTCGACGAGTTCCAGTCGCTTCTGCTGACGGACCGACTTCATTGCTCCGAGCGATCGGTCAACGATGTCTTGAAGAAAGTGGTCGAGACGTCAGGATGCTATTCGGAGCGCACGGGGGAACTGCTTTGCGTAACGTCGCGGCGGTTTCGTTATACGACCGGGACGCGAGCGGCGCGCCAGGGTACCCGATCACGGCCATCAACACCTTTGTCCGCCAGATGAAGAAGGGCGACCTCATTGTCGTCAGCGAAGGCAACTTGAAGTTCCGCGCCATTGGCAAGATCACCGGCGACTATCACTTAGCCGCTCGCGAAAGTGACGACTATTCCCAGGCACGAGCCGTACGCTGGCTTCGCGCCTATAAGCCCGCGCTACCCTACGGCACGCTGATGGAAAAGCGCTTCCAGCAAAAGACGACTTACGAACTACACCCAGGCTCGATCAACCACGACAAGCTGCGGGCACTGCTGAAGGCGGAGGACGGTGCGGCGGGCGCCAATCATCCACGTGTATTGATCATCGACGAGATTAACCGTGGCAACGTCTCACGAATCTTCGGCGAGCTGATCACGCTGATCGAGCCCTCCAAGCGCTCAGGGGCAGCCGAGGCGCTGGAGGTCTTGCTGCCCTACTCGAAAGATCCATTCAGTGTGCCGGATAACGTGTACTTGATCGGCACCATGAATACGGCTGACCGCTCACTGGCCGGCCTCGATATAGCGCTTCGTCGACGCTTCGACTTTGTGGAAATGCCCCCCAGGCCGGACAAGCTGACGGGCATCAAAGTGGCCGAAATCGATATGTCGGCTGTACTTGAGACGATGAACCGCCGCATCGAGATCTTGCTCGATCGTGACCACCAGCTTGGGCATGCCTATTTCATGTCGCTCGAGAACAGTAACGACCTGTCGAGGCTGTCGAGCATCTTCCTGAAGCAGATCATCCCGCTGCTTCAGGAATACTTCTTTGAAGACTGGCAGCGCATTGCGTGGGTTCTGAACGACCATCGCAAAGACAAGGGATTCCGTTTCGTCGTGCCTGCCACTTATTCCATGGACTCGTTGTTCGGCAACACGGGCGACGTCGTGCCGGAAGCCAAGGCATGGCGATTGGACGAAGAAGCCTTCAACAAGCCGCAGAGCTATCTGGGCATTCTCGGTGACGGCAAGGTCTGAGCAGGTGCGTGAGCCCGTCGTCGTCACGGAATATGCTCGGCTAACCACGTCCGTCGTTACGGATGAGTTCCTCGACGTCGCCCGTGTGCCGGAATCGGCGTTCGACTGGCTGTGCCAGGAAAGCGCTCGGCTGCAGAAGTCGGGTGCCGCCCTGGTGCAGGTGGACGATCGCCGTTGGTTGCGGCTTGACAGCTATGTCGGGGTGATCGAGACACCCTGCGGCACGCGCATCGAGATCCTGCCCAAGACGGCAGAACACGGCGATAACCACAATGCGGCCCGTCGGCTACTGCGCAGGATGCTGGCACGTTGCTTGGACGTGCCTGCCCGTGAGACGTCGCCTACCGACATCCAGACCTTCGATGCACCGCTGACCGAATGGGTGATGCGTCAGTTCTTGCAGGCGCTGTACCGGCTGGTCAAGCGCGGCCTGCGCTTTGACTACCACCGCGTACAAGAGGAGCAGCTTTTTTTGCGAGGTCGGCTGGACGTCCCGCGCCACCTCCGCCAGCCGCCGGGACGCGACCACTTGTTCCAGATCGAGCACGACGTGTTTGACGCGGACCGGCCCGAGAATCGGCTGCTGTGCTCGGCGCTGGATCGTGTTTGCCGGCTTACCCGCAACGCCGGTAATTGGCGTCTGGCTCACGAGTTGGCGACCTTCCTCGCACCGGTGCCACGCAGCCGAAACGTCAACGACGACTTCCGCCGTTGGCGCCGTGATCGTTTGCTGGCACACTACCAGCCAGCACGCCCATGGTGCGCGCTGATTCTCGGCGAACAGACCCCGTTATCGGTATTGGGCGAGTGGCATGGCACCAGCTTGCTTTTCCCGATGGAAAAGATCTTCGAACGCTATGTCGAGGCCTGTTTGCGAAAGTCACTGCCCCCGGACGCGACGCTCAAGACGCAGGCATCCAGTCAGTACCTGTGCGGGCACAACAGTCAGCACTGGTTCCAGCTCAAACCCGACTTCCTCATCAAACAGGGCGAGCAGACCTGGGTACTGGACACCAAATGGAAACTGCTCGACCAGTCCTTGGGTGGCAGCAAGGAGAAATACGGGCTCAGCCAAGCTGACTTCTATCAGCTGTTCGCCTACGGTCATCGTTATCTGCCCGCCGCGGGAGAGATGCTGCTGATCTACCCATCAACGGTCCGATTTAATCGCCCGTTGCCAGCGTTCGCGTACTCCCCTCTACTTCAGCTAAGGGTGGTGCCGTTTCATCTTGAGCGAGGTTGCATCGCAGTCGGGCAAGAAGAGGCTTGGTGCCCTCCTTGGATCTGCCCGTCAGCATAACGCCTTACCGCGCGGATCGAGCGGTTCTGTAGCCTGATCCACCAAGCTAAAACTGGATGCCGGAGATCAGGGTCTCAGAATCTTGCCCCAACTTCACGTGTAAACGGGGTAGAACCCACTCGACGCTGGGTTACGTTAGCCCCATGCAGTTCGAGCAACAGGTGCAATTAGCTTAGGATGGCGTCCACGGAACCGGCAGCAGTCCAGCTGGGGTACGGTTGGGAAAGACATGCCGATCGACTAAGCTACGTTGCCAGATATCTACAGGGAGCAAGGACAATGAGTGTTGCGCGATGGGTCATGGTCGTTGTCGGAGTAATGTCGCTGGCTGGATGCGGTCATGGATCGAGTTCAGGAGCCACACAGACCGAATCAAAAGCCGTAGTTTTGGTGCCACCGCCGAACCCGGATGATGTTGAGGCGTGGCACACGTTTATGGGGCAGGCACTCTTAAGCGTGACGCATGACCCCAATCTGCATCCGTATTCCTTCATCGTTCGCCGCGGCGATGGTCCAAATGCGCAGCAAGATCGCAAGAACCAAGCTACAGCCATCCAGATGATGCTGAAAAGCTCGGTGCCACCGGGGAACATGATTGCTTTGACCGGACCTGATTCCGCGAAGGTGGCGGATGTCATCAATGAAGCCTTCAAAGATCCGTCTTCCTCTATGCCCCACGGGTTGAAGGTATTATTCGTGGGCGCTCCCGCGACGGCAGAGGCGGCCAGGAAGGCCGTTTCAGCAGCAGGCGCTGAATTACAGGTAGTGGCCGTTCGCGAGCCCTAGCTATTGCGACGTCGACCGGGTGTTGGCCGACCTCTGCTCGGTTGGCTGGTCAGTCTTGGCAGACAGTGCATAAAGGAAGACGATCAAATGGGCGCGCTCAGGTACGGTCAGCGACAAGGGCTGACCACTTGCCAGGCCGCGCCAATAGATCTCTTGGTCGACGGCAGCTTCTAGTGTAGAGACGGTGCCGTCATGCATATAGGGGGGAGTGTTTGCTACGTAGCGCAACGACGGTGTGCGAAAGAGACCTATGTCCCGCGGACGATGTGTTACGACAAACCTCCCGAGGGCTGCGACATTCGCGTGCGTCCCAACTTCTTTACCGATTGCGGTGATATCAGTCGGCTCAGCGGAAATGCGCTGCGAAAGCGATGGGATTTCTGAGGCCACGCTCTGTAGGCCAGTACCGGTCGAGTGGTAGCTGTCATCGCTGAAGCCTGATGGTGTGCCATCTAGCTTATGACATTGCGAGCATCCGGCTTTGCCGATGAATAATCGCAGCCCATCAAGAGATTCGGGCGACAAGGTGTGGTCATCGTGAGTGGCCTGATAGCGGTCAAATGCGGTAATCGGCCTAGGTAGCGATTGAATGAAGTCAACCAATGCTAAACCTACCCGATCGATTGTGGGAGGCGCGCGGTCGGTGGTCCCGAATGCCGCTGCAAAGGCAGCGCGATAAGCTGGTGTCTGTATGTGGGAGAGGATCTCTTCCTCGTTCGCTAGAGCGAGCTCCGCCGGATGCAGTAACGGATCTAGAACGGCCTCGCTCAACAGGTGCCTACGACCATCCCAGAACAGTGGGCGATTGTTACCCGTCGTGAGCAGGCTCGGTGTATTTCGCGTGCCCTGACGTCCGAAGGCGCCGACCGCCGTGGCACGTCCGTCGCTATAGGCGTGCCTGGGTTGGTGGCAGCTCGCACAACTGGTTTTGCCATCTGCGCTCAAAGCTGAGTCAAAAAAGAGCATACGGCCCAATGCCACACGTGCGTCAGAGGTCGACGATGCCTTCGGGAACCTGGGGACGATGTGCCACGCAGTGGCAATACACGCCACGCCGGATAAGAGCGCCAAGGCGAAATAGCGTGGAGACAATGATTACCCCCAATTAGTCAGGATGCGACGCAGCGGGTTATGTGACACGCATCGCATCATGTGGTCAACGCCGCCGCAATAGTCGTTAAGCAGGCACTTGCAAGAGCGTCTGTTTTAGCAGAAGAATGGGAAGGACGATATCTCAGTTAGCACGGAATGCTAGACAACCGTGCGGTTGCGTCATGTTACAGGGAAGAATCATGGGGATGCGCATCAGTTGGGGGAGGCGTGCGTTCGCACGCTTTGTAGACAGAGCCGCTAGCGCTTGTAGCATGCGCCGCGAGTGGTGGCGAAGTGCGTTCAGCGTTCTAGTCATGCTACTGCTCGGCCTCCGCCTCTGCTACGCGACCAGCTATGTTTATGACAGCAACGGTCGATTAGTCGCTGTAACGCGCGATGACGGTACTAGCGTCAGCTATGTCTATGACTCTGTCGGTAACTTACAGCAAGTATTGGGAGTCCCGGTTGGGCAATTAGCAATACTGGGCTTCGACCCCAAGCACGGCGGGCCTGGCGTAGCGGTAACTATCAACGGCCAAGGGTTTGACACCACAATCGCCAACGACATCGTGGCCTTCAACGGTCTGGCCGCCACAGTGACCGCTGCGACCGCAACGGTGTTGACTGCGATTGTGCCTGCGGGAGCCGCAACCGGTCCAATTTCTGTAACCGTCGGAGGCACCACGGCGACAAGCAAGGACGCGTTTGTCGTCGACGGTAGCGGCCAGCCGCCGGTCATCACCTCTTTCAGTCCCACCATTGCGAGTGCCGGTACAGCCATCACCTTGGTGGGTCAGCATTTGGATCCAATGGATGCGCAGACGTCGGTCAAGCTCAACGGTCGCATAGTCACAACCACTTCGGTTACGGATAGTCAGATCGGATTTCCAGTACCCGTCCAAACGGGCAGTGGCAAAGTGAGCGTAACGACACCCTACGGTCAGGCGACCAGTGCCACAGACCTTATCGTTGCGCCGCCTGGTATTTCCCCCGCCGACATTGTTGCAACAGGACGTCTAACGGTTGACGGACCCAGCCAGACGCTGAGTATTGGAACCGCCAACAAGTATGGCGCGCTCTTGTTTGATGCCCCTTCCCCTGGCTGGCTGAGCCTTCAGTTCAACGCCATCACTACGACGGCAAGTTCCATTGGGTACACAATCTATGACACCCGAAATGTCGTAATCGCATCAGGGAATGTTTCATCGGCCAGCCCAAGCTTGCACCTCCCAATGCTCAGGGTTGGCGGAACCTACACACTTATACTCTTACCCGCTGGCGGTACGGCACAACTGACAGTCAACGTTGAATCCGGTGCCGCCCCGAATACTGTTGCACCAGGAATCACGATAGCAACAGTAAGTGCAAACCAATCGAAGAGACTGGTCTTTGCCGCCAATGCTGGGGACAACTTGGGTCTGGCAGTGGCTGGGGTGACGACGACGTCGTCGTATCACGACGTGTATGTGCAGATCTACGACCCAGTGGGGACGAGCGTGGCAGGCTCGTGGTGTAACGCCACGAGCGGTTGTGCCTTCGGGCTCCAGAACACCAAGGCGGGCACCTACCGGGTCGTGGTGACCCCGGAAGCAGGCGCGACGATGGGCGCCACCATGACGTTGTCGCAAGATGTGGTGAGCGGTGTGATTCCGCGCGACAACGGCAGCTTGTCGATGACGATGGCGCGTCCCGCCCAGAATGGCTGGATGACGTTCACTGGAACAGCAGGCGAGACGATTGCATTTAATGTCACGCAGACAACCTCGCCGGCAGGTGGGGGGGTTACGTACACGATCTACAAGCCGGATGGAAGCTTCTACACGAACACCGGTACTGGAAGCTGGAGCACGCTGAACCTGACGAACCTGCCGATGACAGGCACTTACAAGGTGTATGTCCACCCGACATACCCGTACGCATCGGTGGACGTCCAGGCGAAGATTGGTTCGGGTGTTATCGGTAGCTTCACAGAAGACGGTCCATCGCAGAGCTTTTCGACATCGCTGCCTAACCAAGCGGCATACCTGAGCTTTGCCGCCAATGCTGGGGACAACTTGGGTCTGGCAGTGGCTGGGGTGACGACGACGTCGTCGTATCACGACGTGTATGTGCAGATCTACGACCCAGTGGGGACGAGCGTGGCAGGCTCGTGGTGTAACGCCACGAGCGGTTGTGCCTTCGGGCTCCAGAACACCAAGGCGGGCACCTACCGGGTCGTGGTGACCCCGGAAGCAGGCGCGACGATGGGTTTCACGGTAACGCTTTCGAAGCAATGATGTTGAATCAGGGTAGAGAAGCGACTTGTCGGCAATAGGCCGCTTGGTTGCGAACGCGACAAACTAAAGCACTTCGGGGAAAGTCGATGTCCGGTATCAAGGAATGCATCCGAAATCGCGCGGTGGGAGCGGTCATTTTCTCGATGGTCGGTCTGATCTCGGGGGGGGCATTGCATGCCCAGGCATCATCGCCTGTCTCGACATCGCTACCTGCATATGTACGCGATGCCTTGGCGCGGCAAACAAGTGCGTCGTTACAGCTGCCCGATGGCCGTACGCTGCAGCTAGATAGCCGGCGTATCGTTTTGACTTCTCCCGATGGCGGTGCAGCCGCGCGCAGCTTTCCATTGCCCGTCATTCGCATCGGTGCCTCGGCTGTGGTGTTGCCAACTGGGCGAGTCCTAGTCTGGGGAGGTACTGATGCATTCGGCCAATTGCTGGCTGATGGCGAGTGGTTCGATCCCGCGACCGGCCAGTTTTCCTCAGCTACGGCTGCTGCTACGGGCTTGGCGCCCATAGCTGGGCAGAGCATGACAGTATTGAGCGGTGGCGATATATTGATTGCTGGTGGCTGGAATGCGACCTCCAAAGATGTAGATGTAGTGACGCTCTGGCATCCGGCGATTAGCACGAGTACCGCGCTCGTTGGGACGTCCATTGCGCGCCTTGCGCAAACCGCGACTTTGCTTCGCGATGGCACGGTGGCGCTTTCCGGCGGGTTCGATATGCGCGGGGTAAAACTCGACGATGTTCAGCGCTTCGATGCTGCCACGGGGGCACTGACAAAAGTGGGTGCTGTCACCCCGGATCTCTCCAAGCTCACCGTGGTGTCCTCAATGCCAATGGCCGGCAGTGCCGACAACGCGGCCGATACGCCTATCAGCGTGCGCTTCAGCCAGCCAATCGATCCGCGCAGTGTATCGGCGGCGACCGTGTCGCTAATCGGCCCTGCCGGGCCGATTGACGCGACCGTTGCCGCGGTGCAGAACGGGCGCCTGGCCTTTGTGACGCCTCATCTCGACCTGCTGACCGGATCGTCCTACACCCTGGTACTTTCCGGTGTCCGTGGTGCGCAAGGACAGCGACTGCCCTTCACGTCGATTGGATTTCGCACGGCGGCATTGAGCGCTCCTACTCCCAGTGCAAGTGCACAGAAAGCAGTTAGCCTTACAAGCAGGAACATGAATGCCTTGACAAGTTCGAGCAGCACCGCGGCTGCCGCTTCTAAGGCAACGACGGCTAACGAATCAGAAAAGTCCTTTACGCTCTATCGCAGCACGGGCTCACAAGGCAATGCGTTGACCAATGCACCCTGCAACATTGCCATGACGACCCCACACCTGTGTCGCCAGACAAGTTACATCAAGGACGGCGCTTGGTACCCGGGACAAAACAACGCCGGCATCCCCGGGAATGGTCATTGGCGGCTTAATCAACCCGACATGAGTGCGATCCAGATCGCTGCGGACGCCGTTACCCGGCATAGGGCAGTCAAGCGCGCGCAGACCCTGTCGGGCCAAACCGGAATTTCTTCGTCTTTGAGCGGTGAGTTGAAATTGATCGATGGCCATCCGATAGCCCACGTGCAGGTCACACTGGGTAACGTCAGCACCTATACGGATGTCCAAGGGCGCTTCACGCTCAACGGCGTACCTAGCGGTCGGCAGTCGCTGTATGTGGACGGGACGACGGCCAATCGCACCGGCTATGAATATGGCCAGTTCGTGGTCGGCGTCGATGTTCTTCCTGGTGGCATCACTCAGATGCCCTACCGCATGTATCTGCCCCGCATTCTCGACCGCGACAAGATCCCGTTGCCGTCACCGACCACGCAGGACATGGTGATCACTCACCCAGACATTCCGGGTCTCGAGATCCATATCCCGGCTGGTACCGTGATGCGGGACCATAAGGGCAAGGTGGTGACGGAGTTCGCCATCGTGCCGACGCCGGTCGATCGCGCCCCGTTCCCGGTGTCTGAGAATTTCCCGGTGTACTTCAGCCTCGAGCCGGGTGGTGCGACAGTTCAAAGCATCAATTCCAAGAAGCCACAGGGGCTGACGATCGTCTACCCAAACTATGGACAAGCGCTCCCTGGAGCAGAAGCGAACTTCTACGTATACGAACCCAAGGAGGGCTGGCGCGTCTATGGGAAAGGTCGCGTGACCGCGGATGGCCGACAGATACAGCCCGAACCGGGCGTCAACCTTGTGTGGGTCATGGGTGGCAGCTTCGGTCTGAGCAATGCCCATCCAGGTGACACGAATCCCACCAAGGAATGCGGGCCTTGTGCGGGCGATCCGGTTGACCTGTGGAGCGGTACGCTTCAGGAAAGCCAGACGGATGTCGATATCAACGACGTCATGCCGATCAATGTCACCCGCCTCTGGCATGACAATGCTTACCTTGCGCTCGATTCCCGTATGTTCGGTGGTTGGCGCTCCAACTACGACATCTACCTCTACAGTGGCACCGGTGATTTCTCGAAACCGAACATCCGCCTCCCCGACGGAAACGTGCTGGTTTTCAGCCAGATCGCCACACGTCCCGGTGATACCTACACATGGCACTACACCACGGGAGGGGCTTCGCCGTGGAATGGCGCCATCCTTGAAACTGTCTCGTACAACATGCGTTGCGGAGCGATCATCGAGTGTTTCTTGCTGACTACCCGCGATGGCACGCAATACCAATTCACCAATGGGTGGTACGCCCCGAGCCAGCTCACGTTCATTCGCGATCGCTTTGGCAATCAGGTTTCACTCACCTGGAATGCTGGCCTATTGCAGCAAGTGACTTCGCCTAGCGGCCGGTATGTGAGTTTTACGTACAACGCCGACAACAGCATTGCATCAATGGCTGACAATACCGGCCGAACTTGGGGGTATACGTACCACAAGAAAGCCGTGGTCGCTGGCCAGAACCAGTATGCGTATTTTCTCGACACGGTGACTCACCCTGACACCACGACCACCCAGTTCACCTACGACGACGACTACACCGCCCCACCGAGTGGTCAGCCGGCAACGCATGTTCCCGGCACCTTGCTCACGATGACGGATCGCAACGGTAACGTGGTGATGTCCAACCACTACGCCGCTGACTCTTCCCAGATCAGCCAGCAGACGCTGGCCGATGGCAGCACCTATCAATTTCAGTATGTCCTGAGCAACGGCGTACCCGGCGAAACGGATGTTACGGATCCCTTGGGGCATATACGCCGTGTTTTGTTCGACCCCGCGTCAGGTTATCCGGCTTCGGAAACTTGGGGCTACGGCACATCGCTGGCGCAAACCACCACGTATGTGCGCGATGCAAACGGCTTGATGAGTTCCATGACCGATGCGTTAGGTCGCACCACCACCTTCGGTTACGATGCGAACAACAACGTCACCCAGGTCACGGCTCTAGCCGGCACGTCCAACGCGGTCAGCGCATCGTTTACCTGGACGCCCGACTATAACCAGCTTGCCAGCCGAACCGATGCACTGGGTCACACCACGTCCTTTGCCTATACCAGCGGCTGCCTCAGCGGGGTAACTGATCCACTGGGCCACACGACCTCGATCGCCTGCAACGGCTCCGGTCAGCCCGTCCAGATTACTGACGCCTTGGGTCATACCTCCGCGCTGGCGTATCAGGGCAATGACTTGCGCGGCATCACCGACGCATTGGGGCGTAGTCTTACCTTCGCCGTTGATTCGTTGGGCCGGCTCACCTCCGTGAGTGATCCACTGGGCCATACGAGTCTGCGCCAATACAACAGCAACGGCTGGTTGACTCGCAGTACCGACCCCTTAGGCCAGATCACCCAGTTGGGTTACGACAACGAGGGGCACGTCATCAGCGTTACGTTGCCTAGTGGCGCAGTGCTCGCCACGACTTACACGCCGCGCTATTGGGTCAGCCAGCGCACCGATGCCTTGGGTCAGTCCGAACACTGGACCTATGACGGACTTGGCGACGTGCTCAGCACCACAGACCGGAAAAACCAGACCACCACGTATGCGTCGCGCGATACGCTCGGTCGGTTCGTCCAAGTCACTTACGCCGATGGCAGCACGGTCACGGCGGACACCTACGACGCCGGCAACCGGCTGGTGAAGCTCACCGACTCGGTCAGTGGTCCAATCACGCGCAGTTTCGATGATTTGGATCACATGACCGGCGAGTCCACACTCCAAGGTGTCGTCACCTACACCTATGCACCCAACGGCCTGCGCACGAGCATGGTTGCTGCAGGCCAAGCCCCGGTGACCTACACCTATGATGCCGCCAACCGTCTGGCTAACCTGAGTCAAGGCAGTGAGAGCGTGGGCTTCACCTACGACAACGCCAACCGTCGCGCCACACTGACACTGCCCAATGGCATCGTCGCCAACTACGGCTACGACGCGGCCAACCAGCTCACCGGGATCACCTACACGACGGCCACCAACACCACCGTGGGCGATTTGGGCTACACGTATGACACGGCTGGTCGTCGCGTTGGCCTGACCGGCACGCTGGCATCCAACCTATTGCCAACGGTGACCACGGCCACGGGTACCTTCGACCTCGCCAACCGGCAGACTGAATTCAACGGCAAGACGCTGAGCTACGACGCGAATGGCAATCTGACCTACGACGGCACAAACACCTATGTGTGGAACGCACGCAACCAGCTCGCGCAGATCCAGCAGGGAGCAACGACGGTGGCCAGTTTCAGTTACGACGCGGCCGGCCGGCGCATCGCCAAGACAACTAGTGGGGTGACTACGGGCTACCTTTACGACGGTGCCAATGCGGTGCAGGAAACCCAGGGCACGGTAGTCAACCCCATCCTGACCGGTCTGCACGTGGACGAGCGCTTCGCACGAAATGAAGGCAGCACGCGCAGTTACTTCCTCACCGACGCACTGGGCAGCACGGTGGCGCTGGCCAACGCGGACGGTTCGCTGATCCAGCAGTATCAGTACGACCCGTACGGTAATGCAACCGCGCCGCCGAGTACCACCAACCCGTATCAGTACACGGGACGAGAGAACGACGGCACCGGGCTGTACTACTACCGGGCGCGGTACTACAACGCGGCGATGGGGCGGTTTATCTCGGAAGACCCACTAGGGTTTGGGGGCGGGCAGAATAATTTTTATGCCTATGTCGGCGGTAATCCGCTGATGTATATGGATCCTTATGGCCTCGATTGGCAGTTTGGATTGAGCTTTTCAGGGTCAGTTTTTGCGTTGCTCGGTGGCGCAAGTGGGAGTGTGTCAGCGGGCCTTACGACAGACGGCACACTTGCAGGCACGAGCTTTTATTCGACGGAGCAGGTGAATCCGATGGTTGGCCTTGGCCTGTATGCGGGTGTTGGTGCAGCTCCGGTAATTGGTCACACAGACGGCCCACTGCAAGAAGGTGCGTCAGGTTGGACCCCTTACATAGAGGGCGATCTGGGCGCTGGTGAAGCTGCTTCGGTTGGCTTAAATTTTGATTTGGATGGAAACTTTGGGGCGACTGGCGCATATCCACGTGGGCCTCTTAGGGTTTTTCCAGGGGCGGGCATGGGGCTAATGGTGGGTGTAGGGGCATCAAAGTCGTGGACGCAAAAGTCAATGAGCTTCTGTGAGATGTCCAACGGTATTCAGAATGTTTGGAACAAGATTTTTTAAGTTATTGTGGATTTTAATCTTGTAATGCTGAAGCGGCCTTCACGTCCACAGTAAGCACTGTCAATACCCCATCTGTTCACGAGTTACTTAACTTGCGAGCAGATGAGATGCAAAAAGCAGAAGTGCGCGAGTAATGAATGGTAGAAAACGTTTGATCTAGCTAGTCTTGCGTCTTGATGCAATGGAGAAGAATTGTGAAGCCTGTTTTGATAATGGCTTTTGTGCTTGGCTTGCTAGTCACCGGTTTTTCGTGGGTCATATCTGGCGTGCCGAGCGGGTTGTTTTTTATTGGCTTTTCATTGATTCTTGAGTCATATCTGCTTTTGTTGATTTTTTTGTATAAAAACAAAATTAATGTTTATTCAAGAGGTGGATTGATAAAATATGTGAATAATCCGTGGTTGTACAGATTTTATTTCTTTATCTTGGTAATTCCATGGGTAATTTTGAATATTATTTTGTTGTCTAAATATTTAGCTTTTTCGCATTGATTAAGTCCGGGTCATGGTGGTTAGTCGTGGTCGATGGGCGTCGACTTGGCATCTGCATCTTCCCCTACGCCCCCAACTGGCGCAACCGTCTGGTCCTTAACCGAAATTGTTGCGTTTTGTCACGCTCGTCCACAGAAACAAGACAAAACGGGCCCTTGCGTGCTCAGTTTGGAGTGCTAGTTTGGCTCCACACCGAGCTTTGGGGCGGTTACTCACCATGCTCAGGTATCAAGAACCGTTCTAGACAACACCCATGTATTGGCAAAAAGCCCGCCTTGCGCGGGCTTTCTGCTGTTTGTCCAGGCGTTTGCGGCGCATGGTCGATGGGGAAGGAGCAAAGCTTGCCGCGTCGGTCCCCTCCCTCTGGTGGGGAGGTGGGAGGGTTTTACTTCACCTTCAATGTATTGTTGCCGCGGTTGGCGTCCGGCAGCGCGTGCGCCGGATCGATGGTGGCCGACACCAGCTTGCGCGTGCCGGCCACGTGGATGACGTAGCTGCGGTGTTGCTGCCAGGTTTCCACCGGCACGCGGA
>Ga0207690_10000538_pt1 | contig 24715 bp, 21 predicted proteins | sample KBSC23metaG_FD_184315 | JGI IMG/M metagenome (GOLD analysis project Ga0207690, IMG submission 184315) | Corn rhizosphere microbial communities from Kellogg Biological Station, Michigan, USA - KBS C2-3 metaG (SPAdes) (version 2) | ecosystem: Host-associated > Plants > Roots > Rhizosphere > Soil ...
CGCATCTGCAGCACCGCGTGATCGCCATCACCGGCGACACACTGGGTTCGAGTGCACGAGAATTCGTGCGTTCGAACCAGGTACCCGTGATCGACAAACCGTTCGAGGCGCAGGACGTGCTGGCCCGCGTGTCGGCACACCTGTCCGTGCTGGCGACCTGAGTCGGCTGCCGCACGCGCCGTTCAACCCATCAACACGGCGCTGTCTTTCCAAGGGCCCATCGCGCGCCAGCTCCATGGACGGTATCCTCGACGGCACTCGCTTCTTCGTCATCCCAAAGGTCCTGACCATGGCCATCACCCCTGCCCTGATGCGCCGCGCCGCCCGGTTGGCGGTGGTGTGCCTGCTGGCCGGCTGCCAGTCGTATTCGCCTCGCGGCCTCGCGCCGGGGGCCACACTTGCCGAGGTCGAGGCCAGCATGGGACCCCGCACCGCGTCCTATGCCCTGCCGGGCAGTGGGCAGCGCCTGGAGTTTGCGCGGGGCCCCTTCGGCAAACACACCTACATGCTCGACTTCGATGCGGGGGGCCGCCTGCTCCGCTCCGAGCAGGTGCTGACCGAAAACCACTTCGGCCGAATCACGATGGGCCAATCGCGCGACGAAGTCCTGCAGGCCATCGGCCACCCTTCCGCAGCGCAGTGGCTCGGATTCCAGAAGCGCATGCTGTGGTCCTACCGGTACGACGCTCCGTTCTGCATCTGGTACCAGGTGAGCTTCAACACGAACTGGCAGGTGGTCGACACCGGCTACGGGCCGGACCCGATCTGCGACCATGATGGGGGTGACTTTCCACGCTGACGGGAGGCCCTCACGGGCCTCGACTCGTTCCGCCAGGGCCGCCGCGGACACACGTGCATCGGCACTCGCCGCCCAGACCGCTCGGGAAGGTGGCATATCACAACGGCGCCATGTCGCGCTGGTTCAAGACAGCAGAGGCTGGCGCGATGGAGCATGGCGCCATGAACACATGCCCGTCACCCAATTCGTCCGCGACCCCGTCCCAACTGCGCGTGGCCGTCGTGCAGATGAGCTGTCAACTCGGTGATCGCCCAGCCAACCTGGCGCGAGCCGAAGGCATGCTCGAAGAGGCCGGCGGCCAGGGAGCACAGTTGGTCTTGTTGCCGGAGTTGGCCCCTGGAGGCTACACCCTGACGGAAGCGCTGTGGGACACGGCCGAACCCTTCGACGGGCCGACCACGCAATGGCTTCGCAAAACCTGCAGTCGGTTGCAGATGTACGTGGGCACGACATTCCTGGAAGCCGATGGAGAAGATTTCTACAACTGCTTCGTGCTGATGGGGCCCGATGGCAAGGTGGTGGGGCGCGTGCGCAAGAACCCGCCGGCCTCGTTCGAGGCGTGGTACTTCCGCGCCGGCTCGGACCCCCATTGGTTCGACACACCATTGGGTCGAATCGGTGTGGGCATCTGTTTCGAGAATGCGCTGTATGAGCGCTACCTGGAACTCCACGCCGCCGACATCGACCTCTTGCTGCGCCCTTTCTCCGGTGCATCGTTCGAAGCCCGCTGGCCGATCCGGCAGCGCGATGTCGAGATTGTCGACGCCGCGTTGCGAGACGGAACGGAGGAATCGGCGCGCGCATGGGGCATCCCCGTCCTGATGGCCAACAAGGTCGGCCGCCTGGTCACGACGTTGCCGATGGGCTTTCCAAAGCAGAACGTCGAATTTCCGGGATTCAGCGCGGTGGCTGATGGAAACGGCAAGGTACTGGGCCAGTTGCGCAGCGGTACAGAGGGAGTGATCGTCGGAAACGTCACATTGAACAGCGCGAGCAAGCGGCGCGAGCTCAGGCCCAACGATTGGGGGCGCTGGACGACGCCGATGCCTTGGTGGGCCGGCATCTGGGTGATGACGCAGAAACTCGGCGAACGCGCTTACGCGCGAAGTGAGAAGCGTCGAGCCCGGGCACGCGCCGTGAGCAACGGTTCACTGGCGCTTGCTACAAGCGCATCAACCAATCGCCATCTGCATCCGGCCCCTTGATCTGGCGGTCGAGTTCGCTGGGGCTTTGGCCGAACCAGTGACGGGTCTCTCGGGTGAAATGTGACTGGTCTGCAAAGCCCCAGGCCGCGGCTGCATCCGCGCGCCCGGCCCGCCCGTCACGCACGTCCAGCAAAGCCCCTTCCAATCGCAAGAGGCGATCCACCTCGCCGGGAGTCAGCCCGACCAACGCGCGGGTACGGCGCTGAAAGTGGCGCTGTGTCCAATTCATCGCTGACAGCAGCGCTTGTCGGGCAGGCCGCGCCCAGGTGAGCGCCTTGTGCGGCCAGGTGTTGCGGTCAGATCGCTCCAGGTCCGCTCCAAGCGGAGTGAGAAAGGCTTCGGTGAGGGCGACGCGCTGCTCATGATCTTTTGCCCCGGCCACACGCTCCAGCCAACCATGCCAGTCATGCGGCAAGAAGGCGCGGGCGTCGACCACGTCGTCCACGGGCGGGGCGCCGACCAGACCGGCAAGTGCAGGCAATGCCCCCGGGTGGAACGCAATGCCAAACGAGCGATACGCCGACATGGCCAGCGATCGGTAGGGATGCCGGTGTGCGCCCGCGACGAACACGCCAGGCAGCTCGCGCTCGACCGCCCTCCCTCCGCATGACACCAGCATCACCCGCCCCGTCACCAGCCACACCAATCCGGCATAGGGGCCAGGCGGCACGTAAGTCATCTGCTGCGCGAGTGGCAGCCCGTCCAGCGAAGGAACATCGTGCCAGTAATACGCCCGAACGAATGACGCAAGCGCCGCCGATGGGGCGAGGAGGCTGGAAGAGACTGGCGAACGGACCAAGCGTTCAGCCGCGCCGGCGTCGGGCGGCCAGGCCGACGAACCCCAAGCCGAACAGGGCCCAGGTGGCCGGCTCCGGCACCGGAGATGCCACGCGCTGATGCCAGGTGGGGTATGCAGGGTTCATCGCCAGCATGAACTGCTCGCTTTCACCGCGATAGACCACGCCGGACATGCCCGAGACCCACGGCCGATCGATCGCGTGCGGTTCGTTCTGGAACGCGCTGTCGAACGAAGCCACCAGCCGGTACTGCGCGGTTTCGCCGGGCACGACGGATCCGAACCGGAATGTGAAGGTGTCGACCCCCCCGCTGCCTGGCGCCGCATGGTCGACCACCAAGGTGCCTCCGGTGCCGCGAAGATGGGGGAACGTGAAGTCGTTGACGTTCAGGCCACCGAATGAATAGTCCAGGATGCTGTTGGCGTAGACGTCGCGGGCGGCCGACGGGTCCGAGTCCGGCACGCTTGCATCATGGCGGATCTGGCCGGCGGACCAGCGATAGCCCCAGTCGAACGAATAGACGTCCGCGTGTGCGGCAGAAGCGGCGCACAGCGCCGCGCTTGCCAGCGCCACGGCGCCAACGCGTTGGAAGATCGAGTTCATGTCAGGCCCTCCCTGCCTTGTGGTTTGGGTCGCAAATCTACCCATCGCGCCGCAGTCTTGGCGCCTCGACCACGCGCCAAGCATGGTCATTGAGGCCCACCCCTCTCATGCCCGTGCCAGCACCGGTTTCAAGGCGGCGCCTGTGTGGCTGCGGACATCGGCGGCCAGCGCCTCCGGCTCGCACTCGGCCACGACCGTGCCCCCGCGCACCCCGCCCTCGGGCCCGAGGTCGATGATCCAGTCGGCTTCGGCCACCACGTCGAGGTCGTGTTCAATCACGACAACGCTGTGGCCGCCGTCCACCAGCCGGTGCAGCACGCGGATGAGCTTTTCCACATCGGCCATGTGCAGGCCCACCGTGGGCTCGTCGAGCACGTACAGGGTGTGCGGCGCCTTCTGCCCGCGCCGGCCGATGTCGTCGCGCACCTTGGTGAGTTCGCTGACCAGTTTGATGCGCTGCGCCTCGCCCCCGCTCAACGTGGGCGACGGCTGGCCAAGGGTCAGGTAGCCCAGGCCCACGTCCTTGAGCAATTGCAGCGGGTGCGCAATGGACGGCATGCTGGCGAAGAATTCCACGGCCTCGTCCACCTCCATGCGCAGCACGTCGCCGATGTTCTTGCCGCGCCAGGTCACGGCAAGCGTCTCGGGATTGAACCGCTGGCCGTGGCACACGTCGCAGGGCACCTTCACATCCGGCAGAAAGCTCATCTCGATGGTGCGCATGCCCTGCCCTTCACAGGCCGGGCAGCGGCCTTCGCCGGTGTTGAAGCTGAAGCGGTTCGGCGCGTAGCCGCGGGCCCTCGATTCGAGCGTGTCCGCGAACAGCTTGCGGATGGTGTCCCAGAAACCGATGTACGTGGCCGGGCATGACCGGGGTGTCTTGCCGATGGGCGTCTGGTCCACCTCCAGCACCCGGTCGATCTGCTGCCAGCCCTCGATGCCGTCACAGCCCTGCCAGGCCGGCTTGGCGCCGCGCTGGTTGATGAAGGTGAGGTTGGCGAGCAGCACATCGCGGGCCAGCGTCGATTTGCCCGAACCGCTCACACCTGTGACGGCCACCAGCCGCTTGAGCGGCACGTCGACCGTCACGTTCTGCAGGTTGTGCAGCGAGGCATTGCGCACCGTGAGCACCAGTCCGTCGGCCACGCCGCGCCGGACCTGGATGGGATGCACCAGGGGGCGCGCGAGGGAGCGGCCCGTGACCGAATCCGGGTGGCTCGCCAGTTCGCTGACCGATCCCTGCGCGACGAGCGTGCCGCCGCGCTTGCCGGCGCCCGGGCCGATGTCGATGATGTGGTCCGCGCGGCGAATGGTGTCTTCGTCGTGTTCGACGACCACGAGGGTGTTGCCCTTGTCGCCGAGTTTGTGCAACGCATCGAGGAGGATCTGGTTGTCGCGCGGATGCAGGCCGATCGTCGGTTCGTCGAGCACATAGCAGACGCCTTGCAGGTTGCTGCCCAGCTGCGCGGCCAGGCGAATGCGCTGCGCCTCGCCCCCGCTCAGCGTGGGCGCGGCGCGGTCCAGCGTGAGGTAACCGAGGCCCACTTCCTCGAGGAACTCGAGCCGGCTGCGGATCTCGCTGACCACATCACGCGCAATCTCCGCGTCGCGGCCGGCCAGCACCAGTGATTCGACCCACTTCCGGCAATCCGCCACCGACCATTGCGCAATCCATGCGATGGAATGGTGGTCGAACTTGACCGCCCGCGATGCAGCGTTGAGGCGGGTGCCACCGCAGTCCGGGCAAGCCTCATCCGTCACACCCTCGATTTCAGGTTCCTCGGACGGGAAGCTCTGCTCGCGGCCCTTGTTGTCGTCGTCCCGAATGGAGTCATCGAACGCCTTGCGTTGCTCCCGGGTGAGCGCCAGGCCGGTGCCCACGCAGGTGCTGCACCAGCCGTGCTTGCTGTTGTAGCTGAACATGCGCGGATCGAGCTCGGGGTAACTGGTGGCACAGACAGGGCACGCCCGCTTGGTGGAAAACACCTTGACCTCGCCGACCAGGCGGGTGGGCGTGCCGGCAAGCATCGCACCCCGGAGGCCGCTCAGCGGACTGAGCAGGTGCATGACGCCCTTGCCGAGCTCAAGCGCCGTCGCAAGCAGCGTCCGCAGTTCGGCTTCGGTGCCCGCATCGATCACCAGATCCCCCACCGGCAGCTCGACGGTGTGTTCCTTGAAACGATCGAGCTTGGGCCAAGGCGAGACCGGCACGAAATCTCCGTCGACACGCAGGTGGGTGTAGCCCCGGGCCTTGGCCCATTTGGCGAGGTCGGTGTACAGCCCCTTGCGGTTGATCACCAGCGGTGCCAGCAGCCCGACATGCTGCCCCTTGTGATCGCGCATCAGTTGCGCTGCGATGCGCTCGGCGCTTTGCGGCATCACCGGTGCGCCATCGTTCACGCAATGCTGGACGCCGAGCTTGACGTACAGCAGACGAAGGAAATGCCAGACCTCGGTCGTGGTGGCCACCGTGCTCTTGCGGCCGCCGCGACTCAACCGCTGCTCGATCGCCACGGTGGGCGGGATGCCATACACGGCATCGACCTCGGGGCGCCCGGCGGGTTGCACGATGCTGCGGGCATACGCATTCAGCGATTCGAGGTAGCGACGCTGGCCTTCGTTGAACAGGATGTCGAACGCCAGGGTGGATTTGCCCGAGCCGGACACGCCGGTGACCACGCTGAACTTGCCTCGCGGGATGTCCACATCGAGCGCCTTGAGGTTGTGTTCCCGCGCATTGACGATGCGGATCGCATCCCCATGCTCGCGGGCCTGGCGCATCACCTGCTGCAGCGGCCGTCCCTCTTCCACCCCATGGCCGTTCAGGCCCATCTGGCGCTCATAGTCGGCCAGCGCGCGGCCGGTGTGCGAACCGGCGTGCTGCTTCACATCCTCCGGCGTCCCCGTGCACACGACCTGTCCACCCGCATCACCGCCTTCCGGGCCGAGGTCGATCAGCCAATCGGCCGCCCGGATCACATCGAGGTTGTGCTCGATGACGATGAGCGAATGTCCGGCATCGAGCAGCTTGCGGAAGGCGCGCATGAGCTTGGCGATGTCATCGAAGTGCAGGCCGGTGGTAGGCTCATCGAAGAGGAACAACGTTCCCTTCTTCGCCACCGCCTGGCGGCTTGCGGTCGCTGCCTGGGCGGCTTCGGCCAGGAACCCGGCGAGCTTGAGGCGCTGCGCCTCGCCGCCGCTGAGCGTGGGCACCGGCTGGCCAAGCTTCACATATTCGAGGCCCACGTCGATGATGGGCTGCAACACCCGCAGCACTTCCCGGTCGTTCGCGAACAGGGCAGCCGCCTCGGTCACGGTCAGCTCCAGCACGTCGGCCACGTTCAACTCGCGCGCCACGTCACCGGGCAAGCGCCGGTCGATCCGGACTTCAAGCAGTTCGGCGCGGAATCGCTTGCCATCGCAATCGGGGCAGCGAAGGTACACATCGCTCAGGAACTGCATCTCCACATGTTCGAAGCCCGAGCCGCCACAGGTGGGGCAACGGCCGTTGCCGGCGTTGAAGCTGAACATGCCCGCGCCGTACCCGCGCTGCTGCGCGAGGGGCGCCTGGGCGAACAGCTTGCGGATCTCGTCGAAGGCCCCGACGTAACTCGCCGGGTTGGACCGCGCTGTCTTGCCGATGGGGGACTGGTCGACGAAGACCGCGTCGGACAGGAAGTCGGCCCCGAGCAGCGCATCATGCTCTCCCGGCGCCTCGGTGGCCCTGCCGAAGTGCCGTTGGAGCGCCGGGAACAGCACGTCCTGCATCAGCGTGCTCTTGCCGGAGCCTGACACGCCGGTCACGCACACCAGGCGCTGAAGCGGAAACTCGACCGTCACATCCTTCAGGTTGTGATCGCGCGCGCCCTGCAGAATGAGCCTGGGGCTTGCCTCGTCCACCAGGCGCCGGATGCCCATGCCCACCTGCCTGCGCGCACCGAGGTAGGCGCCGGTCAGCGTGTCGGCCTGGCGGATGGCCTCCGGCGTGCCGTCGAACACCACCTGGCCGCCCCGCGCCCCGGGGCCCGGGCCCATGTCGATCAGGCGGTCGGCCGCCAGCATCACGGCCGGGTCGTGTTCCACCACCACCAGCGTGTTGCCGGCATCGCGCAGCCGGTGCATCGCCTCGACGATGCGGTTCATGTCGCGCGGATGCAGGCCGATGCTGGGCTCGTCGAGCACGAACATGGTGTTGACGAGTGAGGTGCCAAGCGCCGTGGTCAGGTTGATGCGCTGCACCTCGCCGCCGCTCAGCGTGCGGCTCTGGCGGTCGAGCGTGAGGTAGCCGATGCCCACGTCGTTCAGGTATTTCAACCGGGTGCGGATCTCGTCGAGCAACAACTTGAGCGCATCGTCGAGCATCGAGCTGGGCAGCACGATGTTCGCGAAAAAGCGCTGGATGCGCTGGATCGGCACCAGCATGAGATCGTGCACCGTCAGCCCGGGCAAGGCCTCCAGTTGCGCGCGGTCCCAGGCCACGCCTTGGGGCATGAAGCGCTTCTCGGGCGCCAGCGCCGCATCGGCATCCGCCTTGCTGCCCAGGCGCCACAGCAGCGATTCGGTCTTCAGCCGGGCGCCTGCACAGGCCGGGCACGTCGTGTAGCTGCGGTACTTCGACAGCAGCACGCGGATGTGCATCTTGTACGCCTTCGATTCGAGGTATTCGAAGAAGCGTGCCACGCCGTACCACTGCTTGTTCCATTTGCCGGTCCACTGCGGGGAGCCATGGATGACCCAGTCCTTCTGCGCGGCGGTGAGTTGCGACCAGGGCGTGTCGCGGGGGATGCCGGCCTCGCCGGCATAGCGCATCAGGTCCTCCTGGTTCTCCTGCCACGCGGGCGTCTGCAAGGTCTTGATGGCCCCGCCGCGCAGCGTCTTCTTCGGGTCCGGGATCACGAGGCCCCAGTCCACCCCGATCACGCGGCCGAACCCGCGGCAGGTGTCGCACGCGCCCATGGCGGAATTGAACGAGAACAGGGCAGGCTGTGGATCGGTGTAGCGGAGATCGCTTTCCGGGCAATGCAGGCCCGTGGAGTACCGCCACAGCAGCGGCTCGCCCTCGTCAGGCATCACATGGATGTTGACGCGGCCGCTGCCACGCTTGAGCGCCGTTTCGATGGCCTCGATGGCCCGCACCTTCGGCGCCCCTTGAAGTCTGAATCGGTCAGCCACCACATCGAGGAGCTTGCGCGGGCCGGTGGGTGACGCGATCTCGCGCTCGGCTTGCACCCGGGTGAACCCGCTCGCGGACAGCCACTGCATGACCTCCTCGGCGCTCGTGTTGGCAGGCAGTTCCACCGGGAACGTCACCACGAGGCGTGGATCGCCCTCCGCCGTACGAGCCATCAGCTCCTCGTAGATGGTCTCCGGCGTGTCGTGCCGCACCCGTTGCCCATTCTCGCGGTCGAACAGCTCGGCTGCGCGCGCGTAGAGCAGCTTCAGGTGGTCGTTCAGCTCGGTCATCGTGCCGACCGTGCTGCGCGATGTGCGAACGGGGTTCGTCTGGTCGATGGCGATGGCGGGCGGCACGCCGTCCACGCGGTCGACCGCCGGGCGATCCATGCGGTCGAGGAACTGGCGGGCGTACGCGCTGAACGTCTCGACATAGCGCCGCTGGCCCTCCGCGTACAAGGTATCGAACACGAGGCTCGACTTGCCCGAACCGCTTGGGCCGGTGACGACGGTCAAGTCTCCGGTGCGGATGTCGAGGTCCAGATTCTTGAGGTTGTGCTGGCGAGCGCCGCGGATGCGGATGAGGCCGGAGGACATGCGGGAAACGTTGGGGCAGAGGGAGTCACAGATTCTAGGAGCGGACTTTCGACCCGGCAGATCACGGCCCATTCACCCGCCGTTTCAACCGCTCGTCGGCCTGGACACAACACAGATGGATGAAATGCAAGGGATTGGCCGCGCACAGCGAGGCCGATATGCTGACCGAGGTGCCTGGCTCGCGATGCGATGCCCGCCGCGCCTGCCCGGCCTGCATCAGCCGCAGGACTCAGGAGAGAAAACCAATGAAAAGCCATACCGCCCGGGGCGCCATCACTGCCATCTGCCTCGCCGCCGCCCTGCCCACCGCAGCATTGGCCTGGGAGCCCAGCAGGCCGATCGAATTCATCGTGCCGGCCGGCACCGGAGGCGGCGCCGACCAGATGGCACGCCTCATCCAGGTGATGGCCGACAAGCACAGGCTGACCTCACAGCCCATCGTGGTCCTCAACAAATCGGGACGCGCGGGCGCGGAAGGTCTTCTGGACGTCAAAGGCGACAAAGGCAACCCCCACAAGATCATCATCACGCTGTCGAACCTGTTCACCACACCGCTGTCCACGGGCGTGCCGTTCAACTGGCGCGACCTCACCCCGGTGACCATGCTCGCACTCGACCAGTTCGTCCTGTGGGTCCACGAGGATTCGCCGTACAAGACAGCCAAGGCCTACCTCGCCGCCGCGAAGGCACGGCCCGACAACACGTTCAGGATGGGCGGCACTGGCTCGAAACAGGAAGACCAGATCATCACCGTGCTGCTGCAGAAAGCCGCGGGCAGGAAGATCACCTACGTGCCGTTCAAGGGCGGCGGCGATGTGGCCGACCACCTGGCGGGCAAGCACATCGATTCCACGGTCAACAATCCCATCGAAGCCGAATCACGCTGGCGTGCCGGCACACTCCGCCCGCTGTGCGTGATGGACAAGGAGCGGATGCCCTACCCCGCCATGCTGACCGCCACGCAATCGTGGCAGGACGTGCCCACTTGCGCATCCGCGGGCCTGCCCGTCAACTACCTGATGCTGCGCGGCATCTTCATGCCGCCCGGCGTGACTCCTGACCAGGTCGCGTACTACCTGGAACTGTTCGAGAAGATCCGCGCCCTGCCCGAATGGGCCGATTTCATGGAAAAGGGCGCCTTCAGGCAGACCGCGATGTCCGGCCCCGACTACGTGGCCTGGCTCAAGAAGAACGAGCAACTGCATCGCCAACTGATGAAAGAAGCCGGCTTCCTGGCCAAGTGAGGCTGCGGGCGTTCAGGGACAGGCACCGCTTTCGAACACCCCCGGCGCCACCTCCTTGAGCGTGGTCGTGCCGAACGGCCATCCGAGCGGCTCGCGGCTGCCGGCAGCGATCACCATCCCCCACCAGTAGGTGGCCCGGCCGGCGCTCACGTGCGCAGTGTTCAGTGCTGTGATGCATGCTGACGCAATGGGCAACGCGCCGCCCTGCAGGCGATCGACCATCGCCTTGACGGCCCGCACCTGCGGCCCCGTCTTCTGCGCGTACAGCGCACTGTCGTAGCCCCACCAGTCCCAGCAGCCGTTGGTGGCCGACGTGTCCGTCTGCGGAAACAGCAAAACGATGCGGTTGGTGTCGGCCCAGCGGGCGTAGCCAGCGCCGCGCACGAAGCGATCGCCGACCATGGCCGTGTTCTGGTGGCATCCATGGAACACCACATGGAGCCGACACGCCATGCCCGCTGCACAGTCCTGCGGCACGAACAACCAGCCGCTGGTCGCCATGCCGTGCCCTGCCACGAAGGCCGTCTGGTCGAATTGGAGAAAACGTCCCTGCAGCGGCCCGTCATTGCGGGCCCGCAACGGGCCATGCAGCTGCTGCAAGATGGCACCGGCGAGATCGAAATCGCAATCGTTGATGTAGGGGGAGTCGGTGGTGCCGCAAGCGGCGCCGTTGTCTTCGGTCACCATCGCATGCCCGGCGGGCAGCGTGCGGTTGTAATCGATGTGCCCGGACGGGACGAAGTTCAGGTAGTAGGCCTGGAGATCGTCCATCACCGCCGGGCGCACGGTGGGATCCTTCGTGCCGCTGAAGAGGTAGACGCGCGAAGCCTGCAGGTTCTCTACCGGATCGATCCGGCCTTCGCGCGCCCAACTGCGGGTGGTAGCGGCCAGGCGCCCCACTGGAATGGTGTCGCTGTGCGCCATGCAGCGCCCGGTGGCGAGATAGGCAGCGCCTTGGGCGCATAAATAGGGGCCGCCAGCGACGATGCCGGCGCCAGCGCGGAACGTGGCGGAATGGATGACGTGCATTTGCACCGCCATGAAACCGCCGGAAGACAGCCCGGAGACGCTCACTTGGGCCGGGTCGATATGGAACCGGGGCAATGGCGATGCACTAACCGCCGTGGCGGCCACCAGGGCCGCCACGGTGATCGCGGCCATGCGGCAGAACCTGATCATGGCGCTCTTCTCCCTGAGCAGATTGCAGTGTGCCGGCGCCAGGCCCCCACGACAACCTGTCAACCTTGACAGGTGACGGGCCTTGCCGGAATGTGCATGCAGTTACCGGCGTGCGGCGCGGATGGCCTGCATCTGGGGCGACGCCTCGGTGGCCGTGCCGTCGAACGGCAGTTCCGTGGCCCCCACCCGACGGAGGATGCGCGCGACGTACGCCAGGGTTTCTGCGTAAGGCGGCACGCCGCGATACCGGTTCACCGCTCCTTCGCCAGCGTTGTAGGCGGCGGCGACGAGCGCCACATCGCCCTGGAAATACGCCAGCAGCCAGCGAAGGTACGACACGCCGCCACGAATGTTCTGCGCCGGATCGTAAGGCCGCGTCACGTTGAAGCGGGCTGCCGTCTCAGGAATCAGCTGCATCAGCCCCCGGGCATTCTTGGGCGACAGGGCAGCGGCGTTGAAGTTGGACTCCGCCTCGATGATGGCTAGCACCAGCTGGGGTTGCACCTTCATTTCGGCGGCAGCGGCCTTGACCAGTTCGACGATGTGGGCCGGCGCATTGGGCGGTACCGACAACGGCACGGGGCCCGCACCCCGCTGCCCCTTGGCTGCAACGGGGGCGGCTTCGGCCTGCGCCCGCATGCATGCCGGCAAGTCGGCGCTGGGCCCACCCACGGTGCTCAGCATGCGGATCGCCTGCGGCAAGCCCTGTTCGGCCGCGGCGTGGAAGAAGAACGCCGCCGTGGCATCGCTGCGCTCGACCCCGCGGCCGTGGCTGTACATCCATCCCAGGTTGTACTGCGACTGGGCATCGCCCATTCGGGCAGCCTTGCAATACAGGGCCGCGGCCCGCGCACCGTCGCGTGGCACGCCCTCCCCGTTTTCATAGGCGGCGGCCTCTTCGCGGATCAGGGTGGCCAGGAAGTTGTCGACCGCGGGCTTCTGAATGGGCACAGGCACCGGATCTGATTCGGCTTGAGCCCATGAACCCGGACTCAGCAACAGGCATGCGGACAGGAAAAAAACGGTTCGGAAAAGACTCTGCATGGGCCGGGCACAGGGCAGCGGGCGTTCAACGGATCCCGCACTTTAGGGCCCCAGGGCCGACTTGCCACGCCGCAGCCCCCCGATTCCAGGGGGCCGATGACTCACGGCTTGCTGCTGCCCACCTCGCGACGCGGGAGACGGTGCCGCGGGTCGGCGGAACCACCGCCGAGCGCCCGGCGCAACCCGGCCATCAACTGTGCGTGATCCACGGGCTTGACCCAGTATTCGTATGCGCCCAGGCTCATGGCCTTGATGATGTCCATCGAAAGCGTGTCGGCCGTCAACAGCGCCACCTTCAGCCCCTCGGAAATCTCGATCATCAGTTCACGCACCACTTCGAGCCCGCCGAAATCGGGCAGGTGCATGTCGAGCAGCACCAAGTCCGGCTTCTCGGACCGGGCCATGCGAACACCCTCCGCCCCGGTCGTCGCCTTGATCAGCGTGACCCCGGGGAGGCTTGCCAACTGCGCCTCCATCAGCACCTGGTTGACTTCCTGGTCTTCGATGTAGAGCACTTTGCCCTTGACGTCGTCCATCCCCTCGAGGGTGTGGTCCATGGTTCAGGCTCCTCCGCTGCCGACTCTCACGTTCGACGCGACATCCAAGCATAGAACGGGTATCACTCATGGCAAGCCTCCGGCAACTTCCCAGCAGGGTCATCCTTGGCGGCATGGCACGACCAAATGCCACAGGCGTATGCAAAATGGCAGGATGACTGCGAACGCCAACCTGTTTGCCGCGTTGCGCGGCGCCTTTCCGGCCGATCTCGACACCATTGCCATCGACACGGCCGATGACGCCCCGCTTGCTTACCGCTGGAGCGATCTCGACCGGGCGACGGCGCGCATCGCCAACCTGCTCGCGAGCCTCGACCTGCCGGCGGGCAGCCGGGTGGCGGCACACGTCGAGAAGTCCGTCGAAGCGCTGATGCTGTACCTGGCCGTGCTGCGTGCCGGCCTCGTGTACCTGCCCCTCAATCCGGCGTACCAGGCCGGCGAGATGACCCATTTCCTGGGCGATGCCGAACCGGCCGTCGTCGTGTGCACCGGCGCCAACTTCGGCTGGGTCAGCAAACTGGCGTTCACCATGGGCTGCAGCCACGTCTTCACGCTCAACAGCGACCGCACCGGCAGCCTGCTGGAACGCGCTTCGTTCCATGCCGACGACCACGAACCCGCGCAACGCAGCGCCGGCGACCTCGCGGTGATCCTGTACACGAGCGGCACCACGGGCCGCAGCAAGGGCGCAATGCTGACCCACGGCAACATGCTCAGCAACGCACGCACCTTGAAGGCACTGTGGGGATGGCGACCCGGTGACGTGCTGGTGCATGCCCTGCCCATCTTCCACATCCATGGCCTGTTCGTGGCCTGCCACGGCGCGCTGCTCAACGGCAGCCGGATGATCTGGCTCGATCGCTTCGATCCTGCGCACGTTCTCGCGCACCTGCCCGAGGCAACCGTGTTCATGGGCGTGCCTACCATGTACGTCCGCCTGCTTGGCGAGCCCGGTTTGACGCCCGAAGTGTGCCGTTCCATGCGCCTGTTCGTCTCCGGTTCGGCGCCGCTGCTGCCCGAAACATTCCACGCCTGGCAGCAACGCACGGGCCACACCATCCTCGAGCGCTACGGCATGAGCGAAACCGTCATGCTGACCTCGAACCCGTACGACCCCGCCGACGGCGAACGCCGCGCCGGCACCGTGGGCCGTCCGCTGCCCGGCGTGGACCTGCGCATCGCATCGCCCGACCCCGACAGCGGCAACGGCGGCATCGAGGTACGCGGGCCGAACGTCTTCGCGGGCTACTGGCGCCTGCCCGAGAAGACCAAGGAAGAATTCACGGCCGACGGCTGGTTCCGCACCGGGGACGTGGGCCACATCGACGCCGACGGCTACGTGCACATCGTGGGCCGCGCGAAGGACCTCGTCATCAGCGGCGGCTTCAACGTCTATCCGGCCGAAGTGGAAGCCGTCCTCGATGAACTGCCGGGGGTGCAGGAAAGCGCCGTCGTCGGAGTGCCTCACCCGGACTTCGGCGAAGCGGTGGTGGCCGTCGTGGTCCCCCGCATGGGCGCGGAACTCGATGGGCAGACCCTCATTGCGGCCGTGAAGTCGCGGCTGGCCAACTTCAAAGTGCCCAAGGAAATCATCGTCGTGCCGGATTTGCCCCGCAATGCCATGGGCAAGGTGCAGAAGAAGACTTTGCGGGATCAGCTTCAGGGCTTGTTCGGGGCCTGACCTCGGCGCAACCCATGTCACTCCGGCGAAAGGCGGAGCCCACTGCAGCAGTGGGTACGGCGTTCGCCGGGCGGCAGCGCCAACGGTTTGCGTTGGTCACCCACCACTGCATCGTAAGCAAGTGCATCAAGGGGAAACGTACCGCAACGCCCCCGGGGCAGCCGTCGTTGCAAGACACCCCGAGTGGCAAGAGCCACATGTCCTGAGGAGGCAACGTGCGGCGTAACAACCCGCCACATGCACACGGCGACAAGCAGGATGAAATGCAGGCCAGCCTCCAGGGAAAGGCTTGGGCGTGCGCGCCTTTCGATGACAAGAACGAGATCCGACCATGATTCCACACCCCTCCGCGTCCGCAAGCAGCACGTCCTTGTGCGCCCGCACGGCCTTCGCCGCCCTGTTCGCCTTCGCCCTCGTTGCCTCACCGGTCCAGGCCCAATCCTCGGGCGACCCCGTGCGAGGCAAGCTGCTGTTCGAGGACACACCGGGTACGTCGGGCATCAACACGCTGGGCACCTGCACCAACTGCCATGCATCCATTCAGGACCGGCGCGCTGCGGTGGCCGACAGCACGGCCCAGTCGCCTGTGATCTCCTTCGAGACGGCGATGAACAAATTCGGTGTCGCCCTCGGCCGCCAACAAATGCAGCAGTTCACCGCACTCTCGGCGGACGACCGCAACGCCATCGCGGCGTACATTGCCGACACGCCCAAGGTGGACGTCACCGCGCTGACGTTCACCGCGGCAGCGACGAACACCACCTCCGCCAGCCAGACCATCACGATCACTTCACCGATGGCACCGCTCGGCACGCTGGCGGTGACGAAGATCGAGATCGCCGGCACCGGCTTCGCGAACTTCGGCCGCACGTTCGAATGCGACGGGAAGGCCTTCACCACGCCGGGCTCTTCGTGCACGTTCAGCGTCTACTATTCACCGAAGACCAGCGCCGCGTCGAACCCTGTGGTGACCATCACGATGAAAGAAGGCTCCAGCCCCGACATCCTGCGGCGTGTGGCGCTCAACGGCAGCATCACGACCGCATCCGCGACACCCTCTGCGACGGCCAATGCCGGCCCCGCTGATTCGGGCGGAGGCGGTGCCATCGGCTGGGCATGGCTGGCCGGGCTGGCCGCGGGGACTGTCGCGCTTGCCCGCCGCCGCACTTGAGCAGATCGGCTCGGCACTGTGATGGACGCCAACAGCCGCTGCCCGCGCTGCCACGGCGAGTTCTCCTGCGGAGCCGAATCCGCGATGGAAGCGCCCTGCGCGTGTTTCGCGGTGAGGCTGTCCGATGCCGCGCGCGCCGCCCTGCGGGCACGCTACACCTGCTGCGTGTGCGTGCCGTGCCTGAAGGCGGTGCAAGCGGAGTTCGAGGTCAGCGCGGACCCGGTCATGCCGCCGGCACCGCCCCGAATGCCGTGACGCGAGCGCGTTGAGGGCCGCGCACACGTGCCACGGTGTCGCTCGGCGATTCTCCGAACACCGTCCGGTAATTCGAAGCGAACCGGCCGAGGTGGTTGAACCCCCAGTGCAGGGCGGTATCGGTCACCGAACGCGTGCCCCCGGGGTTCGACAGCTCCTCATACACCCGGTTCAGACGCGCCATGGTCAACCACCGCTTGGGTGGCATGCCGGCACCGTACCGCATGGCCTGTTCGACGAGGCGCTCCGAGGCGGCGCACAGGCGGCTCAACGTGGCGGCGTCGACCTCCGCGCTCTGAGCCCCCAGGCGCACGACGGATTCGACGGCACCGAGAATGCGCCGCCGGGTCCGCGCGCCGCGGGGCTCCGGTGTGCCGGGTCCGTGCGCCAGCGCCTCGGTCAATGCGTCGAGCAGGCCGATGTCACAAAGGAGCATGGTGCCGGGATCGGTGCCGGGATCGGCCGCAAGCCTGAACCCGGCTTCGATCTGCTCGACCAGCTGCCAGGTCATCACCGGGTCGGGCTCGAACTGTTCGCTGTCGGAGGCGGGCAGCACCAGTTCACGCCCCAGGCGCCGGATGGCGTGGGCCTGCAGATGGTCACGGGTGACCGTCACCGCGCGCCAGCTGGCTCCGTGGGTGGTGACGTAATCAACCGACGCTGCCTCCGCGAACACCTGCAAAGCCTCGGCCGGCAAGGCGCGGCCGTTGGTGAAGACCTCGCCGCTGCGGATCGGCGCCAGGCCGATGGTCACCGCCTGGGCCGGCAAGACCCCTCGGGCATAGACGGCACAGCCGTAGTCGCCGGCATCGACTGCAAATTGCGGGCCAACGCGATTGCGCACCCGCATCTCGAGCTCGCCCGCGCCCAGAAGACGGTGTTCGATATCGCTTTGATGAACCACGCCGCGCAGCGCTTCAGGATCGAAGCGCCGGAACGTGCGGTCCGAGTATGGATTTCCCATGGTTGTTCTCCCTGCGGTCTTGGACCGAATTACCGGGTGGGTGTCCGCGCGGCGAACCGCTGCGGCCCGAGCAACATGGGATATACGGGCCCACCCTGGCGGACAAAGCTTAGTACACGCTCACCTGTTTGTGCAGCTTTTCCGCGCCATTCCCTGGGGGGGCGTCCATGCGGAATGCGGATAGTGGCCTGATGGCGGACGCTCCTAGACTGACCTTCCCTTGGCCTCCAACGAGGACCCCATGTCCACACTTCTTGCTTTCGAGACCCCCGTCACGGACAACACAGTCGACGACAGCGGGCACATCACAATTCATCACTCGGCGTTCGAGACCGAAAGGCTCGACCCCACCCGGCTCGAAACTGCGCACAGCCTGCCTGTCCGTCAGTTCCGGCTGCTCGCGCCTTCTCCGAGGCGGCTCGTGCACCAAAGCTGCGACGATGGATCGCAACAGGTGCACCAGCTGCAGATCGAAGCGCCGGTGTGCCTGGAGTTGGAACTGCCGCCCGGCAGCCGCTATCGGATCACGAGCCAGCAACCCGAAGGGCTGTATGTCGACCACGATCCGGCGGTGCTCGGAACCGTCTTCGAATCCAGCGCCGGCGGGCCGCTGCGCCTCGTGAGCCGGAAAAGCTTCACGCTGGAACTCGTCTGGCGCCGTCAGCCCGATGGTTCGGGTGGCTCGTCGGGCACGGCCCGCGTCGGCGCGCCTGTCTCCCCGTCGTCCGAGCAGGCCGTGCGCCAGCTGCTGGACATCGCCCGCAACCTGTGGATCACCCCGGCCACCGTGCCACGGCGCCGCACCCCGGCCGCCCACGTGCTGGAGGTGGTGGAACAGGTGCTGGCCGAACAGCCTTACGGTGTGCTGCATCCGTCGGACTTCGCGACGCCGGCCCGCATTTCGGTGCGCTCGCTCGAACGCGCCCTGCAGCGCGCCTATGGCATGGGTCCGAAGCGCTGGATCACCAACACGCGGCTGAACACGGCGCACCGCCATCTGCGCGATCCGGGGCCGGAAGACCGCACCGTTGCACAGATCGCGCGCCGATGCGGCTTTCTGCATGCCGGGCGGTTCTCGCAGGCTTATCGTGCGCTGTTCGGCGACTATCCACACGAGGTGCTGGCACCGCCCCTGTCTTCGGCCAACGGGGGATCGTCAGGCAACGCTCAGAAGCGGCGCGAGTAACGCAACTGCAGGAAGTTCTCGCCGGGGTTCGGTTGCCGAATGCCGGCATTCGAGAAGTGCTGGATGCGCACCGCCAGATCGTATTCGGCACGCTCCCCGAATGTCAGGCCCACCGCGAGGTGGTCGCCGAAGTTGAACTTGGTGCTGAAGCGCTTGTCCTCGGTGCGGTACACCGGGAGCAACAGGTTCGCACCGATGCCGCCCTCGATGTACCAACCCGCATCGGTGCGCCCCGGATACAGCCGCACCACCGGCGTGAAACCAAGCTGGGTGACCCAGGCGTGCGAGTTCGAATCGCCGTCGGTGCGCTCGCTGGCCCAGCGGCCGATCGAGACGTCCCAATAGCCGGTGAGCCGGCCCCAGCCCACCTCACGGGACCAGCGCCAATCCCAGATGGCCCCTGCCACGGCCGCATTGGCGTGTTCCGCCGCGCCCAGTTGCACGAACGCGCGTGACGGGAGCCACGGCGACCGGTCGGTGTCGGCCGCCGACACCGATGGCAGGCAAACGGCGGTCAACACCAGCGCCAGCATGGCACGCCGGCACGACGGCAACACCGTTGGGATGGGGTTCGCGTTCATGGCAAAGCGTGGCGGGTGTCCGTTCCACAGAGATGCCCATGGATCCTAGGTCCGCGTCCCTCTCCGGCAGGCCGGCAGGGTCAATGGCGTTGATCGGTGATGCCTCGACAGCCATGGCAAAAGAAGATGCCGATGCACCCAGCGGGCGCACCGGCTTTCCCAAGGACGGGCAACCGCCCTCAACAGGTCATGAGGGATTGGAGGCGGCCGTCGACACCGGTGCAGGCGGTGCCTCGATGCCGTGCTTCTCACCGCTGATGTCCACATCGCTGCCCGCTGCCAGGAGCCACATGGCCACGGCGGCGAAAGCGATGAATCCCGCTGCGAGCTTCCACATCTTCGTCAGTCCTTCGCGTAGATGTCCACGTCTTTCGTCTCCTTGACGAAGAGCATGCCGACGACGAACGTGATGAGGGCGAAGATGACCGGGTACCAGAGCCCGTTGTACATGTTGCCCGTCTGGGCCACGATGGCCAGGCCCGTGGCGGGCAGCAGGCCGCCGAACCAACCGTTCCCGATGTGGTACGGCAGGCTCATGGAGGTGTAGCGGATGCGGGTGGGGAACATCTCGACGAGCATCGCGGCGATCGGGCCGTACACCATGGTCACGTAGATCACCAGCAGCGTGAGGATCGCAATGATCACCAGCTTGTTCATCTTGGCAGGGTCCGCCTTGGCGGGGTAGCCCTGGGCGCGCAGCGCATCGACCACGGTCTTCTTGAATGCCGCATCCTTGGCCTTGGCCTCGTCGGCCGTCAAGCCCTGCGAGGTGTAGGCATCGATCTCCTTGTCGCCGATCTTGATCTTGGCAGGCCCCGAGGCCGCGACATTGCCATAGCTCACCGAGTTGGCGGCCAGCACCTGCTTGGCGATGTCGCATGAACTCGTGAACTTCGCCGTGCCGGTCGGATTGAATTGGAAGGAACATTCATTCGGATCGGCCAGGACGCTGACTTGCGCCGTGGCTTGAGCCTTGGCGAGATCCGGGTTCGTGGCTTGCGTCAGCGCACGGAACAGCGGGAAGTAGGTGAGCGCGGCCAGCAGGCACCCGGCCATGATGATGGGTTTGCGGCCGATCTTGTCAGAGAGTACGCCGAACACGATGAAGAACGGCGTGCCGATCAGGAGCGCGATGGCGATGAAGACGTTGGCCGTGGCGCCATCCACCTTCAGTGGCCCGGTCAGGAAGAACAGCGCATAGAACTGGCCGGTGTACCAGACCACGGCCTGCCCCATCGTCAGCCCCACCAGGGCCAGGATGACGATCTTGAGGTTGCGCCATTGGCCGAACGATTCGGTCAGCGGCGCCTTGGAGGTCTTGCCCTCTTCCTTCATCTTCTTGAAGGCCGGCGACTCATTCATCGAGAGGCGGATCCACACGCTGATGCCGAGCAGGATGATCGACACCAGGAACGGCACGCGCCAGCCCCAGTCGGCGAAGACCTCCTCGCCGACCACCGTGCGGGTTCCCAGGATGACGATGAGCGACAGGAACAGCCCGAGCGTGGCGGTGGTCTGGATCCACGAGGTGAAGGCGCCTCGCTTGCCGTGCGGCGCATGCTCGGCCACATACGTGGCAGCACCGCCATACTCGCCGCCGAGGGCGAGCCCCTGCAGCATGCGCAGCCCGATCAGGATGACCGGGGCCGCCACGCCAATGGAGGCGTAGCCGGGCAGGATGCCGACGATGAACGTGGACATGCCCATGATGAGGATCGTGACCAGGAAGGTGTACTTGCGCCCGATCATGTCGCCGAGGCGGCCGAACACCAGCGCGCCGAACGGCCGCACGATGAAGCCGGCCGCAAAGGCCAGCAGCGAGAAGATCACCTGGGAGGCGGGATCGAGGTTCGAGAAGAACTGCTTGCCGATGATGACGGCCAGGGTGCCGTACAGGTAGAAGTCATACCACTCGAAGACCGTCCCGAGGCTGGAGGCGAAGATGACCTTCCTCTCCTCGGACGTCATCGGCGTGGCTTTCGCCGGGATTCCCGGCGTGGCTTTCGCCGCTGCAGTTGCCATGATGAATCTCCTTCAATGCTGTGTGCTCACCCGCAAAGGGGGCTGAAGGCATCTTCAGTGGCGGCGCTGACGGTGTTCTGACGTGGAGCTGACCTCTCGCTGACAAACTCGGTGGGAACCCTGGGCGGGCGTTTCTCATCGCGGGAGTGCGGCCTCGAAAAGCCTAGGGACTTTCGACAGGGTGCCTGCGGGAGGCCCGTCCGCCGCCCAGCCGGGCAAGCAGGAAGTCGATCAGCACGCGCACGCGCAGCGGCATGTGGCGCTGTGCCGGGTACACGAGGGAAATCGGCCGCGACCGCCCGGCGTACGGTGCGAGCACCTCCTTGAGCGTGCCGCGCGCGAGGTCCTCTTCCACGAGGAACCGGTAGGTCTGGAGCAGCCCGCCGCCGTGGCGGGCGAGCGTCACGGCGGCCAGCAGGTCCTGGGCGCACAAGAGGCCACCATCCACCGGCAGTTGCAGGTCCGCGCCGTCCTCCTGGAACAGCCAGTCCACCGGCTGGCCGGTGCTGGGCAGCAGGAAGCGGATGCAGTCGTGCGTGGCCAGGTCGGCCAGGGTCTTGGGCACCCGGTGGCGGCGCAGGTAGGCCGGGGTCGCCACGACCACCAGGCTCGCGTCCTCCAGCGGACGTGCGACGAGGCCCGAGTCGGGCAAGGCGCGGGCGCGTACGGCGAGGTCGAAACCGTCGGCAGCGAAATCGACGTTGCGGTTGTCGACGTGCACGTCGAGCCGGATGCCCGGATGGGCCGCGCGGAAGGCCGGCAGCAGCGGCAGCACGCGATGATGCGCGTACGGCGTGGGCAGGCTGATGCGCACGGTGCCCGTGGGCGCGGCCTGCGCACCGCTTGCCGCGCGTTCGGCCTCGGCGAGCTGGTTCAGCGCCTGGCGGCACTGGGCGAAATAGGCCTCGCCGGTGCTGGTGAGCTGCACCCGGCGTGTGGTGCGCGTGAAAAGGCGGACTCCCAGCCGGGCCTCCAGCCGGGCGATCGACCGGCTCACCGCTGCCGGTGTCAGGCCGGCCTCGGTGGCCGCCGCCGTGAAGCTCCCGTGTTCAGCCGAAAGACAAAAGAGCTCGATGCTTCCGAGCATCACGTCGTCGAAGAGGCGGGCCATCTGTTTACCTGAGAGAACAAATGAAATGACACGTGGTGACTTTATGTCATCGCGTGACATCAATACAGTGCCGTCATTTCCTCACAGCATGGAGCTTCTTCGAATGAGCACCCCCCGCATCGCCATCGTCTACCACAGCGGCTACGGCCACACCGCGCGGCTCGCCCGCGAGGTGGCCGAGGGCAGCGGCGGCACGCTGCTGGCCGTCGACGAGCACGGCATGCTGGCCGATGACGCATGGCGCCAGCTCGACGCGGCCGACGCCATCGTCTTCGGTTCGCCGACCTACATGGGCACGGTCAGCTGGCAGTTCAAGCGGTTCATCGATGCGACCTCGTCGGTCTGGATGGGCCAGCGCTGGAAGGACAAGCTCGCCGCCGGCTTCACCAATTCGGCCAGCATCATGGGCGACAAGGACGGGACGATCGCGGCCCTGTTCACGCTGTCGCAGCAGCTGGGCATGCTGTGGGTGGGCACCGGCATGATGCCGGCCAATGCCAAGGCATCCACCCGGGACGATGTCAACGCGCTCGGCTCCTTCGCGGGGCTGGCCGCGGCGACGCCCGCCGACGCATCAGCAGATGAATTGGTGCCGGGCGACCTGCGCACCGCACGCCTGTTTGGTGAACGCGTGGCCGCCACGGCCCGGCGTCTGTCTGCCGCCCGGGGCTGAGCCGATGGACGCGGCCTTCGATGCCGTCGTCGCATTGCTGCACGACTACTTTGACGGCCTGCACCACAGCGATACGGTTCGGCTCGCGCGCGTGTTCCACCCTCGGGCCATGTATGCCACCGCCAGCAGCGGCACGCTGCTGCAATGGTCGATGGCCGAATACTTTCCGGTGGTCGACCGCAGGCCGTCGCCGGCATCTCTGGGTCAGGGCCGCGAAGACGAGATCGTGTCCATCGCGTTCGCCGGGCCGGTGACCGCCATCGCGACGGTCCGCTGCACCATCGCGCCCCGGCGGTTCACCGACCTGCTGACGTGCGTGTGCCTCGACGGCCAGTGGCGCATCCTCGCCAAGGTGTTCCATGCCGAGGGGACGGCCTGGGTTTGAAGCCCTGTCAGCGCTGCGGGCTTCGCAGCACGGCCTCGATGGCCTGCAGCGTCGAGGCGCCGAGTCGGATGCCCGAGGCGCTGGCGCTCTGGGCGAGTTGCTCGGGCCGGCTCGCCCCCACGATGGCCGCAGCAACACCTTCATCGCGCAGCACCCAGGCGAGCGCCAGCTGCGGCAGTGTCAGCCCTGCGGCCGACGCGATGGGGCGCAGCGCCTGCACCGCTTCCAGGGTCGTGTCGTTGAAGAATCGGGCGCGCAGTGATTTGGCCATGGAATCACTGGCCGCGCGTGAATCCGCAGGCGGGGCCATGCCGGGCAGGTATTTGCCCGTGAGCACGCCCTGCGCCAGCGGGGACCAGACGATGCTCGAGATGCCGTGCTTCTTGCAGGTGGGAAAGAGGTCGGCCTCCGGCTGGCGCCACAGCATGGAGTACTGCGGCTGGCTCGACACGAAGCGCTCCACGCCGGTGACCTGTGCGGCACGCTCCACTTGCTCGGCCGTCCAGTTGCTGAACCCGATGTAGCGCACCTTGCCCTGACTGACGGCCTGCGACAGCGCATCCAGCGTTTCTTCGAGGGGCACTTCGTCGTCGTACTCATGACATTGGTACAGGTCGACGTGGTCGGTGCGCAACCGGGTCAACGAGGCATCGAGCTGCTTGAAGACCTGCGCGCGGGACAGGCCGCGATCCTGCTCGGTCATCGGGTAGAAGAGCTTGGTCGCCAGCACGTAGCGGTCGCGCGGGATGCCCTGCAGCGCGTCCCCCAGCAGCGATTCGGCGGCACCGCGGCCATAGATGTTGGCGGTGTCGAAGAAGTTGATGCCAAGGTCGAGGGCAGCATGGATGCAGGCGATGCCCTGCGATTGTTCGATTCCACCGGCATAGGTGAGCCAGGAACCGAGGGCGATGCTGGAGACGGTCAATGAGCTGCGGCCGAGCGGGCGGTACTGCATGGCAAATCCGTGTTCGTGGCGTGGACCGGCCTCATGTTAGTGAGCAAGGCCCGCCGGGTCACGGGGGCATGCGAAACCCGCATCGGCTGTGCCCGGGCGCCATTCGCCGCCGGAGCTCGGGACACGGCAGGGGTTATGAACCATGCGTGGCGTGGCAGGCATACGATCGCGCTCCGCACGGGACGGGAGGAACGAGATGCAACGCAGAACCTTTGTCATGTCGGGACTCGGTCCGCTGTTCGTGGCGGCATGCGGCGGCGGTGGCGAGGACGCTCCAGCCCTGGCCGACGAGCAGGAAGCGACCGTTCTCGATGCCGATGACGCCGCCTCGGAACGGGGCGGCCGTGCCATCAGGTTCCTCGAGCCGGTGAACGGCACTGAATCGACCGGCATCTCCGTCAACAACCGTGGTCAGGTGGCCGGTTTCACCAGCGCAGGGGAAACAGCGGACTTCGGCACGACGCTGTGGAGCCGTGGCCGTGCCGTCCGGTTCCCCACGCTGGGCGGCTTCGGCAGCGGCAGCCCGAGGTGCAT
>Ga0207690_10000539_pt1 | contig 24682 bp, 25 predicted proteins | sample KBSC23metaG_FD_184315 | JGI IMG/M metagenome (GOLD analysis project Ga0207690, IMG submission 184315) | Corn rhizosphere microbial communities from Kellogg Biological Station, Michigan, USA - KBS C2-3 metaG (SPAdes) (version 2) | ecosystem: Host-associated > Plants > Roots > Rhizosphere > Soil ...
CGAACTCGCCGGACTACACCTTCGATGACCCGGACCAGCAGGTGGACTGGACGCTGACTTTCGCAGCGGCCACCACCTGTGACCTCAAGACCCTCGCTCTGACCGGCACCCAGCCGGCCGGCGGGATGCTGCTCGCCTACTTCATGCTGCTCGCCGGCTTGGGCATCGTCGCGGTTCGCACCGTGCGCCGCCACGGCCGCCCGCAGGAGTAAGCGCCCCAACGCGACGCCCCGCCCCCGTGTGCTGAGACACGTGGGGCGGGGCGCCGCTTCGTGCTGAGCGGCCTACGCTAACCGGCGGATTCGTCGGCGTCGGTCACCGTGGTCGCGTCCGCCGCACCCGGCTCGATCCGCACTCCGTGGAGCGCCTCGAGCCCCGCGACGAATTCCTCGATGCGCCCCTCGGCGGCCAGCCGCCGCGCACGCACCGACGGGGTGTGCACGAGCACGCCGGCTAGATGCCGCAGGGCCTCCTCGGTGACCGCGTCACCCCCGCGAGACCGGGCGCGGACCAGCTCCTCGTCGAGCGCGGCGAGCACGTGCTGCCGGAACGCCACGATGGCGGGCGCCGCCTCGGCTTCGGCCACGAATTCGGCGGCGGCATCGGCCACGAGCCGCTGCGCACCCTCGCCTCGCTCGGCAAGCGGGGCGTGCAGCGCCAGCAGCTCCAGATCGAGCAGTTCGACGCCCGGCAGCTGCCCGACCGCGGGCTCGACGTTGCGCGGCAGCCCCAGGTCGACGATCAGTCGCCGGGACGCGTCCGGGATGTCGTCGGGTGTCACGGTGTAGCGCGTGGTGCAGGTGAGCACGAGCTCGGCTCCGCCGATGGCGGTTCGCAGCTCGTGTTCGGCGGCAATGCCGTACCGCGCCGCGAAATCGTCGGCCCGGCCGGTCGCCGAGAACACCCGGATGTCGCGTGCTCCCCGGGCGCGAAGCGCGGCGATCGTGGTGGCCGCATAGCGTCCCGTGCCGACGACCAGCACCGGAACGGCCGTCCAGTCGGCGACGCGCGAGGCGGCCAGGTCGAGCGCCAAGCGGACCATCGACCTCCCGGCAGCTCCCAACTCCGTGGCGTGACGCACGCGGCGCGAGGTGCGTGCCGCGCGCTGGAATGCGCGCTCCAACTCGCTGCTCGACGTCCGGTCGGCCCGCGCCGCAGCCAGGGCGCGCTGCACCTGGCCGCTGATCTCGTCCTCGCCGACCACGACCGACTCCAGGCCGGAACTGACCGCGAACAGGTGGCGCACCGCCGCGTCGCCCCGTAAGAACTCCGCCCCGCGACGGAGCGCGGCCGCATCCTCGCCGACCGACCCTGCCAGCGCGGCGAAGACCAGGTCGGCCGAGGCAGCCGGGTCTGCTGCGAGGGCGTCGTCGACATCCAGATAGGCCTCGAAGCGGTTGCAGGTCGCGAGCACCACCGCGCCACGGATCGCCGGATCGGCGGCGATCACGTCGGCCGCCGCCGTCGTCGCCTCTCGCGACACCCGATCGAGCAGCGCAAAGTCGGTGGTGCGATGGCTCGCCGACACGCACAGAAGCATGCTCCATCGTAGGCGCCGCTCGGCTGGGCGGTCGCCGGACGTCGCCTAGCCTGGAAGGGTGCCAGACGCGACCGCATCCACCGACAGCCCGCTGCCGGCAGGCCACCCGCTGCGCGATGGCCGCACCGCCGGATCGCCATTGATCCGCGCGTACCGCGGAGATCGCCCCGAGACCCTGCCGGTGTGGTTCATGCGGCAGGCCGGGCGCTCGTTGCCCGAATACCGCGAGCTGCGTGTCGGCACCGAGATGCTCGACGCCTGCCTGACGCCCCAGCTGGCCAGTGAGATCACGATGCAGCCGGTGCGCAGGCACGGTGTCGATGCCGCGATCTTCTTCAGCGATATCGTCGTGCCGGTCAAGCTGGCCGGCGTCGACGTGCGCATCGTCCCCGGGCGCGGGCCGGTGTTCGACGCGCCGATCCGCACGGCGTCGGACGTCCTGCGGCTACCCCCGCTCGACCCGGATGCCCTCGAGCCGATCCGCGAAGCCGTGGCGATGACCGTGGCCCAGCTCGGCGGCACGCCGCTGATCGCCTTCGGCGGGGCCCCGTTCACGCTCGCCTCCTACCTGGTCGAGGGCGGCCCGTCGAAGGACCAACTGCGCGCGCGCACCATGATGTACGCCGATCCGCACAGCTGGGCCGCTCTGCTCAACTGGTGCGCCGACGTCACCGGCGCCTTCCTGCGCGCCCAGGTGGATGCCGGTGCCAGCGCCGCGCAACTGTTCGACTCCTGGGTGGGCTCGCTGTCGAGGCGGGACTATCAGCGCCGGGTTCGCCCGCACTCCGAGCGAGCGCTCAGTGCCCTGCGCGGGCTCGACGTGCCGAAGGTGCACTTCGGTGTCGGCAGTGGCGAGGTCCTCGACCTGATGGCCGGAATCGCCGATGCCGTCGGCGTCGACTGGCGGCTGCCGCTTGACGAGGCCGACCGCCGCCTCGGTGGCACGGTCCCTCTGCAGGGCAACATCGATCCAGCCCTGCTGGCCGCGCCTTGGCCGACCCTCGCGGCCCACGTGCGCGACGTCATGGAACGCGGCGAGACGGCTCCCGGTCATGTGCTGAACCTGGGCCACGGCGTCCCTCCCGAGACCGACCCTCACGTTCTGACCCGCATCGTCGAGCTCGCGCACGGGCACGGATGACGTCGCCGGTCATCGTCGTCGGCGCTGGGGTCGCCGGACTGGTGGCGGCCCGCAGGCTCGTCCTCGGCGGCCGCGAGGTGGTGGTGCTCGAGGCATCCGATCGCGCGGGCGGGCAACTCGCCCGCCACACCGTGGGCGGGCTCGAGCTGGATGCCGGGGCCGAGTCGTTCGCCACCCGGGGCGGCACCGTCGCCGGGCTGCTCGAGCGGCTGGGGCTGGGCAGCGAGATCGTGACGCCCGCAGATATTCCGGCCTGGCTTTACCGGGCCGACGGGACCGCGGGGCCGCTGCCCGCGACCAGCCTGCTGGGAATCCCCTCGGTCGCCCTGTCGCGCGATGTCATCGAGGCCATCGGAACCCGCGCCGCGTTCCGGGCCGCGCTCGATCTGCTGCTGCCCTCGCTCGTGGGCGCGGAGGCCGAGACGCTCGGCGAGTTGGTGCGGCGCCGGATGGGCCCGGCCGTCGTCGAGCGGCTGGTCGCACCGGTGGTGCGCGGTGTGCACTCGGTCGAGCCCGACGAGCTCGCCGTGGACCGCGCGGCCCCCGGCCTGCGTTCCGCCCTCTCGCGGCAGGGCTCCCTGTCGCACGCGGTCGCGAGTCTGCGCGACCGGTCGACGGCGGGCTCGCAGGTCGCCGGCATCCGCGGCGGAATGGTCACGCTCGTCGACCGGCTCCTTGCCGATCTGGACCGGTTCGGCGTTCCCGTGCGGCTGGGAGTCACGGTCGACGAGGTTGTACCCGATCGGGTGCGCGCCGACGGCGAACTCCTGCTGGGTGAGGTTCTGATCGCCGCGCCGGGCGTGGCCGCCGACCGCGCACCGGGCCGCAGGATCACCGTGGTCACCCTGGTCGTCGACCAGCCCGAGCTCGAGGCGGCACCGCGCGGAACCGGCGTGCTGGTCGAGCTCGGCGCCCCTGGCGTCGGCGCGCGGGCGCTCACGCACCTGACGGCGAAGTGGCCATGGCTCGCCGAACGCGCGGGCGGGCTGCAGGCGCTCCGACTGTCATACGACGGCGGCGCCGAGCAGGCGGGCGCCGACGTCGCGCGCGCCGTCGCCGACGCGAGCACGCTGCTCGGCATGAAGGTGAACGATCCCCTCGACGCCGATCTGGTGACCTGGGAACGGGCCGTGCCTCGAACGCATGCCGTTGACGGAATGCACTATGTGGGCGAGGCTGGTTCCGGCACCGGGCTCGCCGCCGTGATCGGACAGGCGGAGCACGAGGCCGAACGTCTGCTGGGAAATCTCCCGGAGGACGAGGGCTAGGCTGGACCGATCAGCCATCAAGGAATGGAGCGTTCCGTGAAAGGCAAGATCCTCTTCGTCGCCGGACTCGGTCTGGGATATGTTCTCGGGACCCGGGCGGGCCGCGAGAAATACGAGCAGCTGAAGACAGCAGCCCTGAAATTCTGGAACGACCCGCGCGTGCAGCGCCAGGTCGACGCCGCCGAGAGCTTCGTCAAAGACAAGGCGCCGGACGTTGCCGAGTTCGTGAGCGACAACGCCAAGAAGGTCGTCTCGCAGGTGACCGGCAAGAAGCCGGGCGCGGGTTCCACTCGCGCGTCGACGGCTGCCAAGTCGGGCACGACGAAGTCCAGTTGATCGGCGGCTGAGTCGTGTCTCAGACCACCGGATCGCCCGGGCCTGCATCATCGCCGAGGCCCAAGCGATCACTGCTGTCGCTCGTCACCGACATCCCCGCTCTCATCCAGGAGCTGTTCCACCGCGAGGTGGAGCTGCTCAAGGCGGAGCTCGTCGCCAAGCTCAAGGCGCTGGGGGTCGGGGCCGGCCTGCTGGTGGGGGCCGCGGTGGTGCTGCTGTTCATGGTGGGTGTGCTGCTCACCGCTGCCGTGTTCGCGCTCTCGCTGGTGATGCCGGGATGGCTGGCCGCGCTGATCGTGGCGGCCTTCCTGCTGATCGTCGCCGGCATCCTGGCGTTGATCGGGTATCGGGTGCTCAAGCGCGGCATCCCGCCGGTGCCGACCGAGTCGATCGACAGCCTGCAGAAGGACTACCGAGCAATCAGAGGAATCGGAAAGCGAGGAGCATCATCATGACAACTCCCATCAGCGCGAAGGCCGAAGCCGCCAAGGCGCAGGCCCAGAAGGCTCGCGACGAGCTCGCCGCGACGCTCGACGCGATCGAGGACAAGTTCAACGTGCCCAAGCGGGTGTCCGAGTTGACCGACAAGGCGGCTGCCGCCTATCGGAGCAACCCGGTGCCGTGGATCATCGGCGGCGCGGCTGTCGCCGTCATCGCCGTCGGGCTGGTCGCCTGGGCCATCTTCAGCGGCGACGACGACTGAGCTTCGGCGGTCCGCCGCCGATTCGCTCCCTGGCCGCCGGCGGGGGAGGATGGGATGGTGAGTCCGAGCTCGAAATCGCCGTCCGACCCGGGTGCCTCCGACCCCGGATTCACCCTGTGGGCTGTTCTGCGGCGTCCCGGGGGAACGGGCAGCGAGCCCGAACATGCGGATGATGGCTCGCACGGCCACACCCGCGAACCGCTCGTCGACGCCGTCCGCGCGGTCGAGAACGCCGGCGTCGTCGTGCGCGGTGTCTACGACGTGTCCGGCCTGCGGGCCGACGCCGACCTGCTGATCTGGCTGACCGGCGGCACAGCGGACGGGCTCCAGCATGCGCTGCGAACGCTCCGCCGCAGCGCCGAGCTCGCAGCCCTGCTGCCGACCTGGAACGCGCTGGGCGTCCACCGAGAGGCCGAGTTCAGCCGGAATCACGCGCCCGCCTTCCTGCGCGGACTGCCCCCGAAGTCCTGGCTGACCGTGTATCCGTTCGTGCGCAGCTACGACTGGTACCTGCTTCCCGAAGACGAGCGGCGCACCATGCTGGCCGACCACGGCCGGATGGGCGGCGCGTATCCGCAGGTTCAGACCAACACGGTCGCCTCCTTCGCGCTGGGCGACTACGAGTGGATCCTCGCGCTCGAAGCCGACGACCCCCTCGACCTGGTGGACCTGATGCGCCACTTGCGCAATACGGAGGCGCGCCGGCACGTTCGCGAGGAGGTCCCGTTCTTCACCGGCCGGCGCCTCGCCCTCGACGAGGTCTCGGAGGTGATCGCGTGACGACCGCTCCCGTTCTGTTCGCGACGGATGCCGCGGCATCCGGTGCCGAGCACGTCGAGGTGCCCGTTGCCTACGACGCGATCGTGCTGGCGGGATTCGGCGGACCGGAAGGACAGGACGACGTGCTGCCGTTCCTGCGGAACGTGACGCGCGGACGCGGCATCCCCGACGAGCGCCTCGAGGAGGTGGCGCACCACTACCGCCACTTCGGAGGGGTGAGCCCGATCAACGCGCAGAACCGCGCGCTCAAGGCGGCGCTCGAGGCCGAGCTGGCATCCCGGGGCATCGACCTGCCGGTGCTGTGGGGCAACCGCAACTGGGCGCCGTACCTGGCGGATGCGCTGGCCGAGGCATCCGAGCGCGGCTTCACCCGGCTGATCGGCCTCGCCACCAGCGCATACAGTTCGTACTCGAGCTGCCGGCAGTACCGCGAGGACTTCGCGCTGGCGCTGGAGCAGACCGGTCTCGGCGACCGCCTGCGGATCGACAAGGTGCGCCAGTTCTTCGACCACCCGGGATTCGTCGAACCGTTCGTCGACGGCTTGCGCACCGCGGTGGCCGACCTGGTCGAGCGCGGGATCGATCGCGGAGCGATCCGCATCCTGTTCTCGACGCACAGCATCCCGAGCGCCGATGCGGCGCGCAGCGGGCCGCGCGACCGCGACTTCGGCGCCGAGGGAGCCTACGCGGCGCAGCACCGCGCCGTGGCCGAGGTGGTCATGCGCGAGGCGGGCACCGACATCCCGTGGCAGCTGGTGTATCAGAGCCGCTCGGGGCCACCGACGCAGCCCTGGCTCGAACCCGACGTCAACGACGTGATCGCTGCCTTCGCGACCGACGGCGTCGAGGCGGTCGTCATCGTGCCACTCGGATTCGTCAGCGACCACATGGAGGTGCTCTGGGATCTCGACACCGAGGCCACCGAGACGGCGGAGCAGCACGGCATGGTGGCGATCCGCACGCCGACTCCGGGGACGCATCCCGCCTATGTGCGCGGGCTCGTCGACCTCGTGCTCGAGCGCCTGAACGGTACAGCGACCGCCGACCGGCCCGCCCTGACCGAGCTCGGCCCGTGGTACGACGTGTGCCGACCCGGCTGCTGCGAGAACGCACGACTCGGCTTCAAGCCCGCGATTGCGGGGCTGGCGCCGTGAGGATCGGTACCCGCGGCAGTGCTCTCGCGCTCGCCCAGGCGCAGACCGTGGCGTCGGCACTCGGTGCTGAACTCGTGGTGATCCAGTCGGAGGGCGATCTCTCGTCCGCGCCGCTCGCGTCACTGGGAGGCGCGGGCGTGTTCGCCGCGGCCCTGCGCGAGGCCCTGCTGAACGGCGAGGTGGACGCTGTGGTCCACTCCTACAAGGATCTGCCGACCGCGCCACTGCCGGGCCTCACCATCGCGGGGGTGCCGAAGCGCGCGGACGCACGCGACGCGCTGTGCGCCCGTGACGGCCTGACCCTCGCCCAGCTTCCGGCCGGATCGCGGATCGGCACCGGCTCGCCGCGCCGCCGTGCGCAGTTGCTCTCCCGGCGCTCGGACCTCGAGATCGTCGATCTGCGCGGCAACGTCGACACCCGGCTCGCGCGGGTCGGAAGCGACGACCCCGAGCGGCACCTCGATGCCGTCGTGCTGGCGGCAGCCGGCCTGGACAGGCTCGGCAGGCTCGACGCGATCACCGAGTACTTCGGCATCGATCCCTGGCCGACCGCTCCGGCGCAGGGCGCGCTGGCGGTCGAGACGCGGACCGGCGACGAGAAGTCGGTCGCGAAGGCCGACCACACGCCGTCCCGCATGACGGCCGAGGCCGAGCGAGCGGTTCTGGCCCGGCTCGAGGCGGGCTGCTCCGCGCCGATCGGCGCCCACGCGATCCTCGACGACGGACTGCTGTTCCTCAGCGCGCGGGTCTACCGCGAGGATGGCAGCGAGCAGCTGACCAGCTCGCACGCGCTGTATCCCGAGGATGCCCGCGACCCGATCGGGGAGCTGGCGACGCGGGTCGCAGACGAACTGCTCGCGAGCGGAGCGGCGACGCTCGCTCCGCTGGCTGCGAGCCGCGACATCCCGGGACCGGAGGGCACCGAATGAGTGCTCCGGCCCCTGCCAAGCCGTTGGCCGGCTGGCGCGTGCTCGTGCCCCGCGGCGGCAAGTGGGGCGACGGGGTCGCGGCGACCCTGCGGGCGTTGGGGGCGACCCCCGTCATCGCGCCACTCATCAACTTCGCCGGCGCCGAAGACCCGCTGGCCCTGGCCAACGCCCTGCAGGAGCTGAGCGACGGCCAGTTCGACTGGATCGTGATCACCAGCGCGACCACCGTCGACGTGCTGACCAGCCAGGGCACGCGGGTGCCCGATTCCACGCGCATCGCGGCCGTCGGAGAGACCACCGCGGCGGCGCTCGCGCTCGCGGGCTATCGGGTCGACTTCGTGCCGAGCTCCGACAACTCGGCGCGCGGCCTGGTGAAGGAGTGGCCGGCCAGCGACATCCGCGGACGGGTGCTGATCCCGCAATCCGACATCGCCGAGCCGACCCTGGTGGCGGGCCTGTCCAAGCTGGGGTTCGCGGTCGAGTTCGTCACGGCATACCGCACGATCGGCGTGCCCGTCACGCCCGAGGTCGCGATGGATGTCGCGTCCGGCCGAATCCGGGCGGTGCTGGTCACCTCCGGCAGCGTCGCCAGGCAGATCGCGGCCCAACTCGCCCCGCTGCCCGACGAGACCGTCGTGGCCTGCATCGGCCCCCGCACCGCCTTCGACGCGCGGGCCGCCGGGCTGCCGGTGCACGTCATCGCCGAGGAGCGGTCGGCCGATTCGCTCATCGAGGCGCTCGTGGAATACGCCGAGGCCGAATGAGCGATCAGGATGCCGAGACCCCGGCGCTGCCGACGCGGGTCACGCCCGTGATCCGGCCGCGGCGGTTGCGCGCGACCCCGGCGATGCGCCGACTGACCCGGCAGACCCGGATCCACCCGGCCGAGTTGATCCTGCCGATGTTCATCCGCGAGGGCGTCTCCGAACCGATCCCGATCGCCTCGATGCCGGGCGTGGTGCAGCACTCGCTCGACTCCTTCCGGAACGAGCTGCAGCGCGCCGCCCGAGCGGGCATCGGCGGGGTGATGCTGTTCGGCGTGCCGGAGCGCAAGGACGCAGCCGGCACCGGCGCAACCGACCCGGACGGCATCCTGAACCTGGCGACCCGGATCGCGGTGTCCGAGGTGGGCGATGCCCTCGTGGTGCAGACCGACCTCTGCCTCGACGAGTTCACCGACCACGGGCACTGCGGTGTGCTGGATGCGGCGGGCAACGTCGACAACGACGCGAGCCTGCTGCGCTATCGCGAGATGGCGGTGGCGCAGGCCGAGGCCGGCTCAGCCCTGCTCGGACTCAGCGGCATGATGGACGGCCAGGTGCGTGCCGTACGTGATGCGCTCGATACCGCGGGCCGCAGCGGGACCGCCATCCTCGGCTACGCGGCCAAGTACGCGTCGGCGTTCTACGGGCCATTCCGCGAGGCGGTCGCCTCGTCGCTGACCGGGGATCGGCGCAGCTATCAGCTCGACCCGGCGAACCGGCGCGAGGGGCTTCGCGAGGTGCTGCTCGATGTCGAGGAGGGCGCCGACGTCGTGATGGTGAAGCCGGCGATGTCGTATCTGGATGTGCTCGCGGATGCCGCAGCCGCGAGCCCGGTTCCGGTGTGGGCCTATCAGGTGAGCGGCGAGTACGCGATGGTCGAGGCGGCTGCCGCGCAGGGTTGGATCGACCGGGAGCGCGCGATCGACGAGAGCCTCACGAGCATCCGCCGGGCGGGAGCGGAGGCCGTGCTCAGCTACTGGGCGCTCGAGGTGGCCGAGAGGTGGGCGCAGGCGTGACTCCCGACCCGACGGGCAGCATCCGCGCGGTCGGCAACGACGCGGCCTTCGCGCGCGCCAAGGCCGCGATCCCGGGCGGGGTGAACTCGCCGGTGCGCGCCTTCGGCTCGGTGGGCGGAACGCCCCGGTTCGTGGTCTCGGCGCGTGGCGCGACGATCACCGACATCGAGGGCCGCGAGTACGTCGACCTGGTCATGTCGTGGGGTCCTGCGCTGCTCGGGCACGCGCATCCGGCCGTCGTCGAGGCGGTGCGGCAGGCGGCGGGCCGCGGGCTGGGGTTCGGAGCGTCGACCCCTGGCGAGACCGAGCTGGCTGAGCTGGTGCGCGGCCGTCTCTGCGTGGAGGGGACCCGCGGAGTCGAGAAGCTCCGCCTGGTCTCGACCGGGACCGAGGCCACGATGACGGCGATCCGGCTGGCGCGGGGAGCCACCGGCCGTGACCTGATCATCAAGTTCGCCGGGCACTATCACGGCCATTCCGACGGCCTGCTCGCCGAGGCGGGATCGGGCGTGGCGACACTGGGTCTCCCCGGATCCGCCGGAGTTCCGAAGGCGGTGGCAGCCCTCACCCTGGTGCTGCCCTATAACGATCTCGACGCCGTGCGAGCGGCTTGTGCGGCGCATCCGGGCAGGATCGCCGCCATCATCACCGAGGCAGCCGGGGCCAACGCGGGGGTGCTCGCGCCGGCCCGCGGCTTCAACCGGGCGCTCGCGGGCATCGCGCGCGACAACGGCGCGCTGCTGATCCTCGACGAGGTGCTCACCGGGTTCCGGGTCGGTCCGGCCGGCTGGTGGGGGCTCGAGGCCGCGCGGGTCGTGCCCGACGGGGCCGGATGGACGCCCGACCTCGTCACCTTCGGCAAGGTGCTGGGCGGCGGCTTGCCGCTGGCCGCCGTCGGCGGACGGGCCGAGCTGCTCGACCAGTTGGCTCCCCTCGGGCCGGTGTACCAAGCAGGCACCCTGAGCGGCAACCCGGTAGCCGTGGCGGCCGGAATCGCGACCCTGACGAACGCGACGCCCGACGTGTACGCACGCGTGAACCGAGCGGCGGACGCGGTGGCCGGCGCCCTGCACGCCGCGCTCGACTCCGAGGGGGTCGCGCACGTGATCCCGCGCGCGGGCAGCCTGTTCTCGCTCGCCTTCCGGGCGGAGCCCGTCCGCGACTACGCGGACGCCCAAGCCCAGGAGTCCTGGCGCTACCCGGCCTTCTTCCACGCCATGCTCGATGCGGGCATCAGCCTGCCGCCCAGTGTGTTCGAGGCGTGGTTCCTGTCGGCGGCGCATGATGATGGCGTGATCGATCGGATCGTGGCCGCGCTCCCGACGGCGGCGCGCGCGGCCGCGTCTGTCGTCGTCGACTCGTTCGGGTAGGCGCGCTGCCGGAGTCAGCTGGGCAGGGTGATGGTCTTGCAGCCGCCGCTGAGGAGTGGGTTGAAGGTGCCGGGGCCGACGTTGATGCCGTATGCGCAGATGGTGTGGGTGCCGCCGGCGAGGGTGAGGGTCTCGGTCCAGCCGTGGTTGTCGCCGTAGCCGGGGTATGCGGCTCCGACGTCGGCGCGGGTTTGTCCGCCGGGTTGGATGTCGTGCATCACGTTGTCGACGTAGATGTGGGTGTCGGTGAGGGCGGCGGTGTCCGGGTCGATGGTCCACCCGTTGATGGTGACTTTGCCGACTCCGGTGACGACTGCTTTGTCGAACCAGCCGATCGGGTTCCCGCTGGGCAGGGTCCGGTGGAAGAGACCAGGCGTGATGGCGGCAAGATGGCTGGAGTACGCCGTTCCCTCCGGAGCGCGAGGCGTGAAACTGGTGAGGTTCGAGATGAGCGAATAGAGGTTAGCGGCCGCTCCATCTGAAGAATCCGTCACCCACCAGGCCCACGGGGCGTAGCCGATTCCATGCGCGTCGGCCCAGGTCATGAAACCGTTGAAGAAGGTGGGATCGGTGTTCACCATCCCGAACTCGGTGGCGATCACCGGAACGCTCGCGATGACCGGCACGATCTGCGAGTTCCAACAGCTCGTGTCGGAGCAGCCCTGGCCCGGGTAGTTGTGCCACGACGCGATGAGCTGGGCATCGTTCGGCTTATTGGCCAGCCAGCCGGTCAGGTCGTTGGCGTAGTTGAGGCCATCGAGCAGGATGGGCTGGGTCGCGCCCGTCGCCCGGATTGCGGCGACAAGCGTTGCCTGCCCGACCGCCGTGAAGGTGGTCGTCCCGATCGGGCTCTGGTCGTTGGCGACCGGGACCTGGCATCCGCCGTTCAGCCAGCATGACCAGCTCACGGTCAGCGTTCCCCGCGAGTATGGCTCGTTGAAGGTCTCGAACATGACCGACTTGGCGTCCTTGAACGTGGTGGCGACCGACGTCCAGAACGTTGTCGACTGGGCGTCGGGCATCGCGCGTTGCCCGTCGGCGACTGATCCGGCGGGAGCGGTCCAGTGCAGGTCGAGGATGACGACCAGCCCCGCGGTGTTGAGGGTGCTGACCCACGAGGTCAACGCGGCGCGGTATCCGGCGACCGTGATGGGCGATTGGGGCGCGCCATCCACCCCGAGCCAGCAGTCCTGGTTCAGGGGGACCCGCACGGCGTTGATGCCCCACGAGACCATGGCATTCGCCGCAGCCGCGGTCGCGCCGTCCGCCGAGTTGCCCCATCCCTGCTGGCACGCGTACTCGAAGCTCGGCCAGTTCACGGCATGGATGACGAGCGGCGCCCCTGTGCGGGAGTTCAGGATGCTGTGACCCGAGACGACCGGCGTCGGCGCCGAAGGTGCCGTCGCCGGCGCTTTCGGGCTGGGCACGGTGGCGTACTTGCCGAAGTCCTGGGTGAAGTAGGTCTTGCCATTGGCCTCGTAGTACCCGATGCCGATCGCGTTGAAGTTGCCCATGATGTTGGCGTAGTGGCCCGTCGACTGATGCCAGGCCTCCACGACCGTCGTGTACGTGTAGCCGGTCGCGATGTTCTCGCCGGCAGCGGTCCAGCCCGAGGGGATCTGAGTCGAATAGTTGGGGTTGTGGGTGAGGCTGCCGGCGGCGTACATCGCGGCAGACCAGTTCTGCGCGACCGTGTCCATGGCGGTGCTCTCGGTCAGGGGTGCCAGGCCACCCGCTGCCCGCAGAGCGTTGGTGTCGGAGAGGATTTGTGCGACCGCATCGGCGACGGTGACGGTCGCTGCGGCCTGGGCCGGCAGCGGGACCAGAAGCGCGCCGACGACCGCCGCTGCGGCCACGACCCCACCGATGAACCGCCGACGAATCGACGCAAGAATCTTCTCAGCCATACTGCGCTGCCCCCCCAGGCGTCGCGATGCGCAGCCTCGCCCGAGGCGGCGCCCTCCCACCATAAGGGGAGGGGTCATCGAAGCACCCATCCCCAACTGGGGGGTGCTGTCAGCTTGCGGTCGTGATCGCGAGGATCAAGAAGATCAGCCCGATCAGCGGAGCGGTGCCCTGGAAGGCTGCGGCGCGCGCCAGCTTCGGATTCGAGAACAGCAGCACGACCGCAGCCAGCAGCATGCTGAGGAGCACGAAGATCGAGAGGGCAGCGCCGGCTTGCTGCACATTGCTGGAGGCGAGCATGACCAGCCCCGCCCCGGCGCCCAGCGCGAGGAACACGTTGTAAAAGCCCTGGTTGTACGCCATCGGGCGCAGGATGTCGGCCTCCTCCTGGTTCTTGACGCCGAAGCGCTTCCAGGTGGTCGGCCGGCTCCAGAGCACGCTCTCGAACAGGAAGATGGCGAGGTGGATCAGGCCGGCGATGCCCACGAAGACCGCGCCGATGATCAGGAAGACGGTGGTCATGCCGTCAGTGTGGCACAGGCGCCGCGGAGCCGGCCTCACCCGAAGAGCACGGCCGCTTCGTCGTAGCGGTTCTGCGGCACCACTTTGAGGCGACCCAGCGCATCTTCGAACGGCACGTGCACGATCTGCGTTCCGCGCAGGGCGACCATCCTGCCCCAGTGCCCGGAGCGGATGGACTCGATCGCAGCCATCCCGTACCGCGTGGCGAGCACCCGGTCGTACGCGGTCGGCGTTCCGCCGCGCTGGATGTGGCCGAGCGTTGTCGCCCGGGTCTCGATCCCGGTGCGCTGCTCGATCTCGGGCGCGAGCTGGTCGCCGATGCCGCCGAGCCGCGGCCGCCCGAAGGCGTCCAGGCCGCGTTCGGAGTGCGCGTCGTCCATGGTGTCGAGCTTGAAACCCTCGGCCACGCAGATCAGGGGCGCCCGCCCGCGATCTCGAGCCGACTCCGCCCACTCGCAGATCTGCTCGATCGAGGTCTTCTGCTCGGGGATCAGGATGGCGTGCGCGCCGGCCGCCATTCCCGAGTGCAGTGCGATCCACCCGACGTGCCGCCCCATCACCTCGGCGATCATGCATCGCGCGTGGGAGTCGCCCGTCGTGCGCAGCCGGTCCATGGCCTCGGTGGCGATCTGCACAGCGGTGTCGAATCCGAAGGTGTAGTCGGTCGCCGAGAGGTCGTTGTCGATCGTCTTGGGAACGCCGACGATCTTGATGCCGGCATCCGTCAGGCGCTTGGCGGCGGCGAGCGTGCCCTCGCCGCCGATGGCGATGATCGAGTCGATGCCGTTCTCCTCCATCACCTGCGCGACCCGCTCGGGGCCGCCGCCGTTTTCGAAAGGATTCGTGCGCGAGGTGCCCAGGATGGTCCCGCCCTGCTTCGAGATCCCCATCACCTGGGGCAGCGCGAGCGGCATGATGTCGCCCTCAATGACGCCCTTCCAGCCATTGCGGAATCCGACGAACTCGAGGTCGTGCAGTCGGATGCCGGTGAAGACCGCCGCGCGGATGACCGCGTTCAGGCCGGGGCAGTCGCCGCCGCTCGTGAGAATGCCGATGCTCATGGGTCAATCCTGCCGTGTTTCGCGGGAGGCGACTGCCGCGTCGAACCCTCACTGCACGCTGGGGCGCCGATAGGGTCTCAGACGTCCCGCGGGCTCCTCCCGCGAGTCTCACCCGATCAACGAACCGGCAGGAGTCCTCACAATGACTGTCCCGACCCCAGCACCCGTCCCCGCAGCCGCAGCACCGGCCGCACCCGGCAAGACCCTTGGCATCGTGGGCCTTGTCTTCGCCTTCCTGTTCCCGCTGCTCGGCCTCATCCTCAGCATCGTCGCGAAGGTGCAGTCACGTGCAGCAGGCGTCAAGAACTCGCCGGCGACCGCCGGCATCGTCCTGAGCATCATCTTCATGGTCGTGTACATCCTGATCGTGACGCTCGTCGTCGGAGGCCTCCTGGCAGGCTGCGGCCAGTACGGTCCCGGAGTCCACCACGTCAACGGAGTCACGCTCACCTGCTCGTAGGCAGACGCGGTGCGGACGGCAGGCACGGTCCTGTCGTCCGCGCCGCCGGTCCGCTCCTCGTCGCCCGAGCAGAATAGGCTCGGGCCGATGGAGCCGATCCGCTGTCGCTACGAGCCGCACCGCGAGGTGTCGTTGCGCCTGACGCTGGGCCCCCTGGCTCAGGGCAGCACCGACCCGACGATCCAGCGGGACGCCGCGGGGCTGTGGCTGACCATGACGACACCCGACGGCGTGGCGTCGCTGCATCTGACCTCCCGCGCAGGCGGCATCGACGCCGCCGCGTGGGGACCGGGGGCCGCGCACGCGATTGCCGGAGTCCCGGCGCTGCTCGGCTCGGACGACGACGACACCGGATTCGACCCGTCGCGTCATCCGCTGGTCGCCGAACTGCATCGTCGCGCGCTGGGCTTGCGCCTCGGTCGGGCGGCGCGCATTCTGCCCTACCTGATTCCGACCGTTCTGGCGCAGAAGGTGACGGGCATCGAGGCCAAGCGAGCGTGGCGCGAATTGGTGAGGCGTTACGGCGAGCCTGCGCCCGGCCCGGCTCCGCTCGGCATGCGCGTCGCACCTTCCCCCGCGGTGTGGCGCCGGGTGCCGTCGTGGGAGTGGCATCGGGCGGGTGTGGGGCCGCAGCGCTCCGACACGATCATGCGCATCGCGCGCGCCGGCGAGTCGCTGGAGCGCGCCGCCGACGACGCGATCCCGGTCGCCGAGCGCAAGCTTCGCAGCATCCCGGGGGTCGGAGTGTGGACGACGGCAGAGACCCTGCAGCGCTCGCACGGCGACCCGGATGCGGTGAGCATCGGCGACTTCCACCTGAGCAAAGCGGTGGGCTGGGCGCTGATCGGCGAGCGCGTCGACGATGACGGGATGATGGAGCTCCTCGAGCCGTGGCGTGGCCACCGCCAGCGCGTGGTGCGGCTGATCGAGGCGTCCGGGATCGGGTATGAGCGGCACGGGCCGCGGATGACGATCGTCGACAACCGGCAGCGCTGAACCGGGTGGGCGAAGAGGGGGACCGCACCTTGTACCCCCCTTGTGGGGGGTAGGGCGACTGGTCTAGCGTCACCCCGGGGGCGGGCACTCGCCCGCCATTGGGAATCGCACGGGAGGACCTCAACGTGGTCGATCGCTCGCTTCACCCGGCAGGACTGAGGAGGGGCGTCACCATCGCCGTCTCCCTGGCCGCTGCCTTCACTCTCGGTCTGTCCGGAGTCTCTGCGGCATCCGCCGCCACTCCGGCAGGTTCGACCAGCTATCCGGGTGCCATCCCGAACTGGGCCACGGCCGCCAACGATCAGGGCGCCGCAGACCCGGCGGTCACCTTCGAGGGCGAGCTGTATCTGCCACTGCGCCACGCCGCCGCCGCGCAGGCGCTCGCCACCGTGGTCTCCACCCCGGGCGTCGGCTACCGGGCCGGCCTCACCGCCGCGCAGTGGATCTCGCAGTTCGCTCCGTCGAAAGCCGACAGCGATGCGCTGGTGAACTTCCTCACCAGCAACGGGTTCACGATCAGCGCCGTCCCGGCGAGTCGCGAGTACGTGGTGTTCCGCGGCACTGCGGACCAGTTCGATGCGACCTTCGGGGCCGGCATCCATCGTTTCGCGCACGGGGGCACGTCGCTGCTCGCGCCGTCGAAGGTGCCGACGCTTCCCGCGAGCATCGCGGGCAAGGTCTCGGGACTGAGCCTCGACCAGGCGCGCCTGCTCACGCATCCGAACTCGATCAAGCAGGGCGATCTGCCCGATCAGGCCGAGCCGAAGGCCCTCGGCCGCCAGGCCCAGGCGGCTCCGTTGGTCACGACCCCGTGCTCGAGCTACTACGGCCAGAACACCGTGACGGTGCCCGCCGCCTATGGGAAGACGCAGTACCCGACCTACCTCTGCGGGTACACGCCGGCCCAGATGCGCGCGGCATACGGGATCGCGGGCATCCCGCAGACCGGCACCGGGCAGACCATCGCGATCATCGACGCGTACGCATCGCCGACCATCGTGTCCGACGTCAACACCTACTCGGCCGCGCTGGGCGAGCCGGGACTGACCGCCGCCACATACCAGCAGATCGTGCCGACACCCGATCAGTTCGTCGACAAGGAGGCCTGCCAGGAGCCCAGTGGATGGCAGGGCGAGCAGACCCTGGATGTCGAGTCGGCGCACGGCTTGGCGCCCGGCGCGAAGATCCTCTACGTCGGCGGATTCAACTGCGGCGGCGGACTGGATGTCGCGATGTCGAAGGTGCTCGACGGCAACCTGTCGAACATCGTCAGCAACAGCTACGGCGACCTCGGGGAGGACGTCCCGGCCGACGTGATCGCGGGGGAGACCAACCTCTACCTGCAGGCGGCGGGCGAGGGGATCGGCCTGTACTTCTCCAGCGGAGACAACGGGGATGAGACTCCGAACGGACTGCCTGCTCAGCCCGACTTCCCGGCTTCGTCGCCGTGGGTGACGGCGGTGGGCGGCACCTCGCTCGGCATCGACCAGCACGGCAAGATCGCGATGGAGACCGGATGGGGAGACACGCTCGACAAGATCGTGGCCGACCCCACGTCTCCAACCGGACTCGGCTACATCGCGCCGTTGCCCGGCACCATCTTCGGAGGCGGCGCGGGCGGAGGACGCAGCACGGTGTTCGCACAGCCCTCGTACCAGCGGGGCGTCGTTCCGGGATCCCTGGCTCAGGGCAAGCGGGTCTCACCCGACATCGCGGCGCTCGCCGACCCCTACACCGGGTTCCTGATCGGCATCAGCCCGATCAACGACGATGACGCGCTGACCACGGATCCGTTCGAGAACGAGACATACGGCGGCACCTCGCTGGCCTCGCCGATGACGGCAGCCATGATCGCGCTGGTCCAGCAGGCCACCCACTCGCGGATCGGGTTCGCCAACCCGACTCTGTACGCGGTCGATCGTGTGCTTCCGGCGTCGTTCCGCGACGTGAAGCCGCAGAACCCGCCGGTCGCTCTGGCGTACACCGGGCGGGTCAGTGGGAACAGCTACCTGGTCACGCTGGATCGCGACACCTCCTTGGCGACGACGGTCACGTACGACGACGTCACCGGCATCGGAGAGGTCTCGTTCGCCCTGCTCACCCTGGTCGGACAGGGCAGGCACTAACAGCGCGAATATCGCCGGGGAGGCGCGACCACGCTCGTGCCTCCCCGGCGCACGCGCGCACGCGCGTCGCAGCGGCGGCGGCGCCCCAGACGGGCAGCGGCGGCGGCGCGCCGGACGGGCAGCGGCGGCAGAATGGCACCGTGAACCTCGTCTTCCGTCTGCTCTGGCTGCGACTCACGGTCGGCCGCAAGCCGCGGCTGAGTTTCGATGACGTCGACCGGCTGCCGATGCGCGCCCGCTGGACCGACCTCGACCAGCTCCGCCACGTCAACAACGGCGTCTTCTTGTCGATGATGGACCTGGGCCGGGTCGACCTGATGATGCGCACCGGCGTCTGGACCAAGCTGATGGATGCCGGGTTCTACCCGGTCGTGGCCGCGCAGACCATCACCTACCGCAAGTCGCTGCAGTGGCGCCAGAGGTTCGTGCTCGAAACCCGGATGGCGGGATTCCACGACCGCGCCCTCTTCGTCGAGCAGCGCTTCGTGGTCGGCGGCGAGATCTTCGCGCGCGCCTTCGTCAAGGCCCGATTACTCAAGCGGAGCGGGGGGACCGTCACCGTCGACGAACTGAACGCGCTGGCCGGCATCGACCTGACCGCGATCCCGGTCGAGGCCTGGGTTCGGCGCTGGGCCGACGACGCAGCGCTGCCGTCGACCCGCGCCGAGGCGCCGAGCGAGTGGCCCGTCGCCTGACGGCGATCAGCCGATCGTCAACTGGTGGGTCGCGTCATTCGGGTCGAAGCGCACCGGGAGCACCTTCCCCGCCTGCCAGTTGCCCAGCGCCGCCGCGGCGATCACCTGGCGGTGCACGGCGCGGAAGCCGGGCTGGCCGTCGGCCACGACATCCATCGTCACGTCGTAGACCGGAGTGTCGGCCAGTTTCGTTCCGGTGTCGACAAGCGACACCACGGTGGCGGACCCCTTCACGCCGGCGTTCATCGCCGCCATGTTCTCGAAGGGGTTGAAGCTCACGCCGTTCGCACCGGTCGGGCCTCCGGCAGCGGCTGCCTTCTGCATGGCGGCCGACGCCTCGGCTCCGTCGGCGGCCAGTTTCATCTTGTCGGCGAACGACTGCTTCGGCATCTGCTGGGACGCGTCCCACAGGCGCCCCATGTCGTCGAGTACTCCCATGGTGGCTGCTCTCCCTACTTGAACGGCTTGTCGCCGAACGCGACCTTGTTCTTGTCCGCGGGATCGACCCGCGCGTCGAGGGTGGTGCCGTCCGCATAGCCGGTGAGCGTCTGCGGCGGGATGATCTCGGTCTTCGTAACCGTGTAGGCCTTGCCGCCCTCCGGGACCACCGAGAGTTCGAGCTGATACACCGAGTTGCCCGCGACCTTCTCGCCGGTGTCGGTCTTGCTGACGATGGTCGCCTTGGCCGCTCCGCCCACGGTCAGGATGCGGTTGTTCTCGTCTGCGCTCGCCTGGATCTTGTCGCGGTCGGCGCCCATCGTCGCGGTCATCTCGGCCGCGTTCGCCATCGTCACATCGCTTGCGGCGTTGCCGTAGCCGGCGTCCTGCATCATCTTGTCGGCCATCGCCTGCGCCTCGGCGGCCTGCTTCTGCCAGTCGGCCCCTGCGGCGGCGGTTCCTCCGTCGAACATTCCCATCGGTACGTCCTCCCATCGTGCTGCCGGCTTCGGATGGCCGAGCGAGCACCGCTGAGCGTAGCCCCGGCGTGGGAGCGGCGATAGCCCCCGCCGCACCCGACCGGGATGCCGCATCAGCCGGCTTCCAGCACCGCCATCGCCGCGTTGTGGCCGCCCAGCCCGCTGACCGCGCCGCCGCGTTGGGCGCCGGCTCCGCACAGCAGGATCCGCGGGTGCGCCGTGGCCACCCCCCAGCGCTCGGCGGGCGTGCCCCGCGGGGCGTCATCCTCGGCGAACGGCCACGCGAGCGGTCCGTGGAAGATGTTGCCGCCCGGCATGCGGAGCGCGTGCTCGAGGTCGAGCGTGGTCTTGGTCTCGAGGCAGGGGCGGCCGTCGGCATCCATCATCAGCACCGACTCGATCGGTTCGGCGAGCACCGAGTCGAGCGAGCGCAGCACCGCCCGCTCGAGCTCGCTGCGTCGCGCGTCGTTTGTCGGCTCGGTGAGCAGGCGATCGGGGGTCTGCAGGGCGAACACCGTCAGGGTCTGCGCCCCGGCGGCGCGCAGCTCGGGCGACAGGATGCTCGGATCGGTCAGCGAATGGCAGTAGATCTCGACCGGCAGCGGGTCGGGGAGCTGGCCGTCGGCCGCCTCGTCATATGCCGCCCCCAGCCGCGTGAAGCCCTCGTTCGCGTGGAAGGTGCCGCCGAACGCCGCCGCAGGATCGAGACTCGCATCGCGCAGGCGCGGAAGCCGGGTCAGCAGCAGGTTGACCTTTCCCTGCGCGCCCTCCGGACGCTCCGCCGTCTCGCCGAGCAGTCTGGCCAGCTCGAACGGCGCCAGATTGGCGAGCACCGTGTCGGCCATCAGCCGGTGCTCGGCGTCGTCCCTTCGGTAGACGACCTCGCCGTCCGGCGTGAGCGAGGTCACCTCGGCTCCCGACAGCAACTCGGCTCCGGCACGCCGAGCCGCGCCGCTCAGCGCGGCGCTGACGGCGCCCATGCCGCCGATCGGCACGTCCCAGTCGCCGGTGCCGCCGCCGATCACGTGGTAGACGAAGCAGCGGTTCGCGGCCAGGCTCGGGTCGACGGCGGGCGCGAAGGTGCCGATGAGCCCGTCGGTGAGCACGACTCCGCGCACCAGGTCGTCGGCGAAGCGCGCTTCGATGGTCGAGCCGATCGGCTGCTCGATCAGCTCGGCCCAGAGGGCGTCGTCGCCCAGCATCCTCCGTGCCTCGCTGCGCGTCATCAGCGGTTCGGTCACGGTCGGGAAGAGCGAGTTGGCCAGGCGTGCGGTGCCGTGGTAGAACGACGACCAGGCGGCGGCATCCTGACCGGCACCGATCGCCGCGAACGAGGCCGCGGTCGCCGCCGGGTCGCCGGTGTCGACCAGGAGCCCGGTGTCCCTGCCGGGCAGCGGAGTGTACGACGAGTACCGCCGTCTGGCGAGACGGATGTCGAGCGTCAGCTCGTCGATGATGCGCTGCGGCAGCAGGCTCACCAGGTACGAGTACCGCGACAGCTGCGCGTCGACGCCCGGGAAGGCCGGAGCGGACACCGCCGCTCCGCCGAATCCGTCGAGGCGTTCGAGCACGATCACGCGCTTTCCCGCCTGGGCGAGATAGGCGGCGGCGGTCAGCCCGTTGTGGCCGCCGCCGATGATGGCGACGTCGTAGTGGGCGGCGCCGGACCGCACCGAGGGCGTCTCCGCACCCGCCCGTGGCGCGCTCAGACCGAGGCCTTCGCGCGGCGGGAGGTGGGCATCCCCTTCTCTTCGGCGATCGTGCAGCTCTCGGGGCTCAGCCGATCCAGCACATTGATCGCCGCGTCGCCGATCGCCGCTCGTTGGTCGTCGCGAAGGGCTTCGAAGAACAGCTCGCGGATGGTGCGGTTGTGATTTCGCATCGCTCCCAGCAGCACGCGGCGGCCCTCGGGCGTCGGCTCGATCCAGGTGCCGCGGCCGTCGGTGTCGCACTCGCGGCGCAGAACGAGCGAGCGGGCCTCCATGCGAGCCACCTGGTGCGAGACGCGGCTCTTCTCCCAGGCGAGCAGCTCGGCGAGCTCGCCGGTACGCAGCTGATGGTCCGACGCCTGCTGCAGCACCAGCAGCACCGAGTAGTCGGCCTGCGAGATGCCCGCATCGGCCTGAAGCCGGCGATCGAGCTCGCGCGAGAGCTGGCCGCTCATCGTCATGAAGTCGCGCCAGACCGCCCAGTCCTGGTCGCTCAGCTCGTCATCGGCCGTCATAGCTGGCCATGGTACCCGTCAGCCGATCGGCGAGCCGGATGCGGTCAGCGCCGCCCGAGCGCGGGCCACGGCGGCCGGGTCGGCACCGGCCGCCTCGAGAGCGAGCAGGGCCGCTCCCACGATCGGCGGATCGCTCACGATGACCAGTCGGCAGCCCGGCGCCCGCTCGGCGAGACCCTGCCGCACGCCATCGAGAAGCCGGGCATCCCCCGACCGGATCAGTCCACCGCCGAGCACCACCGGAACGGTCGCGCCCATCAAGTCGAGACGCGTCAGCGAGGCGATCACGAAGGCGACGATCTCACCGGCCTGCCGGTCGACCACGGTGATCGCGATCGGATCTCCGCCACGCGCGGCCTCGAGCACCGCGGGGGCGAGCACCGCCAGCTCGGCGGTGCTGCGGCGGCCGGTGTGCAGCTCCTCGGAGAGTTCGGCGATCGAAGCCACGTGCATGCCGCGCAGCACCGCGTCGCGCAACGCGGTCTTCGGGCCCCGGCCGTCCTCCTCCCGCGCCGCGTGCCACAGGGCTTCTTCGCCGAGTCCGCTGCCGCCACCCCAGTCGCCCGAGATCGGGCCGAGGGCGGCGAAGCGCACGACGCGGCCGTCCGAGCGCACGCCGATCGCGTTGATGCCGGTTCCGCAGATCACCGCGACCGCGTCCGGCGATTCGGTGCCGGTGCGCAGCAGGGCCCAGAGGTCGTTCTCGACGACGGTGGACGGTCCCGCCCAGGACCGCGCGGCAACCGCTGCCGCAAACGCCGACACCTCGTGCGGCAGGTCGAGACCGGACAGGTAGACCGCGGCGTGCGCGACCTGGCGTCCGCCAGCCACCTCGCGCACGAGCGCGTCGATGGTGCTCAGCGACTCGTCGAGCCCCTCGAAGTGCGGACTCGAACCCGGACCCGTGGCGCGCGCGACCAGGGTGCCGTCGAGTTCGAGGGCCACGGCATCCGTCTTGCTGCCCCCGCCGTCGATGGCCACGACGACGGGCCGCTCGGCGGTCACTTCGCCCACGCCAGGTGATCGCGGTTGTGGTCGATGAGCAAGTCGGTGAGCTTCTCGGCGCGCTCGAGCTGGAGCACAAGTGGATGCGCCTGCATGGCGCGCAGCACGGCCTGCTGCGAGCCATGCACAGCGGCGTCGAGGGCGAGGCGCTCGTAGCCGGCCACCGCCGAGATCAGCCCGCGGATGTCGTCGTCGACCGGCGCGATCGGCAGCACGTCGAAGCCCGCGGCGCCGACGCGCGCGGGAACCTCGATCACGTGATCGTCGGGCAGGAACGGCAGCGCCCCCTCGTTCCGCACGTTCACCACTCGAGTCTGCCCGGTGTCGCCGACCAGACCGCTCAGCAGCTCGATGGCTGCCTCCGAGTAGAACGCACCGCCGCGCTGCTCGAGCGCCGCCGGCTTGGTGTCGACGGCGGCGTCGGCGTACAGCGCCAGCAGTTCGCGCTCGACCGCCTGCACCGCGTCGGCGCGCGGCGGCTCGTGCAGCTGCTCGGCGAGCACCTCGTCGTGCGCGTAGTAGTAGCGCAGGTAGTAGCTGGGCACGACGCCGAGCATGCTGAGCAGTTCGGGCCGCAGCTCGACGTCGTCGGCGATCTCGCCGAGTCGACTCTGTCCCGCGGCACGGCCCAGCAACTCGGGCAGTCGGTCGGTGCCATCGACCCGGATGCTTCGCTCCCAGGTGAGATGGTTCAACCCGACGTGCCCGAGCTCGACCCTGTCCGGGTCGACGCCGAGCATCGCGGCGAACCGCCGCTGGAATCCGATGGCGACGTTGCACAGCCCCACCGCGCGGTGCCCCTCGTTCAGCAGGGCGCGAGTCACGATGCCGACCGGATTCGTGAAGTCCACGATCCAGGCGTCGGGCTTGGCGTGCTCGCGCACGGCCGCGGCCACACGAAGCACGACCGGCACCGTCCGCAGAGCCTTGGCGAGTCCGCCAGGGCCTGTCGTCTCCTGCCCGATGCAGTGCGCCTCGTGCGGCCACGTCTCGTCGCCGCGCCGGGCATCCTGCCCGCCGACACGCAGTTGGATGAGCACGGCGTCGGCATCCGCGACCCCGGCCACCAGGTCCGAGGTCGCGATCACGCGCCCCGGATGCCCGGCACGCGCGAACATGCGCTGCGAGACCCCGGCGACCAGCGAGACCCGCTCCTCGCTCGGATCGACCAGCCAGACCTCGTCGATGGGTAGGGTGGCGCGCAGGCGTGCGAATCCGTCGATGAGCTCGGGGGTGTAGGTCGAGCCGCCCCCCACGATGGCGAGCTTCATCCTTTGACTCCGGTCAGGGTGATGCCCTCGACGAAGACGCGTTGGGCGAAGAAGAAGATGAGCACGACGGGCACCATCACGAGCACAGTGATCGCCGTGGTGAGTCCCCAGTTCGTGCTGTGGCTGCCGCGGAAGGTCGCCAGCCCGTACGACACCGGCCACCACTGCTCGTTCTCGGAGGTGTAGAGCAGAGGGCCGTAGTAGTCGTTCCACGAGTTGAAGAACATGAACAGCCCGGCCGCCGCGATGCCCGGGCGAGCCATCGGCAGGACCACGCGGGTGAGCACGCCCCACTCGCTGGCCCCATCGATCCTCGCCGCATCGGAGTACTCGCGCGGGATGGTGAGGAAGAACTGGCGCAGCAGGAAGATCGAGAATGCGTCGCCCAGGAGGTTGGGCAGGATCAGCGGCAGTAGCGTGCCGGTGAAGCCGAGCTTGGCCCACATGACATAGATCGGAACCGCGGTGATCTGCGGGGGCAGCAGCATCGCGACGACCA
>Ga0207690_10000543_pt1 | contig 24616 bp, 23 predicted proteins | sample KBSC23metaG_FD_184315 | JGI IMG/M metagenome (GOLD analysis project Ga0207690, IMG submission 184315) | Corn rhizosphere microbial communities from Kellogg Biological Station, Michigan, USA - KBS C2-3 metaG (SPAdes) (version 2) | ecosystem: Host-associated > Plants > Roots > Rhizosphere > Soil ...
CGTCCGAAGAGGGCGCGAAGGAGGTCCGCACCGGCAGCGACCTCGCCCGTGGCGTCGTCGAAGCGCTCGAGCGGATCTCCGGGATGGTCGACGAGACGACGACCGCCGCGAAGGAGATCTCCATCGCGACCCAGCAGCAGCGGTCCGCGTCGGATCAGGTCGTCGCGGCGATGACACAGGTCTCGGACGTCTCCCGGCAGTACGCCGTCGGGTCGAAGCAGGCCGCCGCCGCGGCCGCGCAGCTCAACGTCCTCGCGGCGGAGCTGCGGGCCAGCATCGCGCAGTTCAAGGTCTCCTGACGCGGGGCAGCCGCCGTACGGCGCAGGCGGAATTGCGCCGTTCGCTGTAGTCGCTCGGGAACCGAGCCGATACGTGCATAGGGGCAGGCGCCCGCCTGCCCGCAGTTCGGAGGGTGCGGTGAAGCTGTTCCGCGCGTCCGCGGCGGACATCGTCGGCGCGTTGCTGCTTCCCTCGCCCCGCGACGGCCGGCACGAGGCCCTCGACCGGGCGGAGGAGGCCGAGCTGTCACGCCAGCCGGTCTTCGACGCCGCCGACGTCGTCCGGGCCGTCCCGGTGCAGACCGCGGTCGAATCGCAGCTCGCCCAACTGAACGGCGATCAGCCGGTCGTCGTCGCGGCGTCAGCGGACGACGACGAATCGTTCGTCGACTCGGCCGGCCCCATCACCCTCGACTACACGCGCGGGCTGCTCCGCGTCGCGCAGCTCGCCGCCGTCGGCGCGTTGCTGCTGATCAGCGTCGCGGCGATCCTCTCCGCCCGTTACGGCGCCGGCGGCCTTGCCGTGCACGAGCTGCCGCTCGCCGGCTGGGGCCTCGGCATGGCGCTGTCCGCCGTGGCGCTCGCGTCGTTCGCGACCGACCCGACGTCGGGCGCGGTCGCCTCGCTGGGACGGCGGGTCGCCGGAACCGCGCTCATGATCGTGCTGCTCGTCAGCGCGTCCGGCGTCGTCGCGAGCGCCGGGGGAGTCGCCGGTCCGGCCTGGGTCCTCGTCATGCCCGTCGTACTGCTCTCCGGCGCCGTGCTCGGGCCGCTGCTGGGTCTCTCGGTCGGCGCCGCCGCCGCGGCCGGGATCTACGCCGCCGCCGGGATCTCGCACACGCTCACGTACGCCGGCGCCGGCCGGCTCATCGTCATCCTGCCGGCCGCACCCGCCGCCGGCTGGGCGGCCGGCGCGTTCGGCCGGCTGGCCCGCGACGCCGCGATGTCGGCGGCGGCGCGCCGCGCGGCCCTCGAAGCCGACGTACGCCGGATGTCCGACGTGCTCGCCGCGGTCGCCGACGGCGACCTCACCCGCGTCCCGGCGCCTGGCGACAGTGCCGATCCGGTCGCGACCAGCCTGGCCGTCGTCTTCGCCGACACGTTGCTGGCGCTACGCCGGCTCGTCCGGCAGATGGACACCGTCACCGAGCAGCTCGCCGGCAACGCGGCGAGCCTGGCCGCCACCGCCGAGCAGCAGGTCACCGGCGTCGAGGCGCAGAGCGCCGCCGTCGCGCAGACGACCAGCACGATCGAAGAGCTCGCCGCGACCGCCGGCTCGATCGCGGACATCGCGGTCCGGGTGTCGCAGTTCGCCGGCAGCACCCGGCTCGACGTCGACTCGGGCGCCCGCGCCGTCGAGGAGACGAGCGAGGCGATGGACCGGATCGCCGCGCGCGTCGAGGAGCTGGCCGCGCGCGCCGATGCGCTGCGCGAGCGGATCGCACGCGTCGGCCTCACGACGCAGTCGATCGACGAGCTCGCCCGCCGTACGACGATCCTCGCGGTCAACGCGCAGATCGAAGCGGCCCGCGCGGGGGAGCACGGGCACGGCTTCGCGAACGTCGCGAACGAGGTCAACTCGCTGGCCGAGCGCGCTCGTACGGCGACGGCGCGGATCGCGAGAATCGTCGCCGAGCTCGAGCAGGAAGCGGGCGACACCGCGGCCGCGGGGCGTGAGGGCATCAGCGCGGTGGCTGTCGGCACCGCGTTGCACGACGACGTCGTCGAGTCGCTGCAGCGGATCGCCGCGATGGTCGACCACACGACGCAGGCGTCACGCGAGATCACCAACGCGACCCGGCAGCAGCGGGGCGCGTCCGACGCCGTCGTCGCCGCGATGACATCGGTGACCGACGCGAGCGCCCGGCACCGGTCCGGAACCCACGGGCACGCGGAGGCCGCGACGAGATTGCGCGACCTGGCCGGCGACCTGAAAGCGACGCTCAACCAGTTCAAGGTGGTGTCGTGAATGTCGTGGGCTGACGATCCCGAGCTGCTGGCGACGTTCCGTGCCGAGGTCGAGGAGCGGGTCGCGTCGCTGTCGGCCGGCCTGTTGCAGCTGGAGACGCACCCGTCGCCGCGGCAGGTGGTTGCGGGGCTGTTCCGGGACGCGCACACCGTCAAGGGATCCGCGCGGATGCTCGGGCTGTCCGGCGTGCTCGCGGTCGCGCACCGGTGCGAGGACCTGCTCGGCGCGATGCGCGACGGGCGGTTGCCGGTGCGCCCGGACGTCATCACGTTGCTGCTCGCCGCATGCGACTCGATGACGAGTGCGCTGCCGGGCCTGGACGATCCGGTGCCCGACGAGCACCTGACCGCCATCGCCGATGCGCTCGAACGCGTGCTCGCCGGCGACGAGTCGGTCGAGGTGCCGCACTGGGAATCGGCGGCGCCGGTCCTCGACGACGATGACCTCGACAGCGCTGCCGATCATGGGCGGCATCGGTCCGGCGATTCGGTACGGGTCGCCACCGCCAAGGTCTACGAGCTGCTCGACGTCGTCGGCGAGGCCGAGCTCGACGCACGCCGGGTCGAACGCGCGAGTGCCGCTCTCGACTCGGTCACGGCGGAGCAGGCGCGCTGGCTGCGCACGCTTCGCGACGCGGTCGCCGACGTCGACCCCGATGCGCAACTCGCGCTCAACCGCCTGCTCGCGCTCGGCGACCAACTGGCCGGTGCGGCGCGCGACCTGCGCGAGCTCGTCGACGACGCGCACGGCCGGCTCGCGCAGGTGCGCGACGGCGCGATGGGCCTCGCGATGGTGCCGGTACGGCGCGTCGTCGCCGGACTGCCGCGGGTCGTCCGCGACGTCGCCGCGGCCGGCGGCAAGGACGTCGAGCTCCGGCTGGTCGGCGAAGACGTCGAGCTGGACAAGCAGGTGCTCGACGGCGTCTCCGACGCGCTCAAGCACTTGGTGGTGAACGCGGTCGACCACGGCTGTGAGTCGATCGAGGATCGCGTCGCCGCCGGCAAGCCACCGCGCGCGACCGTGACCGTCGCGGCGCGATCCTCCGGCGGGACCGTCGTACTCGACGTCAGCGACGACGGCGCCGGCATCGACGAAGACGCGCTGCGCGCGGTTGCGATCCGCCGCGGCCTGCTGCCCGGCGACACGACGCTGTCCGGTCCCGCGCTGTGGCAGTTGCTGTTCCAGCCGGCGCTGTCGACCAGCGCCGAGGTCACGGAGACGTCCGGCCGTGGGGTCGGTCTCGACGTCGTGCGGACCGCCGTCGAGGCGCTCGGCGGTGCGGTCGACGTCACCTCCGCGCCCGGCGCCGGTACGACGTTCACGTTGACGTTGCCGGTCACTCTCGGTGTGCTCCGGTGCCTGATCGCGCGGGTCGGCTCCGAGCGCTACGCGCTGCCCGTCCCCGGCGTCGTCGAGTCCGTGTCGCTCAAGGACGCGACGGTGCACGCGCTGGCCGGCAGTCCCGTCGTCGTCCGGCACGGCGCGACCCTGCCGCTGCTCGACCTCGGCGCGGCGCTCGGCGTCACCGGTGACCGCGATCCGCGGGCGGCCGTCGTCGTCCGGCACGCCGACCGCCAGGTCGCGTGGGCGGTCGACCGGCTCGAAGGCGAGCTCGAGCTCGTGGTCAAGGATCTCGGGCCGTTCCTCGGCCGGCTGCCGCTCGTCAGCGGCGCGACGATCGACGGCGACGGCAGCGTGCTGTGCCTGGTCGACCTGCGCGAGCTGGCGTCCGTCGCGGCCGGTTCGGCGGCCGGTGCCGTTGCGTTGCCGGCGATCGCCACCGGCGCGGTGCCGTCGGAGCCGACGGGACGCAAGCCGCGGGTACTTGTCGTCGAGGACTCGGTCGGCGTCCGGGAGCTCGAACGGGTGATCCTCGAAGGCGCGGGCTACGACGTCACGACCGCCGTCGACGGTCTCGACGGCGCGTCCCGGCTCAAGGGCGATCCGGCCGACCTTGTCGTCTCCGACGTGGAAATGCCCGGCATGGACGGTTACACGCTGACCCGCACGATCCGCCGGACCCGCGGCTGGGAGCAGGTGCCGGTCGTCATCATGACCTCGCGCGGCAGCGAGGACGACCAGCGTGCTGGACTGGACGCCGGCGCGAGCGCGTATCTGCTGAAGACCGAGTTCGACCAGAACCAGCTCGTCGAGACCGTGCGCCGTCTCATCGGGCGATGAGGGAGCGTTAGCCCATGCCCACCGTCGTGATCGCCGACGACAGCCCCACGCTGCGCCGCATCGTCTCGTCCGTGCTGACCCGTGACGGCTTCGAGGTCGTGCAGGCCGAAGACGGCGTCGAGGCCGTCCAGGCGGTGCTGCGCACGATGCCGGACGCGGTCGTGCTCGACGTGCAGATGCCGCGGGTGTCCGGCTACGTCGCTGCGCGGTTGCTGAAAGACGACTGGCAGACCGCGGAGATCCCGGTCGTACTGCTGACGTCCCTCGACGCCGCGAGCGATCGCTACTGGGGTGCGCACGCCGGCGCGGATCGCTACCTCACCAAGGACTTCGAGGCACCGCAGCTCGTCGAGGCGGTGCGCGAGACGATCGCGGCTGGCGAAGCGGCGCGTGGTGGCCGGCCGGCGCTGCGACCCGATCCGGTCGAGCTGTCCGCCGACGACGTGATGTCGCGCGTGTGCGATCTGTTGGATCGCAAGCTGTTCGAGACGCAGGTCGCCGCGGACGTGACGTCCCTAGCCGCGACGACGCACGGCTTCGAGCACACCGTCGCCGGCATCCTCGACATCCTCAAGCGGTTCGTCGACTACGACCTCGCGTCGGTGCTGCTGCTCGAAGAGCGGACGGCGTACGTCGGCGTCGCGCAGGAGACGTCGCAGCAGCACTACACCGAGCACGTCACCGCCGTCGCCGACGCGGCGACGCAGGCGAGTGGTGTCGAGGTCGCGGTCAGCGGTCTCGACGTCAAGCTCGCCGACGTCGACGAACTGCTCGGCGAGGACGACGAGGCGCGCATGTCGACGTTCCTGTCGATGCCGTTGAAGGGCCACGGCGGCCGGATCGTCGGCGTACTCGCATTGTCGAGCGGCAGCAAGAACGCGTTCGGCGAGACCGCGCTTGCGACGCTCCGGCTGATCGACGGCCCGGCGGCGATCGTCATCGACAACGCCCGGCTCGCGCAGGTGCGCACGTCGTAACGGCGCCCGACTTGACGGGACCGCGAAGTCGCGTGACATAGCCTCGCTGAGTGCTCGACCGTTCTCCGTTGGATCCGGCGGACTATCGGCACGTCATGAGCCGGCTCGCCACCGGCATCACCGTGGTGTCGACGGTGGTCGACCGCCGCCGGCACGGGTTGACGGTGAACTCGTTCGCGTCGTTGTCGCTGCGCCCGTTGCTGGCGATGTTCGGCTGCGATCTCGGCGCCGCGTTGCACGAGCCGTTGCAGCGCGCGGGTGTCTGGGCGGTCTCGGTGCTCGCGGCGGATCAGCACCCGACGGCGGCGTACTTCGCGACCCGCGAGCGACCCGGATCGGGACCCGACCAGTTCGAGGGCTGGCCCAGCCGGCCCGGGCCGGTGACGGGCGCACCGCTACTCGACGGCGCGCTCGCCTGGCTGGAGTTCCGCACCTGGCGGACGTACGACGGGGGCGACCACACGATCGTCGTGGGTGAGGTCGTGAGCATGGAGGTGGGCGCCGACGGGGCGCCGTTGCTGTATTTCCGTAGCGCCTACCGCGGATAACCGCGGCGCGACTCGCCGCCGGCAATCTGCGGCCTGAGCGGCCATGCGTGATGCAGTAATACGGTGCAGACGAGTGCGTTCCGGGTCGAAGTGATCCGGTTCAGCCTTCTCGTCACGCTGACCGTCGCGCTGCTCAGTGTCGCCATCCGGCTGGCGTCGCACTCCGATTCGCCCTCGACGTTGCGCCCGGGCGCGCTGCCGTCAGGATCGAGCGCACCGTCGAGTACGACGCCGCCCTCGACGACGTCACCACCCGCACCGCGCGCGACGTCGACGCCACCGTCGACGGTGCCGACCGCGACCCCGACGGCCGGCTCCGGTGGTGAGGCCGGCGGCGGGTCCGGCGGTCCTTCGACCCAACCGGTGTTGCCGGTGACCGGCGACGACGCGCTCAAGCTGATCGCGACGTCGCTGCTGCTGATCGGCGGCGGCGCGCTCACGGTCCGCGGCTCCCGCCGCTAGTAGCGCGCCCGCCCCCTCGTCAACGAGGGCTCCAGGACTGGCCGCTCGGGCCGTCCGTTACGGCGACGCCTAGCGCGGCCAACTGATCGCGCAAGCTGTCCGAGGCCGGCCAGTCCTTGGCCTCGCGTGCGGCGGCGCGGGCGTCGAGCAACTCGCGGGCACCGTCGGGCAACGCCGACACGTCGTCGCGCGGGCGGCCGACGTCGCGGGCGAGGTCGAGACCGAGCAGCCGATCCGCCCACGCGAACGTCTCGAACTTCGCGCCCGGCGCGACCCCGTCGTTCTTCTCCAGCTCGCCGAGGACGACGAGTGCGGTCGGGGTGTCGAGGTCGTCGTCGAACGCCGCGCTCACGCGCGCGACGGTGTCCGCGTGCATCGGCGCCGACGGCGACTCGGCCCATTCGGCGACGCGTGACCGCCACCGCGCGAGCCGCCGGTCGGCACCGGCGATCGCGTCCCACGTGAGGTTCATCTGCTGGCGGTAGCGACCGGTCAGGTAGAACAACCGCACCGCGAGCGGATCGTGACCGCGCTCGACGACGTCCTCGACGAGGACGACGTTGCCGGTCGACTTCGCCATCTTGCGGCCCTCCGCGAGCAGGTGCTCGCCGTGCACCCACCGCCGTACGACTTCGTGACCGACCGCACTATTGGACTGCGCGCGTTCGTCTTCGTGGTGCGGGAAGCGGAGGTCGACGCCGGCCGTGTGCACGTCGAACCGCTCGCCGAGGTAGTGCAGCGACATCGCCGAGCACTCGATGTGCCAGCCCGGAAATCCCTTGCCCCACGGGGTTTCCCAGACCATCTGCCGCCGCTCGCCCGCGTGCTTCCACAACGCCCAGTCGGCGTGGAAGCGTTTGCCCGCGGTGATCTCGGCGGCGTCCTGGCGGTGGCCCGCGCGCAGGTCTTCCAGCCGGTTGCCGGACAGTGCGCCGTACGACGGGAACGACCGCGCGTCGAAGTAGACCGAGCCGTCGTCGCCGACGTACGCATGGTCGGTTTCGATGAGCTTGGAGATCAGCTCGACCATGAGCTCGATGCATTCCGACGCCCGCGGGTAGTGCTCGGCGGGCCGGATGTTGAGCCGGGCGCAGTCGGCGCGGAACTCCGCCTCGAAGTGCCGGGCGATCTCGAACGGATCGCGATTCTGCTCGCGCGCGGCCATCAGCATCTTGTCTTCGCCGGCCAGCTCGACGCCGGTGTCGTCGGCGAGGTGACCGACGTCGGTGATGTTCTGCACGAGCCTGGTCTGCCAGCCGTGCAGCACCTCGCCGGCCCGGGTGATGAGGTCGCCGAGCACGAACGTGCGCAGGTTGCCGACGTGTTGCGACCGGTAGACGGTCGGGCCGCAGGCATAGAGCGTCAACGTGTTTCCGCTCGCGGGGGCGATGTCTTCCTGCCGCCGCGTCATCGTGTCGGTCAGCCGCAGCACGCGACCCACCCTAGGAGGGCCCTACTCAGGCGGGCGCGACCGGCAGGGCGAGCTGGCGCCGCCGGTTTGTCGCGGTGTCGACGGTGAACACTGCGAGCGCCACCCAGACCAGGCCGAACCCGACCAGCCGGCCGATCGGCAGCGGTTCGTGCCGGACCAGTACGCCGATCAGGAACTGCATCGTCGGGGTGATGTATTGCATGAGCCCGAGCCGGCTGAGCGGCACCCGGGCGGCCGCGCCGGCGAAGGCGAGCAGCGGGATCGCGGTGATGACGCCGGCGGACACGAGCAACAACGTGTGATCGACGCCGTGCGACGCGAAGGTCGTCGTACCGACGAGCCCGCCGACGACGACGTAGCCGAGGGCCAGCGGCGTGAGCACCGCGGTCTCGACGACCAGCCCTTCGACCGCCGGGACGCCGACGATCTTCTTCACCAGACCGTAGGTGCCGAAGCTCGACGCAAGGACCAGCGCGATCCACGGCACCCGGCCGGAGTCGACGGTCAGCACGACGACGCCGATCGCCGCGAGGCCGACGGCGGCCCACTGCGTCGACCGCAGCCGCTCGCCGAGGATGACGACGCCGAGCGCCACCGAGACGAGCGGGTTCACGAAGTATCCGAGCGACGTCTCGACGACGTGGTGGCTGTTGACGCCCCAGATGTAGACGCCCCAGTTGACCGCGATGAGCACCGCGGCGGCGACGAGCAGCCACCGCTGCCGCCGCTCGCTCGGCAACGTCCGCAGCGAGCGGTTGCGCACCAGCAGCAACAGGCCGACGAGAGCCAGCGACCACAGCACCCGGTGCGCGAGGATCTCAATCGCGCCGGCCGGTTCGAGCAACGGGAAGAAGAGCGGGAAGACGCCCCACGCGAGGTAGGCCGCGAACCCCAGGACGGTGCCGCGCCGGACCTCATTCACCTGCCGACGCTACCCAGTGCGTGTAGTGGTGATGGACGGCGAACCCGAGACCTTCGTACAGCGCGCGGGCCGCGTCGTTGCCGTCGGCGACCTGCAGGTAGGCGTGCCGCGCACCCTGCGCCGTCGCCCACCGCAGCGCCGCGGCGGACACGGTCCGGCCGAGCCCTTGCCGGCGCAGCCGCGGCGCGACCTCGACCGCGAACAGCCCGGCCCAGCGCCCGTCGACCGCGACCCGAGCGACCGCGCCGTAGCCGGCGACGGAGACGAAGGCGACGGCCGGATGGTTCGCCAGCACCTCGGCGGCCACCGCCGGCAGCGGCCCGCTCGCGGCCCGGTACGCCGCCAGCCACTCGGCGTCCGGCGCACCGGCGACCGTCGCGTCGTCCGGGCCGCCGGCGAGTGGGCGCAGCACGTGCGCGATCTCCGCCGTCATCACGTCGTCGACCCCGCCCGCGCGCCAGCCACGAGCCGTGAGCAGACCGGCCAGCTCGGCGTCGTCCCCGACGAGCTGGAGGCGCGGCGGCAGCGCCCGTTCGGCGTACCACGACTCGACGGCGGCCACCGCCTCCGGGAGCGGCCGGCCGGGATCGCCGACCGCGAGCGCGGAGTTGGCCCGCGCGGTGAAGCCGCCGGACGCGCGCAGCAGCCAGCGCCCGAGCGGCTCGGTCTCCACGGCGCGCCAGCCGGCCGCCGCGACGGCCGCCAGGTCGGCGACCGGGATCCGCCGGGCCGGTCCCGGCGGCACCACGCGCCCGGCCGTGATCGAGGCGGTCTCGACGTCAACGACCGAGCCGTCGCGGCGCCGTACGACGAGCAGACCGGGAGCCCGGGACAGGACGACGCCGACGATCTCCGTCGGCCCCGCCGGGGTGACGACGCGGAGGCTGACCGTCTCGCCGACTTCCACCTCGGCGATACTAGGAAGCGCGCAACCGTCTGGAGGAGGACCGCACCGTGACCTACGTCATCGCCGAGCCGTGCGTCGACGTGCTCGACAGGGCGTGCATCGAGGAATGCCCCGTGGACTGCATCTACGAGGGCAAGCGGATGCTCTACATTCACCCGGACGAATGTGTCGACTGCGGGGCCTGCGAGCCGGTCTGCCCGGTCGAGGCGATCTTCTACGAAGACGACACCCCGGAGCAGTGGAAGGACTACTACAAGGCCAACGTCGAGTTCTTCGACGACATCGGCTCGCCCGGCGGCGCGTCGAAGGTCGGCAAGATCGACAAGGATCACCCGCTCGTCGCCGCGCTGCCCCCGGACGTCAACGAGGGCACCCACTGATAGGCCAGCTCCCGGACTTCCCCTGGGACTCGCTGGCCGGTGCCGCGGCCCGCGCTCGCGCACATCCGGACGGCATCGTCGACCTCTCCGTCGGCACCCCCGTCGATCCGACGCCGGAGTTCATCCGGCGCGCGCTCGCCGACGCCGCGGATGCGCCCGGCTACCCGTTGACCGCCGGCACCGAACGGCTGCGCGCCGCGGCGGCCGGATGGCTGCGGCGGCGCTTCGGGGCGTCGGTTCCAGACACCGCGGTGCTGCCGGTCATCGGCACCAAAGAGCTCGTCGCCTGGCTGCCCACGTTGCTCGGCGCGACGTCGGTCGGCTTCCCGGCGCTGGCCTACCCGACGTACGACGTCGGCGCGCGGCTGGCCGGTGCCCGCGGCGTCGCGGTCGACTCGTTGGTCGCGCTCGGTCCGGAGCGGCTCGACCTGTTGTGGGTCAACTCGCCGTCGAACCCGACCGGCAAGGTGCTGCCACCGGAACACCTGCGCAAAGTCGTCGACTGGGCGCGCGAGCGCGGCTGTGTCGTCGCGAGCGACGAGTGCTACGCCGACCTCTGGTACGACGGAGAGCCGCCGGTGTCGGTCCTGTCGCCGGAGGTCTGCGGGGGTGTTCTTGACGGCTTGCTGGCGGTGCACTCGTTGTCCAAGCGCTCTAACCTGGCGGGTTACCGGGCCGGTTTCGTCGCCGGCGATCCGTCGTTGATCGCGCGGCTGCTGGAGCTGCGCAAGCACGCCGGGATGATCGTGCCCGCGCCGGTCCAGGCGGCGATGGCGGCGGCGCTCGACGACGACGAACACGTTGCGGCGCAACGGTCTTTGTACGCTGCGCGCCGGGCCGCGTTGTTGCCGGCGCTCGAACGCGCGGGGTTCGTCGTCGAGGGCGGAGACGCGGGGCTGTACCTCTGGGCGTCGCGCGGCGAGCCGTGCCGCCGTACCGTCGACGGTCTTGCCGAGTCGGGGATCCTCGTCGCGCCGGGGGAGTTCTACGGCGCGGGCGGCGGGCAGCACGTGCGGGTCGCGCTGACCGCGACCGACGAAAGAGTCGCGGCCGCGGTCGCGCGGTTGAAGGAGGCGTCCCCGTGACGGACCAACCACAGGCGCACATTCACGTGCCCGACGATCGGATCGAGGGGACGTACGCCGACTTCGTCAGCGTGTGGCACAGCAAGGACGCGTTCGTGCTCGACTTCGCGGTGCTCGCGCAGCCGGTGACGCAGGCGCAGTTCCTGTCGCGGGTGGTGGCGCGGGTGCGCATCCCGCCGTCGCAGGTGTTCGAGATCATGAAGGCGCTGGAGCAGCAGCTGACCGCGTGGGAGTCCGAGCGCGCGTCCGAGCCCGAGGCTTAGAGCTCCTTCGCGAACCAGTGGGTCGCGTAGGCGTTGTCGTTGTACGCCGGGATCTCCTCCCAGCCGCTCTTGCGATAGAGCGTCAACGCGGCGTCGAGCGCCTCGTTGGTGTCGAGCTTCGCCTGGGTGGCGCCGAGGTCGCGCGCGGCGGCCTCCAGCGCGTCGAGCAGTTGCCGGCCGACGCCCTGGCCGCGCACCTCCGGGGCGAGCCACATCCGCTTGACCTCGGCGGTCTGCGGATCGAGCAGCTTGAGCGCGCCGCAGCCGACCGGGTTGCCGTCGTCGGCGCGGACGACGAGGAAGGTGCCGCGGGGCGGCGTCAGCTCGTCGGGATCGGCGGAGACCGAGGCCTTCGGATCGAAACCGGCGGGGAACGCGGCCGCGATCTCGTCGACGTAAAGCGCGACGAGCACCCGCGCCTCGACGGACGCCGCGCTCACCGCCTCGATCTTCACAGCGCCCATCCTCCCGGCTTTCCACGCCGGTATCCACTGCTCCGCGTTGTGTCCACATTTGACCCGAACGAGCCGGTCGCGCGGCGGTGTTCGCGCAGCATGTGCCGATGCAGGCACGGTTACTGGAGTTCGCCGCCGGCAACGGCGGGCTCGTGACCCGGTCACAGGCGCTGGCACTCAGCCGCCGGCACGTTGTCGACGACGCCCTCGACAGCGGCGCGCTGCGGCGGCTGTTCCCGGGTGTCTATGTGCTCGCCGAGGCGGACACCGATCGCCGGCTGATGCGCCGGGCGGCCCTCGCCTACCTGCCGGCCGCCGCGCTGTCCCATCTCGACGCGCTCGACCTCTGGGGCGTGGGAAGACCTGGTGCCCGGATTCACCTGACCACGGCGCGCGCCCGTCCCGCGGTCGCCCACCCGACGCTCGTCGTACATCGGCTCAAGGACTTCTGCATCGAGGCGCCGCGAGTGGTCATCCGCGACGGCTTGCGCGTCGTCCGCTTGGAGCGCGCGCTGCTCGACAGCTGGCCGATCCTCCCTGAGGCCGAGCGTCGCTCGCCGATCATCACCGCGCTGCGCGACCGCCGGACGACGCCGTCGCGGCTGCTCGCGCCGCTCGACGAGGGGCCGCGGCTTCGCGGCGCCCCCGAGATCCGCCGGCTCGTCACGCTGGTCGCCGCGGGCTGCCACAGCGAGCTCGAGCTCTGGGGCCATGACCGCGTCTTCTCGGATTCGAGGCTGCCGCCCTCCCAGTGCCAGTACCCCATGCAGGTCGGTGGCCGCACCGCCTACCTCGACCGCTACTTCCCGGCCGAACAGGTGGGCGTCGAGCTGGACGGTGCCGCTTGGCACGGGGATTCCGGGCAGCGGGAGCGCGACCTGCGCGGTGACGCAATGCTGTCGGCCATGGGCATCCTCGTTGTGCGCTACAGCCACCGGAGGCTCATGTCCGAGCCCGACGCAGTAGTCGAGGAACTTCAGGCCATCCTTGCGCGGCGTCGCCGACTCCTGGCTGCGGTGTAGCTCCTGCCGGTCGTCTACGCCGGATCGGACCGGCAATCACGACACCGAAAGCTCAGTTCGCGTGCAGGGCCGCGTTGAGGCCGCCCCACGTCCCGCTTCGCGGCTTAGCTTCGAGCGCCCCGGTCACGCTGTTGCGCCAGAACAACAGGTTGTCCGCACCGGCGAGCTGTCGCGCGGCCACCACTGTGCCGTCGGGCAGCGTCACCTTCGAGCCGGCCGTCACATAGCAGCCCGCCTCGACGACACAGTCGTCGCCCAACGGGATGCCGATTCCACTGTTCGCGCCGAGCAGGCAGCGCTCGCCGAGCGACACCACGAGCGATCCGCCACCGGACAGCGTCCCGATGATCGACGCGCCGCCGCCGATGTCCGTCCCGTCGCCGACGACGACACCCGCCGAGATGCGTCCCTCGACCATCGACGCACCCAGGGTGCCGGCGTTGTAGTTGACGAAGCCCTCGTGCATGACCGTCGTACCCGGCGACAGATGGGCACCGAGCCGCACCCGGTCGGCGTCGGCGATCCGGACCCCGGACGGTACGACGTAGTCGGTCATCCGCGGGAACTTGTCGACGCCGTACACCTCCAGCCGGTGCCCGGCGGCCCGGGCCCGCAGCCGCACCTCGTCGGCCGCCTCGGCCGGCACCGGCCCCAGCGAGGTCCACGCGACATTGGTCAGCAGCCCGAACAAGCCGTCGAGCGACACCTCGTGCGGCCGTACCAGACGGTGCGAGAGCAGGTGCAACCGCAGGTAGACGTCGAGCGCATCGGCCGGCGGCGAGGCCAGCGACGGGATCTTGACGACGACCCGCTCGGTGCGCGCCCCGCGCAGGTCGTCGCGACCGGTCGGGACGTCGAGCAGCTCGACGTGGTGTGCGCCCAGCGCCGGCGCCGGGAACCACGCGTCGAGCAGCCGGCCGTCGTCGGCGTGTGTCGCCACCCCGGCCGCCACCGCGGCCTCGTCCCGGAATGCCATCGCGTCAACCATAGGCGGGCCACCATAGGGTGGGAGCCGATGATCGACCTCACCCTCCCCGGTGACGCGCTCACCGCGAGCCTCGTCGACGTGCCCAGCGTCTCCGGTGGCGAGAGCCGGCTTGCCGACGAGGTCGAGCGCGCGCTGCGCCAACTCGACCACCTGACCGTCGAACGCGACGGCGACGCGATCGCGGCGCGCACCGACCTCGGCCGCCCGCACCGGGTCGTCATCGCCGGCCATCTCGACACCGTGCCGATCGCGGACAACCTGCCGAGCCGCCGCGACGGCGACCGGCTGTTCGGCTGCGGCACCTCGGACATGAAGGCCGGCATCGCGGTCATGCTGAAGGTCGCGGCCAGCCTCGACGCGCCGCAGCACGACGTGACCTGGCTGTTCTACGACAACGAAGAGGTCGAGGCGGCGCGCAACGGTCTCGGCCGGGTGGCGCGTAACTCACCGCAGTGGCTCAAGGCCGACCTCGCGGTGCTGATGGAGCCGACCGCGAACCGCGTCGAAGCGGGCTGCCAGGGCACCCTGCGCGCCATCGTCGTCGTCCCCGGCAAGCGGGCGCACTCCGCGCGATCGTGGCTCGGCGACAACGCGATCCACCGCGCCGCCGACGTGCTCACGCGGCTCGCGTCGTACGACGCTCGCCGGGTCGTGATCGACGGCTGTGAGTACCGCGAGGGGCTGAACGCGGTGCGGATCGAGGGCGGCGTTTCCGGCAACGTCGTACCGGATCGCTGCACCGTCACGGTCAACTACCGGTTCGCGCCGGACCGCGACGAGGAACAGGCGCTCGCGCACGTGCAGGAGATCCTCGCGCCGTTCGAGGTGGTGCCGACCGACTCGTCGCCGGGTGCGCTGCCGCGGTTGGCAGAGCCGGCGGCCGCCGAGTTCGTCGCCGCGGTCGGCGGCGAGCCGGTGGCCAAGCTCGGCTGGACCGACGTCGCCCGGTTCGCCGCGCTCGGCATCCCCGCCGTCAACTTCGGCCCGGGCGACCCGAACCTCGCGCACACCCGCGAGGAGTACGTCGAGATCCCGCGCATCGGCGAGTGCGAGCGCGTTTTACGCGGCTATCTCGCCGGATAGCTTGCTCCTATGGTTCAGCCCGTCGACCCCGATCGCCCCGCGCAGAACCTCGCCGAAGAGCGCGCACCGGAACGCCACCGACCGGCACGGGAGAAGCAACGCGGCCCGGTGACGTTGCGCGGCCAGCAGGCCGTCGAAGGCAGTACGACGGACCAGCGGCTGCTCGACTCGCGCGGTCCGAGCGACTGGGTGCACACCGACCCGTGGCGGGTGCTGCGCATCCAGTCAGAGTTCGTCGAGGGCTTCGGGCTGCTCTCCGAACTGCCGCGCGCGGTCAGCGTGTTCGGCTCGGCGCGGATCCGCCCGCAGACGCCGCAGTACGCGATCGCCGAGCGGCTCGGCGCCGCTCTCGCGGCGGCCGGTTTCGCCGTCATCACCGGCGGCGGACCCGGCTTGATGGAGGCGGTCAACAAGGGCTGCTGCGAGGCCGGCGGACTCTCCGTAGGGCTCGGCATCGAGCTGCCGTTCGAGCAGAAGATCAACGACTGGGTCGACGTCGGCCTGAACTTCCGTTACTTCTTCGCCCGCAAGACGATGTTCGTCAAGTACGCGCAGGCGTTCGTCGTGCTCCCCGGCGGGTTCGGGACGATGGACGAGCTGTTCGAGGCGCTCACGCTCGTGCAGACCGGCAAGGTCACGTCGTTCCCGGTCGTGCTGCTGGGCACCGACTACTGGCGCGGCCTTGTCGACTGGCTGCGCCAGACGATGCTCGCGGCCGGCGCGATCAACGCCGTCGACCTCGACCTGTTGCAGCTCACCGACGACGTCGACGAGGCGGTCCGCATCATCGTCGCGGCCAACGCGCAACGCCCCGATCGCCACTGATGGCGACGATCTGCGTCTTCTGCGCGTCGAGCGAGCGGATCGACCAGACGTACGTCGACCTCGCCCGCGACGTCGGCACCGAGCTCGCCCGCCGCGGGCACGACCTCGTCAGCGGCGGCGGCAGCGTGTCCTGCATGGGCGCGGTGGCGCGTGCGGCACGAGCCGGCGGTGCCCGCACCGTCGGCGTCATCCCGCATGCGCTCACCCGGACCGAGATTGCCGACCACGACGCGGACGAGCTCGTCGTCACCGACGACATGCGCGCACGCAAGGGCGAGATGGATCGGCGGGCCGACGCATTCCTCACGTTGCCCGGCGGCATCGGCACGGTCGAAGAGCTGATGGAGATCTGGGTCTCGCGCGTGTTGCTGATGCACGACAAGCCGGTCGTCGTGCTCGACCCGGACGGCGTGTTCGCGCCGTTGCGGGAGCAGGTGGACCTGCTGGTACGACGCGGGTTCGCTCGCCCTTCGGTGCACGACGCGATCACGTGGGTGACGACCGTGACCGCCGCGTTCGACGCGCTCGAACGACCGACGCTCGTATTGCCGCCGGCCGGCGACGAAATCCTCGAAGCCGAGCCCGGCGTGCCGGACGACGGAATCTAGAGGGGCTGGAAGCAGGCGGCTTGATTGAAGGGAAGACTCCAGGTCAACGTGCCGATCGTGTACGAGACGTCCATGCACAGGTCGTACGGGTCGGCCGGGATGTTCTGGACGAGGAAGTCCTCGGTCGCGACGTTGCCGGGGTATCCGAACGAGTTGATCGGCGAGGCGTCGTAGTTGGCGCCGGTGCTCCTGTCGTGCAGCCAGCAGTGCATCGCGATGTTGTTGAGAACGGCGTTGTCGGCGACACCCTCGCACGTGACCGGAACGTCGACGAGCCCAGACGTCCCCAGGGTGGGGATCTCCTGAGCGGCACCGGTGAACACGATGTTCGCTGGGCCACCGCCACACGAGTTGCAGAAAGCGATGCCGAGATTCGCACCGACTCCTGCCGACGCGCTGGGGGCCGTCGCGACGCTGAGCCCGCCGAGGCCGAGCCCGGCGACGAGGACGACAGCTCGCTTGAAGAACGTGGTCAGTTTCATTGATCCCCTCCGACTTTGTGGCCGCGCCGTCCCAAGGCGGGATGGACCGGCGCGGCCATCGCTGATTCCTGCCATTAGGGATACGACGATCAAGGCCCTTTGCTTACGCGGGCACCGGAGGTTTCTTGGACTAGGCCAAGCCGCGGCGGGCGACTGCCGGGGGCCGGGTGCCGCGGATGCTCGCCACCATGTCGAGCACCTGGCGGGTCTCCGCGACGTTGTGCGCCCGGTACACCCGCGCGCCGAGCCACGCGCTGACCGCGGTCGTCGCGAGGGTGCCGACCAACCGTTCCGGCACCGGCTTGTCGAGCGTCTCGCCGACGAAGTCCTTGTTGGACAGTGACACCAGCACCGGCCAGCCGGTCGCGACGAGCTCGCCGAGCCGCCTGGTCACGTCGAGCGAGTGGTAGGTGTTCTTGCCGAAGTCGTGACCCGGGTCGATCAGCACCGAGCGTTCGTCGACTCCCAGCGACACGGCCCGCTCGGCCAGCGCCGTCGTCGTCGCGACCACGTCCGCGACGACGTCGTCGTACCCGACCCGGTGCGGCCGGGTGCGCGGGGTGGCGCCGCCGGCATGCGTGCAGACGATCGCCGCACCGTGCGCGGCGGCGACCCTCGCAAGATCCGGATCGACACCGCCCCATGCGTCGTTGACGACGTCCGCGCCGGCGGTGAGGCAGGCGTCCGCGACCGGCGCCCGCCAGGTGTCGACGCTGATGACGAGCGACGGGTGTTGCTCCCGTACGGCGGCGACGAACGGCGCGACGCGGCGTACCTCCTCGGCGATGTCCACGTCGTCGCCGGGCCCGGCCTTCACGCCGCCGATGTCGATGATGTCCGCCCCCGCCGCGACGGCCCGCTCGACGGCGGCCAGCGCCGGCTCGTCGTCGTACGTCGCGCCCCGGTCGTAGAAGGAGTCCGGCGTGCGATTGAGAATCGCCATGACGAGCAGATCGTCGGGGCCGAAGGTACGTCGTCGCAGCTGCAAGGTCACCGTGACACGATCTCGCATGGAGGTGGCCGGTGTTCTTCGTCGAGGTCGTGCTGGGCGCGATCGTCGTGCTCGTGCTCGCGCTGCTGCTCGCGTCTCTCGGCGGCGGGCTGTCACCGGTGCGGCCGGACACCGACGACCCGGCGTTGCCCGCCGACCGGCTGCTGACCAGCGCCGACTTCGCGACGATGCGGTTCCGCACGGCGGTCTACGGCTACCGGATGGAAGACGTCGATGCCGCGATGGCCGCGCTGCACGCCGCGCTGCTCGCGCACGAGCAACCGGCCGCCGCCGGGCGGGACGCGGCGGAGGCGGCGGAATGAGCGGCGCGGTCGCCGGTGCCGACGGGAAGTTGCGCTGCCCGTGGGCGCTGTCCGCACCCGAGTACGTCGACTACCACGACTCCGAGTGGGGTCGGTCGCTGTCGACCGACCAGGCGATGTTCGAGCGGCTGACCCTCGAGGCGTTCCAGTCCGGGTTGTCGTGGCTGGTGATCCTGCGCAAGCGCGACGGCTTCCGGAAGGCGTTCGACGACTTCGACCTCGAGAAGGTCGCGGGCTACGGCCCGGACGACGTCGACCGGCTGCTCGCCGACGCCGGCATCGTTCGCAACCGGGCGAAGATCGAGGCCGCGATCGGCAACGCCCGCGCCGCGCTGGACCTCGACGGCGGCCTGCTCAAGCACGTCAGCAAGGCCGCGCCGCGCGGCCGCCGTAAGGCTCCGCAAGGCCTCGGCGAGGTGCCGGCCGCGTCACCGGAGTCGCAGGCGTTGGCGAAGGATTTGCGCAAGCGCGGCTTCCGGTTCGTCGGGCCGACGACGCTCTACGCGTTGTTCCAGGCGACCGGCCTCGTCAACGACCACCTCGCCGACTGCTTCCGCCGCTGACCGCGAAGGCGATCGGGGCCGCGTCATCGGGCAATCGCGCCGTGGTTCGCCTAGAAGCGAACCAGCGCGCGATTGGGTGGGCAGGCGCAGGCAGGGCGCAGGCGCGGGTGTCAGTGGCCGGTGAAGGTGACCGGTTCCTTGGCCAGGAACGCCTTCGTCGCGTTCTGGTGGTCGGCGGTCCGGCCGAGCGCGGCCTGCGCGGCGGCCTCGGCCTCCAGCGCGGCGTCGAGGTCGCTCACCGCCGCCGTCGCCAGCGTCCGCTTGATCGCGGCGTAGGACTGCGTCGGGCCGGCGGCGAGCCGGCCGGCGAGCTCGGCCGCGGCGGCCGGCAGGTCGGCGGCCGGGATGACCGCGTTGACCAATCCCATCTCCAGCGCCTGCGCGGCCGCGACCGGCTCGGCGAGCATCAGCATCGCCAGCGCCCGGCCGTGACCGATCAGCCGCGGCAGCGTCCACGACGCACCGGAGTCCGGCCCGAGACCGACCCGGGCGAACGCCATCAGGAAGCTCGCGTTGTCGGCCGCGAGCCGCAGGTCGCAGGCGAACGCGAGCGACGCGCCGGCGCCGGCGGCGGTGCCGTTGACCGCCGCGATGACCGGCTTCGCCAGCCCCGACAGCGCGCGCACGATCGGGTTGTAGTGCTCGCGCACGGTGTCGAGATCCGTAGCGCCCGACGCGAGCGAATCGGCGTGCTCGCGCAGGTCCTGCCCGACGCAGAAGGCCCGCCCCTCGCCGGTCAGCACGACCGCACGCACGTCGTCCTCGGCGGCCCGGCCCAGCGCGTCGAGCAACGCCAGTTTCATCTCGACCGTGAGCGCGTTGAGCGCGTCCGGCCGGGCCAGCGTGATCGTCGCGACGCCGCCGTCGGACACGTCGTAGCGGATGGTGTCGCTCATGGTTCCCTCCCGGTCATGTGGGGCCAGCGAGGCAGGCGTCGACGAACCTCGTCGCGCCGGGGGCGAGCCGCGCCGTCTGCTCGTCGAAGTACGCCGCCGCCGCATCGCCCGGCCACTCGTCCGGCAGCAGGCACCGGGGCAGGCCGGGATCGGCGAACAGGAACTTGCGCCACTCGTGCAGCAGCCGGCTGCGGACGGCGAACGCACCGTCGTCGCCGGCGTCGGCGGGCTCGGCCGCGACGATCTCGCGCGCCTCGGTGAGCCAGCGCCGGTATGCCGCGCCGAGCTCGGCCGGTCGCCACAGCCGCTCGACCAGCTCGGCCTCGTCGCCGTCGTACTCGGCCCGGAAGTGCGTCACCGCGAGCCCCTCGGACGCGGCGATGCCGGCCAGCTCGGGGGAGTGCCGGGGCGCGATCCAGTTGTCCAGTTGCATCTGCCGGTAGCCGAGGTACTCCAGCCCGCGCTGGATCCGCTCGCGGCGGACCCGGTCGGCCGAGTGCGCGAGCAGGGCGAGCGACCAGCGGCCGTCCCAATCGGGCAGCGGCTGGTGCCGGTAGATCCGTACGGCGGCCTCGTCGAGGCGCTCCCGCGCCCGCTCGGTCAGCGCGTAGCCCGGGCCTAGCTCGGTGGTCTCCGGGACCAGCCAGCCCTGCCGCACCATCCGGGACACGGCGGTCCGGACCGCCGGGGCGGCGATGTCGAGCCGGCCGAGCAGCCGGACCAGCGCGGCGACCGGCACCGGGCCACCGCGGCTGCGCAGGTGGTCGCCGTACAGGTCGAACAGCGCCGAGCGGGCTTGCACCGACGCAGGGTATCGATCCGGGCCCCGTTGTGAGGTTGGGCGAAGCCCGGACAATCGCCCCCCGGTGTGGTTTGTTCGGTAGTTGTGCGCCCTCTCGCCGGACTCTGCGTCGCCGCGGTAGCGGCCTCGACGCTGGCGGTCGGCGGTACGGCGCACGCGACCCTCGCCGCCGCGGTGAACGTCGAGTTCGCCGACTTCGGCGACACCAGCGCGCTGTCGCTGGTGGGCAGCGCGGCCGGCACCGCCGGGAACGCCCTCCAGCTCACCGACGAGACCACCGGCAACCAGGCCGGCGCGGTGTGGCTGACGTCCCCGCTGGACACCGCCCGGGACTTCGCGACGCACTTCCGCTACGAGACGCTCGCCGGCGCCGCGGACGTCGGCGACGGCTTCACGTTCACGATCCAGAACGCCGGAACGTCGGCGCTCGGCTCCTGCGGCACCGGCCTCGGCTACGCCGCCGACGCGTGCGACGCCAGCGGCGCGATCAGCCCGTCCGAGGCGTTCGCGTTCGACGCCGCGGCCGGCGACGAGATCTTCGGCGGCACGGACGGCACGCTGTCCGACGCGAACGCGACGTACGCCGACCCCCACGACGGCACCGTCGAGCAGGCATGGATCGACTACGTCGCGGCGACCCACACGCTGACGCTCTACACCGCCGCCGGCAACGCGGCGAAGCCGGTGACCCCGACGGCGCAACGCGTCATCACCGACCTGTCGACCTGGACCGGCGCGGCCTACGTCGGCTTCACCGGCGCGACGAGTGCGGATCTGCTCTCCCAGACGGTCGACTCCTGGTCGGTGCACCAGCCGCTCGCGGCCCCGGAGTCGGCGGACGCGACGGCCGGGACCGCCGGTCTCGCGGCCGGCAACTCCGCCGTCGACGTCACCTGGTCGCCGCCCGCGGACGACCCGGACTCGACCATCGTCACGTCGTACACCGTCTACCGGTCGACCGACTCGTCGTCGCGCGGCAGTGCGATCGCCACGGTCGACGTCGGCGATCTCGCCGACCCGGCGCAGCCCGCGTTCACGGACGACGGCGTGACCCCCGCGACGGCGTACTACTACACCGTCACCGACACCGCGAACGGCTTGGAGTCGCCGGGTACGGCGACCGGCAAGGTCACCGCGCCGAAGACGCTGCCGACCGCGCCGCAGAGCCTCGCCGTCGACTCGACGGTGAGTGGCCAGGCGGTGGCGACCGGCGCCGGTTCGGTGACGTTGAGCTGGACCGCGCCGGCCGACTTCGGCGGCGACAGCGGGGTCGGTTACGACGTGTACCGATCGGTCAACGGCGGCGGCTACGTCAAGATCGCGACCGCGGTGCAGACGGCCGGTTACACCGACGACAACCTCAACGCGGCGCACTACGCCTACAAGGTCAAGGCGGTGAACACCCAGGGCAGCGGGCCGGACAGCAACGTCGTCACCGCCGACATCACGACGGTGATGACTGCTCCGGTCGCGGCCGCGGCGGCGCCGCAGGATCCGACGCTGTCCCTCGACGGCAAGGGCCGGACGGTGTTGAGCTGGACGGCTCCCACCGACACCAGCGGCTCGACCGTGGATCACTACTCCGTCTACCGCGCCATCGGGACGCCGACCGCGCCGAGCACGTCGTACACGCTCTACCAGGACAACGTCACCGCGACCTCGCTGCCGACCCAACTGGTCACCGCCGGCACCGGCTTCGTGTCGTACCAGGTCGTCGCGGTGCTCGCGAACGCGGCCGTGTCGCCGGCGTCGAGTGCGGCGACCGTGTTCGTCCCGTCCGCTCCGGTCGTGCAGAGCGTGACCAACCCGGCCAACGGCACCGTCACCGTCACCGCGTCGAACGCCAACCTGCCGACCGGCGTCAGCGTCAGCTACGCCGCCCTGGCCTACGACGCGAACGGGCTGTGCGCCGCGTGCGTGAGCACCCCTGACGGCAACGGCGCGGACGTCGCCGGTCTCGGCAGCGGCGGCTGGCGGTTCCGGCTGGTGCCGACGACGTCGTACGGCGGCAACACCGCGCTCGGCCCGGCCTCGGCGCTCTCGACGACCGTGACGCTGCACACGATCCGCTACGTCGCCGCGGCGATCGGCGACGACGCCGGCGACTGCACGGTGGCGGCGACGCCGTGCGCGACGATCACGCGCGCCGTCGCGCAGGCGGTCTCCGGCGACGAGGTGCTGGTCGGCCCCGGCACCTACGCCGAAGGCGCCGACATCTCGACCGGCAGCGGCCCGCTGCCGGGGTCGTACGGGTTCTTCTACACCGGCGTCGCGGTGACCAAGCCGTTGCAACTGATTGCGGACTCGACCAGCAACGACCCGGTCGTCATCGACGCGACCGGCCGCAACAACGGCCTCGTCATCGACCTCGGCGACAACTTCGACAACTCCACGAACGGCAGCAGCTCCGGACCGGTCATCACCCCGGCCGTCGTCGTCAGCGGCTTCACCATCCAGAACGCCGAGGCCGAGGGATTGTTCGCGTTCAACTCGGACGCGCTGCGGATCGCCAACAACGTCATCCAGGACAACGACCGATCCTTCGGTACGTCGATCGCCGACGACCTCGGCGAGTGCGCCGCCGACGGCAACGTCGCGGGCGACTGCGGCGCGGGCCTGCACCTCGACGGGATCACCCGCTCGGTCGTCATCGACAACACGGTGCGCAACAACAGCGGCGGCATCCTGATCGACGACGGCCTGTCGAGCTACCCGCAGGTGAGCGTGCCGACCGAAGGCAACGCGATCACGCACAACACCGTCGAAGACAACTCGCACGGCTCCGGCATCACGATCGCCGGACACGACCAGTCGACGTTGTTCGGCGGCTTCGCGCTCGGCATCTTCAACAACGTCGTCTCGGGCAACACGTCGAGCGGCAACGGCGCGGCCGGCGCCGGCGCCGGCATCCTGCTCACGGTCGCCGCGGCCGGCGATGCCGTCTACCAGAACACCGTGCGCGGCAACGTGCTCGCCAACGACAGCCTGCCCGGCGTCACCGTGCACGCGCACGAGGCGCTCGCCTACATGGACGACAACGTCGTCGAGTCCAACCAGATCACCTCGACCGGCCTCGGTCCGGTCGGCGGCACCGTCGGCGATCCGGCCGCCGGCGCGGACGCGACGACCGGCATCGCCGTACTCGGCTCCGCCGCGGATCCGGTCGGCGGCACCGTCATCCGCGACAACGTGATCAGCGCCGTGCATTACGGCGTCTTCCTGAACGAGGCGTCGTCGCTCGCGGTGTCCGGCAACGGGTTCAGCGCGGTCAGCGTCCCCGTCCGGTCCATCCCGGGTCCGAAGAACGTGTACGTCGGCCGGGGTACCAACGGGCACCTGCTGGTGAACCGCGGTGGCATCAACCAGGCCAGCGACCTCGGCGGCTCGCTCGCCGCCCCGCCGGCGGTCGGCGCCGTGCCGACGTGGAACCCGAACGCGTTGGGTGCCGGTGTCGGCTACTGGACCGGGTCGCTCGCACCGATGTACGTCGCGCGCACGACCGCGGGCCGGATCGCCGTCCGCAGCGACTCGGTGAGCTGGACGAACCTGCCGGCACCGACCAGCCGGGGGCGGCTGGTCACGTTCATCGGCACGCCGGCGGCCGCCGGCAGCTCGGCGCTCGACAACGGCCTGAACGGCGGGCAGTCACTGCTCGGCGTCGCCGCGCTGTCCAACATCGGCGACCTCTGGTTGACCTCGCTGCGTATTGGACCCAACCGCAACGTGGCCGGGATCAGCCAGCCGTGGCGCAACTTCGGCAAGCCCGTCGGCACCGCGCTCATCGGCACCCCGGCGCTCACCGGGCTGTTCTTCGCGAACACCGCCTGGGCGGCGGCGAAGAACGGCTACCTGTACTCGCTGAAGTTCGACTCGTCGACCGCGGACTGGCGCAGCGGCGGCCACACCTGGGCCCGGCGCAGCTACCACGCCGTCACCGTCGCCGCCTCCACGTCGCCGGACGGCTACCGGACGGCGCTGTTGCTGGCCACTCCTAACGGCACGCTGCCCGGCTATCACCTGAGCCAGGTCATCTTCGTCGGCGGCGTTGCCGGGCGGCTCAAGGCGCTCAAGCCGATCGCCCAGGGACAACCCGCGGTCGCGGTCGCGACGAACGGCGTCACCGACGCCTTCCCCGGCGGCGCCTCGGTCCTCGTGACGACCGGCGCGATCGTCA
>Ga0207690_10000551_pt1 | contig 24440 bp, 15 predicted proteins | sample KBSC23metaG_FD_184315 | JGI IMG/M metagenome (GOLD analysis project Ga0207690, IMG submission 184315) | Corn rhizosphere microbial communities from Kellogg Biological Station, Michigan, USA - KBS C2-3 metaG (SPAdes) (version 2) | ecosystem: Host-associated > Plants > Roots > Rhizosphere > Soil ...
GTTCCAGCTTGTGGCTTTTACTTTTGGTCCCGAAAGATCGAGTGTCTACTTGGGCTTTTACCGGACCCTGGTCAGCGTCGTCGCTGTCGCCACTGAAAACCCGGCCGAGTGGCTGGACTTCCGCAACGACCTGCGGCGCGTGTCGTATTACTTTTCATTGATCCAAAACGAAAAGCTGAACAACCGCCTGTTCGCGTCCGTCTCACAGGATACGTTCGCGGCGTTTCTATCCCAACAATTACTAGATCCTTTTTTTGCCCTGAACTACCGTGCCGAGAAAGCGAAGATCGAACTGCTCATGATGGAGACTGGCGGTGCTTCGGACGATTACCAATTCATGTCCCATTTAAAAGGACTGCTGGAGCAGGAGAGCGCGCAGGTGAAGCTGCAATCGGCGACGATCGCCCAATCGCTGAGCAGGATCTTCCGCCACCGGACGCCTGAAAGCATCGATAAAGCGGTCAAAGGTATCGCCGACCCGGGCCATGTACCTGATGTCCTGAAAGCCTACGAATTGCTGGCCATGCCATCAATCGAACGTTTTACAGATAAACTGGTTTATGCCTGCGTTATGCTGCAGGGTAACCGCAAATTCTGGGGAAACTGCCCGGAAGATGACCGGAATACGTTTGTCGCCAGCTTGCTGGAGGCCGCAGACTACCAGGTGAAAGACCAGACGCGCTGGAGCGTATCCCATGGCGGCAAGGCCGCCGGTGAAATCGATATCCAGGTAAAGGAGCTTAACGGCTTACCCTTCACAATTATCGAAGCGTTGAACCTGGCTTCCTTGCAGACCGATTACCTGGTACTTCACCTAAACAAGCTATTTAATTACGATGCGAACGGTCTGCGCTATAATTTCATCCTGGTTTACTTCGAAGGCAAAAAGTACGATACCTTTTGGAAAAACTATTATCAGTTCATTGCGCAGCACCAATATCCCTACGCCGTGACGAAGGCGGAGAACCTGTCGCTTGATCTGGCGGATATCCGGCTAGCGAAAACGGTACATTCGAGGAACGGAACCGAGGTCATCCTCTTTCATTTGGTGATCGATCTCAATAAGGTTTAAGCTGTTCACCGATAAATTTTAAGTGTGCAAATACACTGCGTAGTTATTGGATTATTGTGCGGCACATTATGAAATACAAACACATGGATCAGCAGACCAAACTTATTTATGATACGGTATACGGCAATGCCGTTCTATTTTTAAAACGAGCGATCAAAGAGCTGATTGCCACCCCTGGCGAGTATCTGCCGCCGGAGCAGGCAGTGGTGGCTTGCGTGTTCATTCAGATGGCGATCGAATTGGGGCTTAAGGCTTACCTGATCAAGAACAAGTCGCTGAGTAGTATCCTGACCAATAAACACCAGGGTCAGACTTTGCAGGACATCTTTACAGCCTTTGAAAAAGGCGATCTCAAAACCAAGCGTTTTGAGGACCTGAAAAACATGATCATCGCGGATGGTGAGCTATTCGACGATGTCGGCATTGGTTTCATTAATGACTTCCAGCGAAAACGAAACCAAGCCGTGCATTTTCACCTGAGACTGGAGAACGGGGATCTTTTTGACCTGAAGTATGATCTGGTTTATATGCTGGTCCATGTCATTATCCCTACTTTAACGGAGATCAACCTGGACTTTGAATCGCCGTCGGAATTTTACGCGAACCACCTGGACAAGAAAGATTATAAGACCCTGATCAAATTCCGCCCCTATGTGATGGAAATGGAAAAAGTAGCAGCAGAACATGCCCGCTTGGTGTATCGCTGTATCGAATGTGAGGAAAAGGCTTATAGTGTCGATAATGAAATGTGCTATTGCTGTAACCTGCAGTACGCGGATTTCGGCGAGTATGTTAACTGCCCAATTTGCAGGGCGCCGAGAAGCGTGATCTTTGATCACAATAATATCGCGATCAACGATCATGTGATGAACGGGCTTTGCCTGAACTGCGGCGCACGGCCCTCTGTTTTCAAGTGCCCTGATTGTGATGTAGCGACGGCATTTTACGGTATCGACGAACTCGATGGCACTTGCTATGCCCAAAAATGCGAGCTACAAACTTAGTTGGTCTCTAATTCCGAGGACCAGGTTGATTATAAAACATGTACAAAACAGACCAATAACATACTGGACAAGGAAGTTGCTTGCTGCACAAAGTCGACTATGCCGCTCAGTTCATAGTTGGTGATACGGCAAATGTGAACCGGTGACAGCGTAGAGTTTATTTCGCGCGTTCCGCTTTTACTGATTGCTCCAATATGATATTAGTCATACCGTGAACTATATCCTTGACGTTGTATATTGAGCTTACATTTAACAAAGGATAACTGAACATTATCAGTCTGTTTTGATAAGTCAATTAAAGTTACCAATCACCTACCTGAATTCCTACCTTGGTCTCTACAACGGCCCGGAGAAATTTCAAATTACACAATAGATCAAAATCAATAAATTATTATTGTTAGGGTGTGGGAATGTGGTAAACTCGATAGAGTTTTCCATATTTCCACACCTATTTGTGTGCAGGGAGAGCAAACTGCTACGACCAGCTGGAATTGCTGTTTGCGCGGGTAGCGAGGCTGGTGACGTAAGCATGGAGGCACCTGCCGCAGCGCGGCCTAATTGCCATCTTTCACAAACTCGTCATAAATAGCCTGTGCAGTACCTAAAAACAACTCGACCTTCGGCAATAATAGTTTAACCGTTTCTTCATCTGCAACGAAACTTCCCCGGTACCTTGCTTCAGAATATGATACCTGTAGCAAGTTGAAAACCTGTGAACCCTCTGTTGTATTTAATTCAAAAACATTTTTCAACTCCTCAGTAAACAATAAGGTCATCCTGATCATACGGGACAAGTTGTGTGCGGAGAACCGGTAACCGGTCACAGCTTTGATAATAGCGATCAGCGTACTTTCAGCAGCCTGATGGAGCATAAAGGCACCTAAGGTGTAATTGACGTTGCCAATATAGTATTTCGCTCCTTTTAAAAACTCTTTTCCCTGTGATCCCCACCTGTCCCAATCGACCATTGATTTTTCGACAAAGGTTTCGTGTGCCAAAAGTTGAAAAGCGGGCTGTGAAAATTCCGGCACCCGGTAAACATTTAATCCTTTGCTGAGGGTATTGTTCCAAAAACGACTGCCCGAAGGGATGGCTTGTTCGGCAACTGAGACCTTGTGCACGATCGTGATGACTGAAACCAATGGCCTGCAAAGGTCTTCTATTCGGTTACCGACTTCATGTTCGGCTACTCTTTCGCTATCATCCAACAAAATTACCAGGTAATAAGTAAAGGGACTAGGGTGGGTACCTAGTAAGGTGATGGATCGGACACCGGTAATTTTTTTGGTGATTAGGTCAACGACTTCGTCTAAACCCAGTTTTGCTGCTGCTGAGGGGTTGGGTGTAATGTCTTTGATCGGTTCTTTTAAAATGACCGTTTCAATTTCTTCTACGGCTGCAGGCAAGCACTTTTGTGGCTTAGCAACCGCTTTCGTTCTGAAATGGATAAGCCAAGCGGCATCGTATAATTTCAGCAGGTTCTCATAAACAGGGATAAACTCATGCGCCCTGATCTCTTCTTCATTCGTTTTAATACTCAATGCAAAGGTCAGCCATTCCCCCAAATGATCTCGGTACGCGGGCAGGCTGTAATGTTTGAATACCCGTTTGATGGCTTTGTAAGGGTTCAATAACTCTTTATAGGAGAGGTTTGCAGGTTGTTCCTCCCAGCCCACTTTTTCTTCTTCTAATGCTTCCTCGGTCATCGGCTCCGGTCTTGGCCAATGGTGTTCATAGTTCAATAATAACAGATAAGCCGCTTCTAACAGTTTAAGATTGACTTCATGTATAAACAACAGACTTCCCGGTCCAAAACGCTTGTGCGCATAATACTTTTCCGAGATCACGAAATCCCGCCATTCTTTTAATAGCCTCCGATGCCCGTCAAGATCACTCACACTAAAAAAGTCTTCCAAAACATCAACTGGGTGCTGCACCTCATCATAGCGCAATAGTTTGGGATAATGCTCCCATGGGGTATAAGGTCCGATATACATCACTTTACAATTATCACCGCTCACCATTGACCGGCAACACAAAAGAATAAGCCAAATATCCTGTACCGAACCATAGCGGGTTGTATTTTACAATTTGCCCTATGTTTTGTACATTTACCCTAATCGTATATCTTTGAGCTATGGCAGAACCTACTTTACATATCGGCAGAAAAATCAGTAAGATCCGCGAATTGCGTGGTATAAAGCAAGAGACCCTCGCTATTGAACTTGGTATTAGTCAGCAAGCAGTGTCTAAAATTGAGCAAAGTGCCGAGGTAGAAGATGAGGCATTGGTCAAGATTGCAAAGGTCTTGGGTGTAACCCCTGAAGCAATTAAAAACTTCAGCGAGGAGGCCGTTGTAAACTATTTTAACACTTTCAATGATAATAGCACAAATAACGGTGCGGTATATGCGTTCAATAGTACTTTTAATCCTATTGATAAACTCGTAGAAGTGTACGAGGAAAATAAAAAGCTGTATGAGCAGCTTCTTAAAAGTGAGCGTGAAAAAGTCGACATTCTAAAGAATTCAAAATAACATACGCGAACGCTTATCGCTTCAATTATTAGAAATGCAGATTTCTGCATTTCTAAGTTTCTACATTTACAGAAATATACATTTCTATAAATGTAGAAATCAAGTGTTCTATAGTTCTATACCATTTACTCTCTTCTTCCTACCCCGGCCTTTGTCCACGCTTCTTTTTCTTCTTAAATTTATTCAACGCAGCCTGATCCATATCACCAGCATCGTGATCAGGGCCGAGCAAATGCCTGATAAGATCGCTACCAGGTAAAGCCTGATCACCCACCTGCTGCCCACTTTGTTGTTGCTTTTGTAGATCTGCTCCGCGCTGCCTACGATCATTTGGATCTGAAACGCCATGTTCGCTGTGGTGCTTTCCATCTGTTCCAATCTTCTCAATGTTGTTTCGAGCGGCCTTTCCGATCTGGTCCTGTAGTTTTCCAGTGCCTTGAGATATAGTTGCTGTATTTCCGGCAGCAGTTTTCTGATCTGCTCCAGTTCGGTTTGTTCCTGTGATGGTTGCTCCGGCTCTTGTCCTAACATTTGCCTCGTATATTGTTGCGCGATCTCTTTCTTGTTCATAACCTATCCTGTTTTTAATGGCCTGCCATTTGTAAGCGTTCCCTAAATGAGCCCCCTTGAACTGCATCCCTTCATAGCCGTAAGAGATGCCGCTCACAAAACCCGTGCTGGCCTGGTTAAATAACACATTGATGCCTTTTGCTTCCAGTAATTTGATGAACTGCTCAGTATTCGGCTTATTGTCCAATATCGCTTTGATGGTTACCTGTAATTTCAATTTAACCGACGGCTCGTCGGTCCGCTTCATCATTTCCAGTTCGTTTTTGCTCATCGCCCGTTCCTGTACCTGCCTGCTGGAGATCACTTCGGTCAAGCCATACTGCTTTTCCAGTTTTCTTAAAACTGCTTCACTGCGTTTGTAATCCTGACTATCCGATATCACCGATCCATCAAAACCGATCCGGTTTACCAGGATATGCAAGTGCGGGTGGTCCGCGTCAAAATGACGGAAGATGGCGAACTGGTGCTGGTCAAATCCCATCCCTTCCAAATAGCCTGTGGCGATGGTCTTCATTTGCTCATCGCCCAGGTTCTCTTCCGGTGGAAAGTTCACTGAAGTATGGTAGAAGTATTTGGCCAGATTGGGTCGCAATACCCGGATCATCCTGACCTCCTCCATGATCGCGCGCTCATTGCTGTGAGCGAAAGAAGTGTCGAGCCATTTGGCAACGCCATTCTGCACTTTCTCCAGGTTATAGTTCAATGCGCCCCTGAAGCTTTTTCCCTTCACCTGGTCCGCTGTCATGGCACCAAACAAGTTAAGATCTTTTTCAGGGTATTGCCGAGCGCCGCCAGGATAGACAGGTACATCGCCGGCAACTTTCCGCTATGGGCCTGCCTGACCGCCTGGTTGAGATTGACACCGATCTTATGCAGTTCCCGGTACAATGCCGCATCCACAGGAGACAGCCTGATCGCCGGAAACCTCCCGGTAAATGCTTTCTGCCTGATCCAGTTCGCGGGGCTTAAGCCCGATGCTTCCGCATAGGTGAGTAGCTTGTCATGCTCGGCTGCCGTCAGTCGGATGTTCACCTGTATGATCCTTTTCTCTTCTTCCTCTAATGCCGGTCTTCCCATGATCTCCAAATTTAAACGCTTGCAAAATCGCTCTGATCCCCGAAGGGGCAAGCCGTTTAAGCGTAGCGAAAACATGGCTTGCTCCTTACGGATAAAGACAGTTTTATTTACTGAAACTGATACGTTTACTTTTGACTTCTCCTTTCAATACTTTCATAATATCCTCGTAACTGTAATAGAGAATACCTCCGATTTTGGTGAACGGGATGGTGCCGTTATCCCGTAATGTCTGGAGGGTATTGTTGGAGATTTTCAACAGGTTCTTGACCTGATAACTCTTCAAAAATTTGCGTGGCTCTTCCGACGATCCGCCACTGATTAATGCCCTCATTTGATTCAACAGTTTTTCTCCAAACTCCTGTAAATCCTCCTTCGTGATAATTTCTGCTGCCATGATTTTCAATTTAATTCCATTAATAATTCAAACCTATTCCTGATCTCTATTCCCCGCAGGTACAATCTGGGTACAACTTTAGCTCAAAGGTCTGTACCCTTGCGCAAAATAATTCACCACTTATACCTAACTCATGTGTTTTTTTACAAAATTGATTCAAACGAATTGAAAATCACTCCGAGTTTATCCGAGTCGGACAGTAAACGTAGCTATCTGGGGGTGTTGAAAAGCGAGGTGCATATCTTGATGCAATTAATCAAAGACGCTGCTTTCCTCCCGCAACCCTATATTCAACACGCTGCTTATAAATAAACCAAAGGTCAAAATACTGACTGCAGGTACGAAAATGAGCGCCGCTGCCGCGGGAAAACTCAAACCAATAGCATGCTTTTTGTAACCGATTTTTTAGCGGCATACGAGCCGGCACCGTCATGATAAAACAGGCAAAAAACACCAACATGTCATGTAGGTGTTTTTTGCTGTTATTCATTTGGCTGGCCTTTTGAAGATGTGGTATTAAAATGGATTCAGGTTATGAGCTATTCTCCATAAAAAGAAAATACTGCATACCGATATAAAGGTGGAATAACGATCACTCCTAAGCGCAGATTTGTCAAAGGAATCTGTCGAACTTGTATTACATGGTTACTATTTCTTCTTACTCTACGGCTTTACAAAAATAGCCCCACATCCTGAGATGAGGGGCTATAGCCTTTTAGATTTTGTTAATTATTGAAATTTGGGATAATTTGATTAATAAGCCCAGCGCGGATCACCCAGCGTGCTACCATTGGTACTGCCGGAAAATACCGGGGTATTTGCTGCAGTTTGTGTCAACAGGAAGTTTGTTGTTGTAGCGCTCCAGCCCAGATCGATCTGCAAGTTGTTGTTTTGCAATAAACCTGCATAAGATAAAATGTTTCCGCCCGGGGTCACGTTGGTTTTAAAATAATTATTGTTGGAAAATGTTAATCCCGTGCCCTTGCTGGCCCTGAAAACGACCGTATTGAGCGTACCATTTACCGGTGTATTGGCAACTATGCTGTTTGTGAAACTGAATGTGCAGGCATTGGTGTTCGCATCGATGAATGCATATTTCGTGCTGCCGCCGAAGCCATTGAATGTGTCGTAATCGAATGTGATGGCAGGCACCACTCCCGAAGTAGTAGATAATGCAGTACCCATATTGACCATACCGTCTCCTACGTTGTAAACGGTGGATTTGGTGATCGATACCGCATTAACCTGTAATTTCTCCAGCGAAAGCATATAATATCCGTTCGTATTAACCTGGTCAAAATTGTAAATGATTGAATTATTGATCGATATCGTACCGATCTTGTGGTCATTTGCATTCGTAGCATAATTTGCCCTGATTACATCACGCGTAAAATCATGCATAATACAATTATCGATTTTAATGTTCGTAAAAGTTGCCGGAGAACCTGTGGCTGCAGCCGTACCATACAGGACAATCGCCGTTACACCGAAACTTGTTCCGGAATAGTTACCGTTAACCTCCACACCTGCCAAATTGATACCTGCACCATCACCGATCAGGTCAAGTTCCCGTAGCAATATTTTGGTATCTGAAGGATTGCTCGATGTAGAGCGGATCGTGATCGTTTTGTTAAGCACCTGGGTGACGGCGCTCAATGTATAAGTGCCAGGATTCAAACCGATGATATCTCCGTTTGCCGCAGCGGCTATCGCAGTGGCCAAATTAGCGCCTGTAGACAAGGTTGTAGTGTAGGTGACCGCGGCTGCGGTGGTAATGTTAATAATACCTTTACTTTTTTGCCCCGCCAGTAATTGCACTGTGTACTTCGTTGCCGGGGTCAGGCCGGTAATTAACTTAAGTCCGGCTGTTACATCACCCGCGGTTAGCGCCGCGTTTACCGGTGCGCTGCCGTCTGCCGGTGTGAAAACGATATTCGTCAAACCGGCTGTCTGTGTATTAACGAACCAATGGATCAAGACCGTGGTTTGGGTAATCTCAAAATCCCTTACCACCCGAAGGTATTGCTGGCCATTGAGCTTAAACGACTTAGGCAAATAAACATAAACCGACTCGCCCCTTCCATTGAAAGCGTTTGCTTTTACCCTTACAAAATAAGGTGTATTCAGTTTGATATCAGGGTCTATATACTTTACGCCCGTAGTATCTGATACGGTTGTATAATCCACTTTCGCAAATAATGAATCTGTTGAAAGATCTACGGTATATTTTTGCCCCTTCAATACATAAAGCGGTGCTTTCCAGGTAATCTTTGCGGTGTCTTTCACAGTACTGGCATTGAGCCTGGTCGGTGAAAACTCCCGGTTAAAATCATTATCCTCCACCTCACCGGTAAAATTCTTTTTGCATGAACTTAAACCCAGCACCACAAGCAGGATTATGGGTAAAATATTTTTTTGTTTTTTTAAATTTTTCATGATGTTCCAGTTTTTAATAACCAAAATTTTGCTGAATCCCTCCGCGGTTCTCCGTCATTACGTTATCAGGGTAAGGTAAAAGCTCTTTTTTGTTCGCTTCGAACTTACATACCCAACCGGTACCGGGATCATTGATATAAGTTGAGGTTAAAACCCCCGCCGTCCATAATCCGGCTTCCCTCCTCCAGTAGCGTTGAGTGCAACCTGCAGGCGTTCCAGAGGTCGTAGTTGGATTAAAATAGGCGACGCTTGGGCCAACGTTGCCATAATATATTTGTGTCGCAGCTTCTGTATTTGAATCTCCATTACTAAAAGGTGAACCAACAGATAACGGGTATACGTATTGCGGGTAGTTGTTGTAGGGGTTTGGAGTGCCAGTAACCGGGTCAACCGCAGGTGCACCGAAAGCAAATAGTGCCAGTTTTGCACGGGTGTCGGCAATTGTTTTTGCCAGGAGGTTCCAACGGATCAGGTCATATTTACGAATGCCCTCACCACCGAATTCCAACAATCGCTCATGTACCAGGGCAGTAAAAAACCCATCATGATCAGTCGGAGTTACCGGAAGCGTGTTTGCTCCATAAGCTCTTTTTTGTACTAATTGAAGAGCGGCAAGTGGGGTAAGGCTACCGCTCGTACCCAGTTCATTGGCTGCTTCAGCATACATCAGCAGGACATCGGCGTAGCGTATGATCGGCCAGTTAACACCGTAAGTACCGGTAACTGTACCGTTAAAACCTGTCCACGATTTTCTGAATTTCCCGCAGGTAATATTGATCGCTGTTTGTGGCATTTTGGTATTGATCGAACCGCTTGCGTCTACACCCACGATATAAGATGCGAGAGTGACATCTCTTCTGATATCCTTAGTAGGATCAAACTCATAATAATAAGTCGGCAATGCCTGCTGCCTGCCACCCGCTGTGCCCCATGAGGGCGAATTCGCGTATTTAATTCCGTTTGCACTGGCCAGGTTACTATCATTGATCTGGCCCCACATCGCCACCTCGAACATCAGTTCATGGGCATCATCGAATCTTGTGGGCGTATGAAGGCTCTTGAATATATTTTCATAATTGGGATTCAATCCGTGTTTCCCTGAAACGATAATTTCGTTAGTTTCATCAAAAGCGATCTTATAGTAAGTTTGGTAATCAGCACGTCTTTCCATCTGGTGTGAATCGGTACGCAACGAATATCCGCCACGCGCTAACGCTAGACGCGCCCTTAAGGCTTTGATAGCTCCTTTTGTAAAGCGGAAATCTACGTAATCAGGTAGTGCATCACGCCAGGGAACAAGATCTTCTGCAATTTTCAGGTCAGCGATGAGCCTGTCGTAGGTATCGTCGCGATTTGAATTTTTTAGGAATTGCGAGGGCAGATCAGCAGCTGGGATAAAAGTTGCAGGGACATCGCCCCAGTTCCTGATCGCTTCGTAATAAAATTGCGCGCGCAGCGCCAGCGCCTCACCATAATAGCGTTGCATCTGTGCTTTTTGAGTCGCGCTACCGTTAGTGTACAGATTAGAAAGGGGAATGTACTTGCAGGCGATGTTAGCCCTTTCAATCCCGTTGTATAACTGGACAAACACACTATATAAACTGGTATTCGAAGATACCGTACCATAATTTGGTATGGCATAGGCGGCACCAAAATCATAATTGGTAGAACCCTGGTAGGTGAATTCGTCTGCTCCAAGGTGCCAGTAAACCGATAACTGGTTACCGTAGGCATTGCTACCTGCCAATTCTGTGTAAATTCCGATAACCTGGCTGTTGGTGTTATTTACGTCGCCAAAGGTTTGATCCACATTCAACTTTGACGGAGACTGGAAATCCAGATATTTTTTACATGATGGCAGGCTGCATACCGCGAGTGTCATCATGATGATCATGTATTTAAAATTCTTCTTCTTCATGGTTTTAATTATTGAAGGTTAAAAAGTTACGTTGATGCCGCCGACGAAATATCGGTTGCGTGGGTAAGCGTTGTAATCCACACCCGGTGTAAGCGGATTGCTTCTGCGGGTGCTCGCTTCCGGATCGTAACCTGTATATTTAGTGAAGGTGTATAAATTGTTCGCAGTAGCGTAAATCCTGATTCTGGAAATAAAATTTGTTTTCTTCAGCCAGTTATTAGCTATCGTGTAGCCCAGCGTAACATTGGTTATTCTTAGAAAAGAAGCATCTTCTATTGCGTCAGAAGTTAAAATAGGCTGTCCGCGGGTCGGGGCGTAAATTTTGGCGTTGGCATTAAATGTGGCAAGCTGATCCCAGTCGGTTATGATATTACCCGCATCATCAAATCGTCTGAAACGATCTGCATAAGTCGCCAGTATATTATTTCCGTTTGCCTGGTACACATTACCATAAGCTACTTTATTGGCGTTATAGGTTTTGTTGCCATAAGAGAAATTCACGAAAACGCTCATATCAAAGCCCAGGTAAGAGAACTGGTTGTTCCAGCCGCCGTAAAACTTAGGCTGAACATTACCTAAAACTGTACGGTCTGCGGTGCGGATCACAGAATCGGCAGTCGTCGTGGTCTTCTTTAATTTTAAAACACCGGGCCCGATTCCCTGGTTGAGTACGACAGATGAATTTGTTATTCCCGGCTTCAGCACGAAAACGCTTCCGGCAAGGTTGGATTTAGTTTTATCGAAATCGTCTACGGTATAAAAACCATCAGCTACATAGCCATAGTATTGACCGACAGGCTGACCAACCTGCACTTTGAAATCTTCACCGTTCTGGCCCCAACCTGATGATACAAGGTACCCATCCACACCGCCTTGTAAAGCGACAATGGTATTCTTGTTAGTAGAAATGTTAAAACTGGTATTCCAGCTAAACTTTTTATTATTAATCACAGTAGCTGATAACTGTAATTCTAAACCCTTATTCTGGGTTGCGCCGATATTTTGGTACTGGGTGGTATAACCTGTTTGCTGAGGTACATTCGTTTGCAAAAGCAAATCGTTTGTCCGGTTAATATAACCATCGAGGGCCAGTGTAACCCTTCCACCAAAAAAATCTATATCCAAACCAAGATCCTTCGAAATCGTTGTTTCCCATTTCAGGTTAGGGTTGGCCAGGTTGGCCGAATAAACGCCGGATGTTTGCGAGGCATCTGATGCTGCATAACCCGCAGCGGTCGCGCTCGTCGTAAACGTTGTCTGGTAAAGACGATCGCTGCTTACCCGGTTATTTCCGGCGGTACCATAACTTGCCCTCACCTTAAGGTTGGTAAGCCAGTTCAGCTTGAGGTTTTTCATGAACGGCTCTTCGGTCACACGCCACGCAAACTGCGCCGAAGGGAAATTACCCCAGCGATTTTCCTCTGAGAATTTTGTAGAACCATCCCTTCTCATTAATAAGTTCAGGTTATATTTACTTTTATAAGAATACATGATGCGACCGAAAAACGAGAACAAACGGTCACCGGATACATCCGTTGTCGGTGATGGTTGTATAGCGCCGGCTGGCGGATTGGCTTGTTGCACATTTGCGAAAGCCTGGTCGGCGGTCACTGCGCTCGGAAAATACTTAATGGTCTGGTTGAAAGTATTGCCATCGTTTTGGTTAATCTCCTGGCCCAGTATAACATCTAAGGTATGATACTTTCCGATGGGTGTATTGTAATCAATCGTATTACTGTTATTGATTGCTATCGTATTTCCTGTGGAAAGTGATATAAAGGGTTGGCTCGCATACTGGCTGGCGCTATTCGCACTGGTTACTGATACGTTTGAGACACCCGAAAATGACTGACCTTTACTGTCACCTACCGTATAACCGGCGATGCTCCTGATCGTCAACCTCTTCCAGGGATTATAGGAAATCTGTGCACTGGTGATCAGGTTGTTACTATAGGAGTATTTTGTATCCGAAAGTGCCGCGGTAAGGGGGTTACTCAGGTTGATCGTATTATCGAAGATGGCATTTGGATCGTACTCTTCAAAACTGATCACACCCTGGTAAGGCTGGTAACGAATGGTGTACTTCAGGTTACCGGTAGAGGAAGTTCCAACACCATAAACAGTCTGCCTGCTATACCTCACGTTAAGCGCCAGCCTGAGTTTATCGGATATCTTGTTGTCGAACCTGAAGGTTGCCAAAGTACGTTTTAACCCGGAATTCAACATGATACCCTGTTCGTCAGTGTTATTTACGCTGAAGTTATAGGTTGTGTTATCCGTACCACCGTTTACGCTTAAATTTTGTGTTTTAGCAATTGCATTGCGGCCGAAAATCTTATCCTGCCAGTCAACAGCCGGAAAACTTTTGTAAATATTTAAGTCGCTGGTTGGACCAAAAGTGTTGGTAAAGCTATTCAGTATCAGGGTGTCGGTCACCAAATACTCATTGTAATGTAAATGGGTTAACTCATACTGATAATTGACAAAATCGTATGGTTTCAATACAGCGAGTTCCGTCGAAATTTGTCTCGCGCCCATGTAGGCATCAAACTGTACAACCGTGCGGCCTTTTTTACCGCTTTTTGTCGTGATGATAACAACGCCATTGGCACCACGCGCCCCGTATATGGCAGTAGAAGCGACATCTTTCAAAACGTCTATAGCCTGTATTTCACTTGGTGAAATGATACTTAACGCGTTATCTAAAGGCACTCCGTCCACGATGTACAAGGGAGAGTTATCTTGTGTAAGAGAACCGCCGCCACGTACAACGATCTGAATATCCGCGCCTGGAGCACCTTCGGAAGTTTTGACCTGTACGCCGGCAAGTTTTCCCGCGAGGGCCTCGGCGACCGTGCTCACCGGAAAATCTTTAAGATCTTTGGCACCGATCGAAGAAACTGCACCTGCCAGTTTTTCGCGGGATACAGAGGTGTAACCAATGTTCACCACGTTAACTTCGTTTAAAACCCGTGTGTCGTTTTCCAGTTTAACACTAATTGTCTTCTGGCTGGTAACCGTTATTTCTGTTTGTGTGTAACCAATGAATTTCACAACGAGCGTAGCACCGGCCGTCGGAATGGTGATTTTGAAAAGCCCATTCGCGTCCGTCGAGGTGGCGGTAGTTGTACCTTTGATCTGAACGGTTGCCCCAACAATTGTGGATTTGTCTTTTGCATCGAGGACGTTCCCCGTTAATACCCGGGTCTGGGCCCAGACGGTACCGCATAAGAATAGCAATAAAGCTTGAAGTAAAATTTTTTTCATAATTTATATTTTGGTTTTTGGTTTATAAATACAGGGCTGGCCTGGTAGACATCCTGCACATATTGGTTTTTTTAAAATGCTCCAAATCGATGGCTATTGCGATTTCAATCGGTTGCATTTACTTCACAAACATATATTGAAGCGTTAAGCCAGAGGGGTAAAATTTGACCAAATTGGTCTAAATTCTATCGGAACAACATTGTAGGGTAGTTGTTAATATGGATTTGGATTCAAATGATGGACACCATATTAAATAAAGGCTTGATTGGTGGCCAAAAAAAAAGTCGCAATTTCAATCAAGAAATTGCGACCGTTGGTGATAAGGTTTGATGAAATTATTGGTAGCCCGGATTTTGCTTGAACTGATCCCGGTTAGTAACCGCATCGAGCTGGGTTTGCGGGATGGGTCTCAGCAAGTGGAAGGCCTGTATATTATTAGCGGCGTCCGGATTATCCGCTTTGATGCGGTCAACCAGTTTATTGTTGCGTTTCAGGTCGAACCAGCGGATCTGCTCACCGGCAAATTCCCTCGCACGTTCATCAAGAATAAAATCTAAAGTCATCTGTGCCGATGTCACTCTCATCTGTGTCGTATGCCCCGGCTTCGCTGCCCTGGCTCTAACAATGTTCACATAATATGCGGCAGAATCGAGGTTTCCAAGCTTTTGTTCCGCTTCTGCAGCGTTCAGATACATTTCAGGCAAACGAATCACGAAAACGTCTCTCGCGCTCGCGACCTGGTTTATATCAGGGCGCGTTGGGTCAAGAAATTTTGATAACGTCGGGTAATGCAGGTTATCCAGTGCAGAACCGTCCGTTCTGTACATTTTCACGCGGTCGTAAGTGCGATATACCTTTGTCGCCTGAGTTGCTAACGGAACTGTATTTTTAGTTACGAATACGGCAGTGTCGCCAATGTTCATCCCTGCGGGCCGGGAGGTACTATTCGCTATCCAAACGTTTTTGAAAGATCCGTCGTAGCGTGCGTCATCTGCATCATTGAACAAGTTCAGTAAAAAGAGAGTTGGCATATAGCGATTAAACGGCCTTCCGTTAGCGATATCTCTCAGCATTCCCGGTTGATCATCATATTTCATGATAAACTCCAGGTGCCCGTTATTGCCGCCTCTCGCCGCTCCAAAGGGGTAAAGGATCGCATCCTTCGCGTCATCAAGCGCAAGGTTTGCCGAATAGTTCACAGCGTATATCACCTCCTTATTTTGCATGTTCGCCATGTTCCATAGGTCTGCGTAATTTGTTAGCAAAGTGTAGCCGCCATTTTTAATTACATCATTAGCCGCGTTGATAGATTCTTTGTTCAGCCCCCGGGTTAAATAGACCCGCGAAAGGAAGGCCTCTGCTGCGTATTTGGTGACCCTTCCGTAATCGCTTGTAGTTGGCGGCAGATTGGAAACAGCAAATTGGAGATCCTTGATGATCTGCGCGTAGAAAACTTCCACAGGTGTGCGGTTCGCTGTGGTTACGATGCCTAAAGATTCTTCCGTTGTGAAGTGCACATTACCCCAGGTTTCAACGATATGCCAATAATAAAAGGCACGCAAGAACTGAAGCTCAGCAAGACGGGTATTCCGTTGGGTCGCAGAATATCCGGCACCGTCGATACGGGCGATTCCGGCATTGCACAAATTTACACCGGCATATAATTGCTGCCACATAAGTGTAACAGCTGAGTTGGAGCCCTGCAAATTCACATATCGGTTAAGATCAGGGAATACGTCTCCTGAACCACTTGTCCAAATATCAGTGCCCATTTCTGACATACTGTAACCCTCTTCTTTCCCATACCACCAGCGTTCGTATGAATACGCGGCGTTTACAAGCGTTTCGAATCCCGCCGGAGTTGTAAATACGGCCTCCGCAGTCAATCCAGCCGGGTTATAAGGCGTGAGTGCCTTTTTACATGAGGTAGACAACACGGTTGCCAAACCTATACAAGCGATTAATATTGATATCTTTTTCATTTTCCAATTTTTAAAATGATGCATTAACTCCAACAAGCACGATCTTAGTCATCGGGTAATTTTCCGAGCCGCCGCGTTCCGGGTCATAATCTTTTAGTTTGGTGTAGGTAAACAGATTTTTTCCGTTTGCATAAACCCTAAGCCCTTTTAAGAAGGTACCGGTAAATTTCTTTGGGATGGTATAGCCCAAGGAAATATCCCTTATCCTGGCGAACGACCCATCGGTATAGGTTAGGGTCGATATATACTGTAAGCCACCGTTCGAATTCGGCCTCGGGTAGGCGTTGGTCGGATTTTCAGGTGTCCAGTAATCCAGTGAAGCCGCCCAGGCATTACCGGTTGTTCCCTGGTAGTTGTTAAAGCCGAGCGAATTGGCATTGATCATCTGGCCGATGCGGGCGTAAACGTAAACATTCAGGTCCCAGTTCTTGTATTTTACCGTATTATCGAAACCGCCGCTCCACTTTGGTTTTGAATTGCCAAGGATCACGCGGTCATTCACCGCATCAATCTTGCCATCACCATTTTGGTCCATAACCTTGATAGTTCCGGGCGTTTGTCCGTAAACGGCCGCCTGCGCCGCTTCACTCGTTTGCCAGATACCGATTTTTTGATAATCATAAAAAACGCCCACCGGCTGGCCTACGAAATAGCCCGAGGCGATATCATTTACACCTTCGGTAACCAACTGGGTGATTTTTTCCTTGTTTGCGGTAAACGTAAGCGTTGACGACCATTTCCAGTCTTTGCTTTTTACGTTAACTGTAGAAAGCGATATTTCAATTCCCTTGTTATTGGTTTTACCAATGTTTTGCAGTGTTGAACCGTGCCCTGTAGATAAAGGCAGTATTCTTGGCAATAAAAGGTCGCTTGTATGGGTATCATAAACATCAATCGTACCGGACACACGGTTATTGAATAAACCGAAATCAACGCCGATATCCAATGTTGCGGATTTTTCCCATGATAGGTCGGGATTACCAACTACCGGGTTGAAGGTATAGCCAGGGGCTGATGTTTCGCCATATGAAAATGGTACGTTTGTTAAAAGGCTCTGAATCGGGTAAGCATTTTGCGAGCCGTACGGATCATTTCCGGAAACACCATAACTTACTCGCAGCTTGAGATCGTCCAGTTGTTTTACGTTTTTCATAAACGATTCTTCGGTTACGTGCCATGCGGCAGCTGCCGAAGGAAAAAAGGTCCATTTATGTGAATCGCCCAATTTTGAGGAGCCGTCGCTTCGGCCAGTCAAAGTGAGTAGGTATCGGCCTTTGTATCCATAATTAATACGGCCTGCACCGGAAACCAGAGTTTCTTTGATATAACCTGATGAAGCGACAATGCCTGAAGTGGCACCCTGTAAGCCATAGTAGATTTGTGAAGCCAGCAATTGACCATCACCCTGCTCACCGGAAGCTTCGGTAAGGCGATTTTGATAACTGGAAACACCCGTCAGATCAAATGTATGTGCGCCGATCTCTTTATGATAACTAATAATGTTTTCCCAAAGCACATTCGTCGCTGTAGACATATTAAAATTCGATCTTGCAACTGCTCCGTTCCTGGCAATCGTATTGGCACCCTGGTATATTCCGTTTCTAGAGTTCTGGAAATTGACCGAGAAATTTGAACGTATGCTTAAACCCTTAATCGGTGTAAGTTCGAGATAGGTGGTCGCCAATGTGTTATTGCCTGTTACATTGTTCGCAAAAACTCCCGGCTGTTCATCTGCCAACGGGTTTATTGATGAGCCGCCGTTCGGGTAGAGGATTATACTTCCATCGGGATTAAAAGCCGCACCAAGCGGACTGATCTTATTCGCCTGGTTGAGCGGATCTGCTCTCACATTTTGATTGTTATAGGTAATTTGAGCCTGCATACCTGCTTTTAGTATGCTATTGATCGTATGATCGACGTTCACACGGCCTGAATAACGCGTTATATTATCCATCGTGAACAAGCCCTCCTCACGATAATAGTCCAGAGCGGTATATACTTTGGTTTTTTCGCTTCCGGAACTTAAACCAATATGGTGGTCTTCCTGGTTACCGCGGTGTAAAAGCAGGTCCTGATAATTGGTATAAATATCCCCGGCGATATCTGCCAGCTCCGCGTTATTGAATATTTTCGGGTCATCGGCAACACTCGCCCATTTGCCGGCGGTACGGTAGGCTTCCCTTCTCAGCGTAACTGCATCCAGTCCTGTTGCTACCTTCGGATATAACGAGGCTTTCGAAATGCCATAATAAGAATTGACGTCGATAGTCGCTTTTCCCGCTACCCCCTTTTTGGTCGTTATGATAATTACTCCGTTAGCTCCACGGCTACCATATATTGCTGTAGATGAAGCATCTTTCAAAACATCGACCGACGCAATATCACTTGGAACGAGATCTGCTATATTTCCAAAATAAATAGCGCCATCAACGATAAAGAGTGGTGAATTGGTGCCGCCGATGGAGCGGTTTCCACGTAGCGTGATGCTCACCCCAGATCCTGTTTGCCCGCTGTTTCGAGTAATGTCGGCTCCTGGAATTTTCCCTTGTAAAGACTCCATGATATTTTGTGCCGGTACTTTTCCTATCTCTTCACCTTTAATCGATGCAACGGAACCGGTGAGGTCACGTTTTTTCACGGTACCATAACCGATGACAACAACTTCACTTAAAGCTTTTGATTCTTCTTTCATTACCGTATTGATCGTTGAGCGCCCATTGATGACTTCTTCCACAGTTGTGTAGCCTATAAAAGAAAACACGAGCACACCGCCCTGGTCCGGCACCTTAAGCGAGTAATGGCCATTCGCATCTGTGGTTACACCAGTTGTCGTTCCTTTAAGCGACACACTTACACCTGGAAGGGTTTGCCCTTCAGCATCTTTAACAGTACCGGTAATATTTAGGTCCGCTTTTGCGGTACTCTGCCTTGACGGCTTATTTTTAACAATATTCGTGGCATGCAGTTCGATCGGGCACAGCGTGCTACAGATCAGCAGAAGCATGCTTAACTTAAGTATCCAACCCCGTAAGTTGGCTGGGATTTCCCTTTTGTAATCTTGGGTCATAATTTAGTAATTGGTTTAATAAATGAATTGACTTTTTCGCCCATTAATGGGCTGGTTCGGTAAGGTGTTTTACCGTTCTGTGTTTGCTTATGGGCCGCGATCTATCATACTCAGTAGTATTGGGGGTTAATTGGTTCTTGTTAAAGTGTTCGGGTTGATTAATTTGATGACGCTATAGTAGGTTTGAAAGAAACATCGATAGGGGAATTATCCTGATGTACCAACGGTGCTTTCAGGAGCCGTTTGTTGTCGCCGGCATAAAAGAAACCCAGCGAGATCATACAGCCGAAATGCTCAGATCTGAAAATTGTGCCGTGTACATCTTTGGAAAGCATTAGAAATTTGGCTGTTTTACGCCCTTTCACCTGATATTCAATGCCGTCTGCAATTACCGGGCGTTTCTTTTTTGCTAAAGTTTCGCAATCAAAATAATGCAACGCATTATCGAAATATTTAAGGTCGTCCGTGAAAAAATCTATAAGGGTGCCAAATGGCGAAATCCAGATATTAACATCCCTGAATTTTTCTATCTCGTTTAGGTGGAAATCCTTCAATGTAACGCGCCCGGGCGCACTTCTTATAAAGGCTTGGTTAACAAGTTCACCTTCATTGATTTTACTTGACGTCAAAACATCACAGATTAGTTTGTTTGCCCCGACAAGCTTTAAAAAATAGGGTAAGTCTTTCATTTTTTTAAGCATCAACTATGACCAAAAACCCGGTAAACAGGATAGAGCTACCGTTTTGGTTGCCATCGCATTTTTTTCGTGAATTGATCGAAAAGCGTTCGTTAATTGGTTTTAACGCAGCAAACGTATGGGCTAAGGGGATTTTGCAGGTCTAATTTTTGACCAAATTGGTACAATATCTATCTGAGTTTGATAAATAACGTGCGTTTGAAGGAATGAGGGGAAACAACTTTCTATTAAACACAAAAAGAACGCCGGAGCGTTCTTTTTATACCGGTTCGCCGGTGTTTATTTTGCGTTTAGTACTTTGACATCTTTAGCCCTTGATTCAGGTATAACACGCAAATTTGTGATTTTACCATTCTGTACGTGGCCCTCGATCGTGGTATTGTAAGGTGCATGCAGTTTGAAATCGGCGGTCCATTCGCGTGGCCAGGCCGGAAGGAGTTGAATGCTACGGCCATCATACTGCATAAGCATATTTTGTAGTGTGATCATGCCATCTCCACCATTATCCAGATCAGGTATCCAATCATGCGCCGGTTTCCAAAACCAAGGGAAACGCTGGTCGCCATAATTGGTAAATTCTGCGATGGCTGCTTTTTGGGCAACAGCTGTCATCCCAAGTACTGCTGCTTGCGTGCCATCCTGTCCCCAGCAGGTGTTTTGAGGTGAGCGCCTCGCTGCAAATGTATTCTGCGCCAATTCGAGGCCGGGCTTACCTACCCCATAGATGCGATAAGGGAAGGCTGTATAAAGTTCCGGATTTTCCGAATTTCCGGCCTTGCCGTATTTTTCGGCGGGCAATATTGTCTGTAAGCCATCCGGATCGCCAACGCCCAGAGGCGGCAGTTTGCCGCGTGCTGTAGTTCCGAGTGGTATGGCGGGGAGATCATGCAAGGTTTTAGTCCAGGCTTCGCGCTGTTTAGTGGTGACCAAACCTGGTGGAAGCGCTATTAGACGGGGCAGAATACTCATTAAACCGGCGATGTCGGGTGTTGGGTTAACCGCTACCAATTGATAACTTTCCAGGGATTGAGCAGGAGACATATAAATTTTACCGTTCGCATCCCGTGGCCAGTGCTGATCGTAATAGGTAACAATAGCCTCCGCAAATGGAACGATCGACTCCTTCGCGAAATTTATATCTTGTTGCTGATCGTAAATATCGAGCATTTGTGCTATGATCTCCAGCGAACCCTGTACATGATATTTTTGCCAATGGCTCTGAATTTCATTCGTTGGATTGTTTTTACCAAAATCATTGAGATTTGACAACCCCCAGAAATGCATCGTTTCCGGAAAACTCGCGCCATCGTGGTTATAATAAATACGGTTCTTTGCAATAGCAAGCGGCAGTGCTTTTAGGTACATATTGAGCCACGGTTTGATCAGGTCGGTATCGCCCGTAGCGATCAGCGGCCAGTAAAGCAACCTTTCGTTTTGATTCCAGTAACTATCTCCCCAGGCGCGCCAATCTGCATCATGCTTTATTTTGTTCTGCTTAACAGTATCATCTACATCATGTCCGACAGTAAAAGCCCCGCCGTTGAATTTGGGGGGTAACTCGCCACGGGATGAAGCTGCAACCATATAGCGTTGTATAATATACCCCTGAGAAACTTTTGCTGCATCATCTTTACCCTCCAGGTGAATCCAGCTTCTGTTCCAAAAATTGGCCCACCATTGCTGATGGGCAACCCAGCTTTGTTCCAAGATTTTTGCCGAAACCGACGCGTTCCGCGCGCTGGCTATTTCGTCCCAGTTTTTAGCAGATGTGATCTTTCCGGAAATGGCAAAAACATCTAAACGTAGGTCTGTGCCCGGCGATGCAGATTTCAATATACGCTCATCTATAGATTTTAAACCCGGGCCGCTCATCATTATACCAAATGAACGATGCAAAAGCGGGTCAGTAGTTTTGGAAATCAGCGATTCAAGATGCTCCTGTTTAAGCAGGTAAGGATAATAGCTGGTAGCATTAAAATGAAACCAGCCAATTTGTGTACCGGACGCGGGGGAAAGAATATCCGGTAGTGTTTTTGGACTTGACTCTCCGGTCATGATACCTGCGTTATCGGTTTCCTTATACTCTTTAAAAGCTACTGTTTTACGCCAGATCTCAGCACCGGCTTGCAACGTAGCGGCATGCTCAAGGTGTGTTTCGACATGCAACACCGGACGGTTTGCGTCTATCCAAACCAGAAGAGAATTGGAACCGCTTTTTATTTCGATAGCTCCTTTTTCGAGATTTAAAGTTTGGCTAAACCCGGTTGTCGCAGAAAATGGGTTGGTGCTGAATTTTAGGCGCACTCTCCCAAGTTTGACAATCTTTCCGGTTTCTGTCCAGGCGTCAGCCTTTGATAACAGTAACAGCAGGTCACCGTTCTGTTCGGTCCATACATTAGCCGAAAAGTCGCCGTTTCCCAAAGGCATAGAATCATTTTCGTCCTTGCCAAGGCTGTTCCAGGTAACATTATTGAGAGCGGTAAAGTTATTTGTTCTTTGGTCACTTTTTTTTCCCTGTGCCAAGACGGTGACAAACGCTCCCAGCAGAATGGGTATCACGATAAATATTTTTAGTTTTTTCATTGGTGTAGTTTGTTGTTTAGCTTATGGTAGGTGCATTGTTGCAATAGAATTTCGGTTATTTCAAACCGTTTACCTGGGCGTTGAAAACGTAAGGATCTCCGTCACCGATTGAGCAATTGACAAAATCTGCTTTTGAGATATTAAAAAACTGAGGTGCCTTTTTGGCCGATATCGTCACATTCTCGAACCTGATATACTGTACCGGAGACTCTGGTATTCCCCAAATGATAAGAGACTCCTGTGCGTTGGTTACTTTAATATTTTTTAAGGAAATGTTTTGGTAAACGGGGTTATATTCTCCTGCCGAATTATTGGTATCGTCGGAGGGCCGCTGTGGTTCTTTCGGGTAGTATTCGGAAATAAAGATCGGATTTTTTGAATTCGTGATTGTAATATCTTCATACCTTACATCCTGCAATACCCCACCGCGCCCCCTGGCTGTTTTAATCCTGATCGCTGACGTTGTACCATCGAATTTGCAGTTGCTGACCAGCATGTTCTTTAAACCGCCCGAAGTAAAGCTACCGATAGACAGTCCATGGCCATAGCCAAATGTACAGTTACGAATCAGGAGGTTCATTACCTCCGGCTCCTCAGCTTTAGGGTTCTTATTACCGAAATTCACCGCTATATTGTCGTCACCAGTGTTGATATTACATCTTTCGATCGTGCAGTTTTTTGCCGAAATATTGATACCATCAGTATTATGTGAATTGGCAGGGGCCTGTATCGTGATATCGTGGATATACACTTCTTTGCAGTTTTTTAACGATAGGTGGGTATTGGGTGGATTAAGAAAAGTTATTTCACCGATCTCTATATTTGAAGCTCCCTCAATGTAGACCATTTGTGGCCTACGAAATTTTAAACTTTTATCTTCAACACCTTTCCACCAAATCTCACCCTGCCCGTCAAGGGTACCGCCGCCGGAAATTTTTATATCGTTCTGTTTGGAAACGTTGATCAGGTTCGGATAACGACCGTTTACCACCGGATAGCTTTCGATATTATTTAGCAGGCGCAACGTAGCACCTTTGCTGATTTCCAGCTCAGTACGGCTGTAAAGTTCAAGAGGCCCGGTAAGGTAGGTGCCGGGCGGTACAACTACCTTGCCTCCAGTTCCTTTGGCTAGGTCGAGCGCTTTCTGAATCGCGATAGTGTTGATCGTTTTAGAATCGCCAGTTGCACCGTAATCAGTTATTCTATAAACGATTTCGGGTATTGCGGGTAGGTGATTATATTGCGCTCTAACCTGTTTTGGAAACAAAAACAGGACGAAACAACATATTCCCAGGCTTGAGCAAAAACGGTTTCGCGCGGTATTTTTTACATTGAATTTCATAGTCGATTCTGCAAAGTTTGGCCTATTGCTTTAGCATATTGAGTAAAAGCTGTTGGCCAACAATATTCGCCGGATTTCTAGCCGAACTGTTAAAAGTATTCATCGAAGCATTTTCACCGTCTCCCTCCTGGCGTTTCTCCTTACGCGCATCCCTGATACATGACTGGATATCCAGTGCACAAAGTATGATCTTGCCCCTTCCGTGTGGTACAATACTTAAAGCTGAGTAAACTTCCTGTTTATGATCAGAAACGCACCCAACTACAGTTTCGCCGTTGAGAATACGCATACCTAAACGGCTTTTATTATAGGTAGCCAGGCACTGATACTCCCAATTGAAAACGCACGACTGTGGAAGGCCCGTGAACAAGGGGTGTGCTTTTGCAAAATAATTTCCTCCATACCAGCTTGTACCCAAAACCTGTATCCCGCGGTATTCGATAACTTCTTTTTTTCCGAGATAAGGTGCCCATTTTTCAATATTTCCTGATATG
>Ga0207690_10000556_pt1 | contig 24392 bp, 21 predicted proteins | sample KBSC23metaG_FD_184315 | JGI IMG/M metagenome (GOLD analysis project Ga0207690, IMG submission 184315) | Corn rhizosphere microbial communities from Kellogg Biological Station, Michigan, USA - KBS C2-3 metaG (SPAdes) (version 2) | ecosystem: Host-associated > Plants > Roots > Rhizosphere > Soil ...
CCCACTATGAGCGCGTCGTCCATGGTATCGTCTGCCCACTAAACTCCTCGACCGACGAGCTTTCTTATGAGGACCACAACCTCTGGCTCATCGACGACCGGTTGGCATTTTACACCTACTTCAATTCGGATAAGTCTTTCAAAGCGCAGACAGGCGACCCTGATGCTACGAAAGACAGGCCGGACGTGACCCTGTTTGACCTCGGCATGGGTTTCAACTCGGATGATGCGAATCAGCCCATTACGATTATCGAGTTTAAGCGACCGAAACGCGATGACTACACCCTAATCGACAACCCTATCTCCCAAGTCCGCAGCTACGTCGACCAGCTGCGAAAGGCAGGCGAGGCGGTGAAGTTCGACGGGACCGCACTTCGTACGATCGGGCCCGAGACCCCATTCATGTGCAACATCATTGCCGATATCACGCCGTCCCTTCGCGAGGTGATGCGGCAGCTAGGAAAGTTCACCCAGAAGGCGGGGAGCTCCTCCTATTACTCTTGGGACGACAACTACCGAACTTTCGTTGAGATTTCATCTTTCAAGGAGATTCTGCAATCGGCGAAGGCTCGGAATCAGGCTTTCTTCGAGCGTCTAGGGATAGACTGATGAACAGTGCGATCTTCGGTTTTTTGGGCACACTGGTTGGCGCGACCGCAGCGATTGCCGCGGTACTCGTCAAAGAGATGCTGGAGCGCAGCCGCAAAGAGGCTGAGGACGCTCCTCGGAAGGCTTTGTTGATTCGGATGCTGTCCAGCCGGCCGAACGGGACTGAGTGGCGAAAAATGGAGACGCTTTCACGGGTCATTGGTGCGACGCCCGAGGAAACGGCGCGGCTGTTGATTAGCATTGGGGCAAGAGGTTCAGAGACGGGCAACGACGTATGGGCGCTTATTTCGGATAAGCCGCTACCGTAGTGGTTCGGTCCACGACGGCCGCTCCGGCCTGACTTTTCTCGAACGCTGATAGGGCGCCTTGCGTCCGCTGGTCGCGGTTACGGCTTGGGCACCCGCACTGCGTAGTCCAGGTCTTGAGCGACGTCCGCGTCCAGTTGCGCGCGCAGATGATCAGCAGCCTCTCTTGAAGCGCAGAAAGTGTCTGCGTCGAAAGCGAAACGCGGTAGGGACCGGCCGAGATCTGGGTCGGAGGCGACGGCTGCTTCGAGTTCGAAATCCGCGGTGTCGAAGAGGCGCTGATAGCGATTAGCGATTTCCCCCAAGCGCACTTGGACTAGCTCGGCAAGGCGGGCTGCAAATGCTACCTTGTGAGCTGCGCGCGTGGTGTAGGCACCGATCCGCTTTTTGCGACGGTCGCCATCAAGATAAAGGCTGAGCACGACCGCTTCCTTGACAAGTGGACCATCTAAAAAGGTGTCCCCACGTCCGAAGTGCGCGACGACGTTATTGCGAAGGTTCATCGCCTCGTCGTGGATCAACCGCTGTTTGGTGTTGAGTTTGGTCTCGCCGAGAAGCCTCGGTCGGTCGCCTTCAGTTTTCGTCGCACGTGCATATAATACGACCGCTTGGGTGAAGAGAGCCCCTGTCAGCACCGTCTCAGCATGTAGTGAGACATCTATCTCACTAGCCGGCGCTCCATTCTGAATGACGAGGATCTGCCGCAGCGAGTCGAGAGCCGTGCGAAGGTCTTCCCGAATAGACCCAGCGGCAGCGGCGCGGTCGACGGCTTTGACGAGCGCATCATGCCTTCCAGAACTGCGCAGTTCTTGAGCTAGCTTGGTCAAATCGATGCGACCGACAACGCGCATGATGGCTCCGTGAGACCAATCCGAACTGCATAAGTAACTGGAAAGCGCGATCGGGACTACCGCCACGCGCCGAGAAGCCAGCGCGCGTGGATTCCCCCGCTCAATCCTCCCGCACCAACTCCACATGGCTCACCCCGAGCCCTTGGGCGATGAGGTAGAGCGTCACGATCGTCGGGTTGCGCTTACCCTTCTCGAGCCCGCTTATGTACTGCTGGCTCACCCCGCACCGCTCCGCCAGCTGCTCCTGCGTCAGGCCGCTCGCCGCGCGGAGGCGGGCGAAGTTGCGGCCGACGAGCTGGCGCATGTCCATGCAAGAAGAGATGGCGCTCGGCGGGCGGTAAGTTTATCAACTATAATATGTGCGAGTCGCCACTTCCTCAGCGCTTTTCGGTGAATGGCTGAGCCCGTCGCGCCTCCGACGGCCGCCGAGCTGCGCTACGCCGCGGCGCGGCTCGCGGCGGAGATGGACCGGGCGCGGCTGTTCCAGGCGGCGGCCTATGCGGCGATGGCGGCGGACGCGGCGGGGCGGGCGCCGCTCGGCGAGGAGGCTATGCGCACCGACGTCGACCTCGACTTCTGCGTCGACGAGTTCGACCGCGTCTGGATCATCCTCCAAGGCGACTGCCACATCATCGGCCGCCGCCACGCTGTCTGCGCCGAAATGGCCAGGTTCCTCGCCTCGGCGGTGCTGTAGGGCAAGGCGGATGAGTCGTGCGGCGCCGCGGCGGATTTCCGGATGGGAGCTTGCATCCTGACTGTGTTTTTGTTATGTTCCACACATGGCCATAGCTGCGGTCTCTTTGAGACGGGGGAGGAGATCGCGCGGCACGGCGGGCTGTGGCGCGTCGGCGAGGCTGGCGGATCGCGGCGACCGGGGGAGGTCGCCGGAGAGGGAGGACTTTTTTCCCGCAGCACTAAACTTCCTAAACTTCCGCGCCGTCGCCCGCTCCGCCGGCGCCTCGGCGGGCGAGCGCGAGCGGCCGCCGGCTAGGCCCGCGAAGCGAGCGGCGCGATGCGCTCCGGCCCGTACTGCTTCCCCGCCGGCGCCCCCCGCCTCGCGCGGCGCCAGAAGCGGATGCCCAGCGCCGCCGCGACGAGCGCCGCCCCCGCGAGCGGCGCCTTCGACGGCGCGTGCGCCGGGGCCGCCCGCTCCTCCTGCGCCGGCTCCTGCGCGGCAGTGGGGGCGGGCGCAGTCGCCGCCGTCGCCGCCGCCTGCGCCACCGGGCTGCGCGCAGTCGTCGCCTTCCCCGCCGCCTCCGCCGCCTGCTCCTTCTCCAGCTCCGAATTGAGCTCGCCGCCCATCAGGACGATGTAGCCGGTCAAGTAGAGCCAGGTCAGGAAGACGACGACTCCGCCCAGCGAGCCGTAGGTCTTGTTGTAGCTGCCGAAGTGGCTGACGTAGAGGCCGAAGCCCGCCGTCCCGACGAGCCAGAGGAGGGTCGCGGCGGCGGAGCCGGGGCTCACCCACACCCACGGCGCCTCCGGGCGGTTGGGGGCGAAGCGGTAGACGGCGGCGAGGCCCACTGCGACCGCCGCCACCGCCACGGCCCAGGCGAGCGCCTGGACGAGGAAGTGGACGATCGGCGAGGAGAAAGGGAGGAGGTGCTCGACGAGCGCGCTGACCGAAATGGCGCCGACGGCCAGCAGGATGACGAGAAGCCCGCCGACGGTCATCGCCAGGGTCAGCAGCGTCGTCTTCACGAAGCCGCGATCCTCCTTCAGCTCATAGGCGATGTTGAGTGCCGTCACGACGCCGCCCGCGCCCTTGCTGGCGCCGTAGAGGGCGAAGGCGATGGCGACGGCGAGGCTGATACCCTTGGCGGACTTCGGGCTTGAGGTCAGGCTCTTGAGCTGGTCGGCGATCAGGGCCGCCGCGTCGCGCGGCAGGGTGGCGAACAGCTTGCCGATATGCTCGGCGACCGTCCTGGGATCGGCGGCGAGGCCGTAGACCAGCACCACCGAAGCGAGCAGGGGGACGAAGGCGAGGAAGGCGTAGAAGGCGATGCCGGCGGCGAGGAAGCCGACATTGTCGTCCCCCGCCTCCTTCCAGGTGCGGGTGAGCACCGCGCGCCATTGGGCCGCGGCGGGCCAGCGGACGGGTTCGATCGCCATGCGGCGCAGAACCGGCGGCCGCGCGGCGCGGTTCCCCCCTCAGATCATCGCGCGCGGATTGGAGAAGACCCGCGTCACCTCGGGCTCGAAGCTCTCGAGCGGATCGACGTCGAAGGAGGGATCGAAGGCGGGCGCGTCCCATTCGTCGACGAGGCGTTCGGCGAAGCCGTACCAGCTCTCTCCCTCGAAGCGCTTGCGCCCCTCCGGGTCCTTGCCGAGGTGCTCGAAATAATAGCGGCCCTGGAACTCCTGGTGCCAATAGACGGCGTGGTAGATATCCTCGCGCACGTAGGGCTTCAGCATCTCGGCGGCGATGGCGCCGTGGTTGGGGATCGAGAAGAGCTTGCCCAGATCGTGGCAGAGCGCCGCCACCACTTCCTCGTCGGACGCGCCGGCGCGGCGGGCGAGGGTGCCGGCCATCAGCGAGTGGGTGAGCTGGTTCGCCGCGAAGCCGACCTCGATCGTCTCGAGCCGGGCCAAAGCGTCCATGATCTGGCGCGCCGCCGCGCTCTTCTGGTGCTTGCCGTGCTCGGCGGCGATGTGCGCCCAGTCGGCGAGCGTCCCTTCGCGCATGTCGGTGAACATCGGCGCCTCTCCTTCGCTTCAAGGCTAATCGCGCCGCCGCGGCCTGACAACAATGCGGTCTTTCCGATCCGCATCGGCGCCGCTAGTCTCCGCGCCGCCGGCGGGGGCCGCATGGGAAACCGATCTCGACTGCGATGCCGCCGCCTGACGCCATGATCGAGCGAGACCGCCTGGCTTTCCTGCGCGACGGCGGGGAGATGGGCGCGCGCATCCGCGCCTTCGACTGGGCGAAGTCGCCGCTCGGCCGCCCCGAGGCGTGGCCGCAGGCGCTGAAGACCGCCGTCGGCATGCTGCTCAGCACCAAATTCCCGATGTTCATCGCCTGGGGACCGGAGCTGCGCTTCCTCTACAACGACGCTTATGCCGAGATCCTCGGCGGCAAGCACCCGGCCGCGCTCGGCCATGCGTTCGAGGACATCTGGGCCGACATCTGGGAAGAGGTCGGGCCGCTCGCCCGCCGCGCCGTCGCCGGGGAGGCCACCTATTTCGAGAACCTGCCCCTCGTCATGACCCGCAAGGGCTATGAGGAGCAGACCTGGTTCACCTTCTCCTACGGCCCCCTGCGCGGCGATTCGGGCGAGGCCGAGGGCATGTTCTGCGTCTGCACCGAGACGACGGCGACCGTGCTCGCCGAGCGGCGTAGGGTGAGCGAGGCGGAGCGGCTGCGCCAGCTGTTCGACCATGCGCCCGGCTTCATGGCCGTGCTGCGCGGCCCCGACCACGTCATCGAGCTCGCAAACGCCGCCTATCTCCAGCTCGTCGGCCACCGCGACATCATCGGCCGCCCGGTGCGCGAGGCGCTGCCGGAGGTCGAGGGGCAGGGCTTCTTCGAGCTGCTCGACCAGGTCTATCGCAGCGGCGAGGCCTTTTCGGGCCGCTCCATGACGATCGGCCTGCAGCGCGAGCCCGGCGCCGCCGTCGAGCAGCGGCAGGTCGACTTCGTCTTCCAGCCGATGCTGGAGCCGGACGGCAGCGCCGGCGGCATCTTCGTCGAGGGCACCGACGTCACCGAGCGGCACCGCGCGGAGCTCGCGGTGCGCGAGAGCGAGGAGCGCTTCCGCCTCATCGCCGATTCGGCGCCCGTGCCGATGTGGGTGACCCGGCTCGACCGCGCCCGCAGCTTCGTCAACCGCGCCTATGTCGAGTTCCTCGGCATCAGCTACGACGAGGCGGTGCGGTTCGACTGGCGGACCGTCATCCACCCCGAGGACGCGCCGCGCATCCTCGCCGAGTCCCTCGCCGGCGAGGCCTCGCTGAAGCCGTTCGAGCTGGTCGGCCGCTATCGCAGCGGCGACGGCGGCTGGCGCTGGATCCGCTCCATCTCCCAGCCGCGCTTCGGGCCGCAGGGCGAGCATGTCGGCTTCATCGGCGTCGCCCACGACGTCACCGCGCTCAAGGAAGCCGAGGTGACCTTGCGGGAGGCGAACGAAACGCTCGAGCGCCGCGTCGGCGAGCGCACGGCCGACCTCAGCGCGGCCCTCGACCGCCTGCAGGCCGAGGTCGGCGAGCGGATCCGCGCCGAGGAGGCGCTTCGCCAGGCCCAGAAGATGGAGGCGGTGGGCCAGCTCACCGGCGGCATCGCCCACGATTTCAACAACCTGCTGACCCCGATCATGGGCGGGCTGGAGCTGCTCGCCGCGCGGGCGGAGGATCCGCGCATGAAGCGGGTCGCCGACACCGCGCTCGAATCGGCGCGGCGCGGCGCCAAGCTCACCGGCCAGCTCCTCGCTTTCTCGCGCATCCAGCGGATCAGCATGGCGCCGGTCGACGTCAACGCGCTGATCGACAAGATGCAGACGCTGCTGCGCCACACGATCGGGCGGGCCGTCACCATCGAGACGGCGCTCGACCCGGAGGCGGGCTGCGGCCTGTGCGACGCGAACCAGCTCGAGAACGCGATCCTCAACCTCGCGATCAACGCCCGCGACGCGATGCCGGACGGCGGCACCCTCGCCATCTCGACCGCGCGGCTCGCCCTGCCGGAGGAGGCGGACCACCGCGCCGGCACCTTCGTGCGCATCCGCGTCGCCGATACCGGCGAAGGGATGCCGGCCGAGGTCGCCGCGCGCGCGACCGAGCCCTTCTTCTCGACCAAGCCTCTCGGCAAGGGCACCGGCCTCGGCCTCGCCCAGGTTTACGGCATCGCCCAGCAGTCCGGCGGCACGCTGCGCATCGCCAGCACGCCGGGGAGCGGGACGCAAGTCGACATCCTGATCCCAGCCACGGATGCGGCGGCGGCGGGCGAGGGCGAAGACCCGCCGGCGGCGGCCGGTGCCGCGGCGGGGGGCCGCGCCAAGGTGCTCGTCATCGACGACGACGACGAGGTCCGCGCCTTCCTCATCGCCTCCCTCGAAGGGCTGGGCCATGACGTCATGGCGGCGGAGAGCGGCGAGGAAGGGCTGGCGCGGCTGCGCGAGGACCGCCCCGACCTCGCCCTCATCGACTATGCGATGCCCGGCATGCACGGCGCCGAAGTGGCGCGGGCGGCGCGGGAGATGGCGCCCGGCCTGCCGATCGTCTTCGTCACCGGCTATGCCGAAAGCGAGCAGCTCGAAGCCGCGCTCGGCCCCGACGTGCCGGTGCTGCGCAAGCCCTTCTCGCTCGCCGATCTCGCCGCCGCGGTGGAGGAGAATGCGCGGCCCGCGGGCTAGCGGAACGGCCTCTTGAACCGCCGTTTCGCGCTCCTAGATTCCCGCCGTCGGGCGACTTCGGTGCCCGGCTCGTTCCAGCGAGGGGCTCCGGGCCTCGTGCCGGTCCCCCTCGTGGCCATGTTGCTCACAAAAGAGGACCTTGGATCATGAGAAGCTTCGATTTCACCCCCTATCGCCGCTCCACCATCGGCTTCGACCGCCTGTTCGAGTTCCTCGAGAATGCGAACCGCGAGCAGAGCGACAACTACCCGCCCTACGACATCGAGAAGCTGAGCGACGACCGCTACCGCATCACGCTCGCGGTGGCCGGCTTCGCGCCCGGCGACATCGACATCACGGCGCGGCAGAACCTGCTCACCATCACCGGCCGCAAGGCGGAGAGCCGCAACCGGGACGGCAATTACGTCCACATGGGCATCGCCACCCGCGCCTTCGAGCGGCGCTTCGAGCTCGCCGATTTCGTGCGGGTCGAGAATGCCGACATGAAGGACGGCCTGCTCTCGATCGAGCTGGTCCGCGAGATCCCGGACGCGATGAAGCCGCGCAAGATCGAGATCAACGGCGGCGAGCGCCGGACGCTCGACGCGGAGACCGGCCCCAGGGCCGACGTCCCCGCCCAAAGCGAGGCCGCCGAGGCCTGACCGGTCCGCAAAGTGGGGACAGTTACGCAACTGTCCCCATTTTTGCCGAGACTGCCGAGAGACCGCCGCCCGCGCCGCCGCTAATCGCTCCCCCTTCGAACCACGAAGCGAGCGGTGAAGCAGTGAGACGGCCGAGCAGATTTTCCCATCCCTTCGCGCTGGTGGCGCAGGGCTTCCTCGCCGCCGCGCTCCTGTTCGTCGCGGCCGACCCGACCGTGGTGGGCTCGAACCGCACCGGCAACGACGCGCGGGCGACGGCGCTGCTCGCCGAGTTCACCCGCTGAACGACGAGGCTCGCCAACGGCTGGCCGCGAAAGACGAACCGCTCGCCGCGCTGCCGCCCCGTGCCATTGTCCGAAGGGACTCTCCGCTTATCTCCGGTTAAGACTTGCCGCTCCATGCCTCCCCTGGGGTCACCCGGCGGAAACGGCGCGGCGATCACCGCACAGATTTGAGGGAGGCGGGCCGCGGGCCCGTGGGTGGGTTTCATGTTGACCAAGCTTCGCAGTCCGGTCGCACTCGTCGCCGAGGGGTTCCTCGCCGGCGCCTTGCTGTTCGTGGCCGGCAACCCCAGCCTCCTCCACCACCGCTCCGCCGGTGACGACCGCGCCGCCGCCCTTGTCCAGGCGCTGATCCGCTGAGCGCTTGAACTGCCGGCGCGTCCGGCTATAGCGGCGCGATGGTTCGCTTTACGTTCTGTGGCCACGAGCTTGCGGCGCTGCCGCAGGGCGCGCTGTTCTGGCCGTCGCGCCGCGCCTTGCTCCTCGCCGACCTGCATCTCGAGAAAGCGAGCTGGTTCGCCCGCCTCGGCCAGATGCTCCCCCCTTACGATTCCATCGCCACCCTCACGGACCTCACCGCCCTCGTCGCCGCCACGGGAGCGGCGGAAATCTGGTGCCTGGGCGACAGCTTCCATGACCGCTTCGGCTGCGACCGGCTGCCCGAGCGCGCAAGGGCGCTGCTCACCGCCCTCACCGCCGCGACGCGCTGGACGTGGATCGCCGGCAACCACGATGCCGGCATCGCCGACCATTGCGGCGGCGCCGTCGCCGTAGAGGCGGAGGTCGACGGCCTCCTCCTCCGCCACGAGGCCGACCCCGCCGAGCCGCGGCCGGAGCTGTCCGGCCACTTCCACCCGAAGCTGCGCATCACCCGGCGCGGGCGCCTGGTCTCGCGACGCTGCTTCGTCGCCACCGATCGCAAGCTGATCCTGCCGGCCTTCGGGGCGCTGACCGGCGGCCTCGACGCCGGCCATCCCGAGATCGTCCGGGCCGTCGGCCGCGGCGCCGAGGCGCTCGTCCCGGTGGCGGACCGGCTGCTGCGCTTCCCGCTCGCCGCCTAGATGCAGTTGAAGCGGACGGTGAGCGTGATTCAGCCGGCTTAAGTAACGCGGCGCTTGACGAACTTAGTGCCTCGTGCCCGTAATCAAGCAGGAACCGATTTCCGCCGGCTTCCGGAGCCGCGAGTAATTATCCACAGGACCGAACTAGAACTTCGGTTATGCCGCGGATTCGTCCATTCTGGAGTAACCGGCTAAGTCATTGAAACAGAGTCACATTGTGGAGGGGGTAAGCTGTTGAATCTGGCGGATGAATCCGGTATAACGCTGTGGATAATATGGCATCCGCCCCTGCCTTTGCCGTGCCTACTCCGCGCCACTTTGAGCGACTCGCGATGCCGCGGCTGAAGTACCACCCTCCGGCTGATTGGCGCTTAGTTAGCGTGTCTGAGTTGCTGCGAGGGTCGCCGCGCGAACGCGCGGCGCAGGATCAGCTTGATCTATGGGCCGCAGCCCCGATCAAGAAGACCGCGAATGTGACCGAATTGTTCGTCGCGGGAGACACGTCCCTTCTTCGCAAGCGCTGTATCGCTGTCATCGGGACAAGGGATGTTTCCGAAGCAGGAAGAAAGCGCGCCACGCGCATTGCCCGAGAGCTGGCAGAGCAGGATGTCGTTGTGGTGTCCGGTCTCGCGGCAGGCGTTGATGCGTACGCGTTGCAATCCGCGATCGCTAACGGCGGCCGCACCGTGGCGGTGATTGGAACACCGTTGGACAAGGCTTACCCTGCCGAAAACAAGGCGCTTCAAGAGACGATTTATCAAGACCATCTTCTGGTCTCGCAGTTTCGGTCAGGTGAGATCGTCCACCGTTCAAATTTCCCGGCCCGGAATAAGACGATGGCTATGCTCAGCGACGCGACCGTTGTCATCGAGGCCTCTGACACTTCCGGCACTTTGCATCAGGCTGCTGAGTGTGTGCGCCTTAATCGGTGGCTCGGGATCCTTAAGAGCGTGGTCGATGATCCGAATCTTACGTGGCCAAAGAGCTTTATCAATTACCGGCGATGTGTAGTGATAGACTCGACGGAGGCTCTCCTCTCGCGAGTTTACGAAAGTGACGATTGAACTCCACGCGCTCTGTGGTTATCCGGCCTACAAAGGGTATAACGACGCCGACTTCCAGGCGCGTAACCTTGTAAAGTCACTAAAGCGTCAGAGTTTCAACGGCTACTCTCTGATCCGTGGTCAGGACGGGGTCGAGCGTCGCGTTGATGCCGAAAGCCCCGACGCCGCTCTTAGAATATTCACAGCATGGGCGCTGCCGGTTTTGAATTCGTTGGGTCTCGGGAGATGCGTGCTCGTTCCCATACCCTCCTCGCAGCACGTTGAGAGAGGACAACAGTTCACCGCGAACCGATTGGCCGAGGCCATAAACGTTCGAGCAGACGGAGCATATGTAGTTGAGCCCTGCCTTACCCAGCGGGAGGCTGTGCTTGCCTCCAGCAAGGGAGGTAGCCGGAAATACGTAGATATCCGTGAGAACCTCGTTTGCCATTCAGAGTTTCGGGGAGAGCGAGTTGTTCTAGTGGATGATGTGTGCACCTCGGGGAACCATCTGAAGGCGAGCGCAGAGATACTCCGTCGCGCTGGAGCTGAGGTTGGCCACGCCATATGTGCGGGTAGAACGGTCTGGGAAAGGCCGCCTAATATCTTCAGCATCCCGGTCGAAAACGTCGATTGGGACAAGGAGGCGGGTGGGTTATTCGGATCCCTTTAAGCGGGGTTCGTTTGGCCTTAGCTGGCTTGCATAAGCCGAGACAGCACGATGGTCATTTCCGACTGTCCTGCAGGCGTCAAATTCAGGTGCACGACCCGGCGATCAGGGGAAGATTTCCTAGAAATTAGGCCAGCAGCTTGCAATTTCTGAATGTGTCGGAGACCGGTAGTGCCGGGCACAGCCGCTGCAAGTGATGCGCTGCTTATGGAGACGAGCTTCCCCTCCGCCTCACTAGCATACAAGTCCAATAGCATATCCCATGCGGGCTCACCGAAGATTTTAGCGCTGAAGATTTTGTTGCGAAGCTGCCGCTCCTGATAAAGCGTACGAGCAAACAGTGACAGCTCTTCGTACGATGGCTTCCCTCTCCCCGTCTGAAGCTCCGCTTTTACGGTTAGGAGAACAGTCCCCAAGCGCATTGTCGCGACTGCACTGCTGCCGCTAGGCGCAACCGGTGTCTGACCATCATCCACAGGACCACGTTACCTTTGCGGTCGCCCGATAGAATTATCGTATTTGGCAACCGTGGGTGGATGATCCGACGATAAGCGGGGAATTCACAGGCGTAGAGCCGCCGAAACGGCGCTACTGAAGCCTCAGAGAGGGAAAACTGATCCGATTCGAAATGATCGGGCTTCACGTCGCACGTCGACATGTTTGACGCGACTGCAGCGGGGCGGGACGCTCGGAGGGAGTTCGTCTCCGCACCCGCTGCAGCCGGCCCAGCGCACGCGAGGGGGCGCGGCGCCAGGAAGGAAAGAGGCTTGAGCGAGAGCGTGCTTCGAAATGGGTCACGGTCTGCGACGTCTGTCGGGATAGCGATGCCGCGTCTTGTCCCAGCGGGTGCGGCCGGTGCGGCGCTGGCGGCGGTAGAGGCCGATCGCCCGCGCCGCCGCCGCCATCGCCACCAGGTTCGCCACCACCGCCCGGGGGATCGCCCGCAGCCCCTCGCGCCAGCCATGAGCGGACGCCGTGAAGCCGCAGCGCAGGACGAGGCGCCACGCCAGCAGCGCGAGGTTCGCCGCGGTGAGCCATTTGAGGACCGGCGGCAGCGGGTCCAGCGCCTCGCCGGCGGCGATCGCCCGGCCCGCGAGCAGCAGCCACAGGCCGAAGGCGAGGTAGCCCGCGAAAAGCAGGAGGGCGGCGAGCGGGCCCTGGCGGTCGCGCAGCCGCATCCAGCGCTCCGCCGCGCCGCCGCGCCAGCCGAGCCGGTCCCAGCCCAGCAGGGCGATGCCCGCCATCCAGCGCGCCTTCTGCCGGACGGCGGCGGAGAAGGCGGCCGGGAAATATTCGCGGGTCGCGACGTACGGCCCGCCGGGCGCCTCGGCGATCCGGACGAAGCGGGCGTTGCAGCCATGCTCGGCCAGCGCCAGCCCCATCTCGTAATCCTCGGTGAGGCTGGCGGCGTCGAACGGGTGGCCGCTTTCGTAGGCGATGAGCTCCAGCGCCACCCGCTCGAAGGCGCAGCCGACGCCGGCGCCGGGGAGCGCCGCGCCGAGCGCCTGCCGGACGATCAGCTCCTTGCCGTGCGATTCGGCGAATTCGTCGAGGTAATGGCCGGCGATCCAGCGCGAGCCCGGATCGGGCAGCGGCCGGACGGGGAGCTGGACGAAGTCCCAGCGCTCCACCAGGGTCGCGAAGAGGCGGAGGGCGAGCGGGTGGACGACGTCTTCCGCGTCGTGGAGGACGACCGCCTTGAACCGGCGGCCGGCGCGGCGCTCCTCCTCGAGCATCGCGTCCCACAGGACGTTCAGGCAGTCCGCCTTGGTCGTCGGCCCGGGGACGGTGCCGACGACGAGCGCGACGCGGTCGTCGCGGACGGCGCGCACGGCGGCGATCGTCTCGGGATCGTTGGCATAGCAGCCGACGAAGATCCGCACGTCCTCCCCGGCCCATGCGTTGAGCGCGGCGCGCAGCATGGCGCCGATCACCGCCGCCTCGTCCCAGGCCGGGACAAACACGGCGAGCGGCGCCGGGGAGAGGGGCGGCGGCAGGTCGGAGACCGCGAGCGGCGGCTCGCCCCGCCCGCGCAGAGCGAGCCGGATCCAGATCAGGTCGACCGCGAGGTCGCTGAGCCCGAGCAGCAGGAAGCCCGCGGCCGCGAACAGCCCCGCCTCCCGCATGATGATCTCGAGGCCGCCGAACAGCAGCCCAACCACGTTCATTCGATTCGCCCCCGAATCGGAGATTCCATCATCCATTTCGGATGAACCCGACGCAAGAGCTTTTCGGAAAGCGCAACATCCATCCGTTTCGGATAAGAAACATCTCCGCCGCCGCCCGCTTCGCTCCGAAGCGGACTCAGCTCCCCACCACCGCAGGCCCCCGCAGGCGCAGCCTCGGCGCGAGGGGGACTCGCACATGGGCAAGCTGGCATATCTCGGCGGCGCGGCACTGGCCGCCGCCGCCTTCGCACTGGTACCGCAGGGCCCGGCGCGGGCGTGGGGGCCGGACGGCCACCACATCGTCTGCGCCCTCGCCTATCTCAACCTCACCAGCGTGGCCAAGGCGGAGGTCGACCGGCTGACGGCGGCCGACGGCCATTACAAGAGCTTCGCCGATTCCTGCACCTGGGCCGACGACGTGCGCAGCACCCGCGGCCGCGGCGGCGAGCATTTCGTCAACTACCCGCGCAGCCTCGCCAAGGTGACGGGCCCCGCCTGCCCCGGCGGCGCGCCTTGCGTGATCAGCGCCATCGACGCGGACCTCAAGACGCTGGGCAGCCCCGGCTCGGACACGGCGCGGGTCGAGGCGCTGAAATGGGTCGGCCACTGGTATGGCGACATCCACCAGCCGCTCCACATCTCCTTCGAGGACGATCGCGGCGGCAATTCCGTCAACGTCACCGGCGCCTGCGCGCCCGTCCACACCAAGAACCTCCACGCCGCGTGGGACAGCTGCATCCTGCGCGAGCGGATCCTCGCCGGCGGCGGCGATCCGCTGGCGCGGGACGTGGCGACGGCGGCCACGCTCAACGCCGCGATCACGCCGGCCGAGCGCACGGCGTGGCTGGGATCGCAGCCCTGGACCTGGGCCGCCGAATCCTACGCGGTGACGCTCCAGCCGCAGACCCTCTATTGCTTCAAGAAGGGCGGCAGCTGCCGCTATTCGAAGACGCAGGCGACCTACAAGGCCGGGGCCAAGCCGCGCGTCCAGCCGCTGAGCGCCGCTTATCTCGACCGCGCCGCGCCGATCGTCAGCGGCCGGCTCAGCCGGGCCGGCATCCGCCTCGCCGACGCCCTCAACCGCGCGCTCGATCCCGCCTATACGGGGTTCGGAGCGTGAGCGCCGTGACCGGCATCGGGCGCCGCTTCGCCCTCCTCCTCCTGGCCGCCGCCGCCGTCGGCTTCACCCCGGTCCCCGCCTCCGCCGCGGGCGATGCTGGGACGGCCGTCATCTCCGCCGACAAGGTGATCGGGGTTCCGGCCCAAGGGACCTACAGGATCCACGTCATCGACGTCGGTACCGGCCTCTCCGTGTTCGTCGAAGGCGCGGATTTCACCTTGCTCTTCGACGCCGGCAGCAACGACGATTTCGCGCGCGGCGAAGGCAACAGGGTGTTGGCCTACCTGAACAAGGTCCGGCCGCACCTCACCAAGATCGACCACCTCCTCCTCAGCCACCCGCACAAGGACCATTCCGAGCTGATGCCGGACGTCCTCAGCACGTACGAGATCGGCAATCTGTGGGATTCCGGATCGACAAACCCGATCTGCAGCTACCGCATGCTGCTGACCGCCGCTGCGACCAAGCACGGGCTCACCTATCACGATTCGATCGATGGCAGCGGTGAACACAAGGTCAGCTTCGCACAGCAGAAATGCTACGGAAAGTCGGTCCCCGCCGGTGCGGTCAGCGTCGCCCGCGGCGCGGTCATCGCGCCGAAGCTGGAGATCCAGCTCGGCGCCGGCGCGACGATGACCTTCCTGCACGGCTACGGCGCTGAGACGACGGATTTCAACAATGCCAGCCTCATCGTCCGGCTGACGCTCGGCGGCCGGCACATCCTGCTCCCGGGCGACGCCCAAGGGGGCCAGCGCAAGGCGCCTTCCGAGCCGGCGGCGGTCGGCTCCGTCGAGAAGCAGGCGCTCGACTGCTGCAGGGCCCTGCTCGCATCCGACGTGCTGGTGGCGGGCCACCACGGCAGCAAGACCTCGTCGCGCAGGGAGTTCCTCGACGCGATCAAGGCCACGACCTACGTCATCTCGGCGGGTCCGACGAAATATGGGTCGGTGACCCTTCCCGACGACGTGGTCGTGCAGGAGCTGTCCAGCCGCGGCATTGTCTGGCGGACCGACGTCGACGACGCCGCGTGCAAGACCAGCACGACGAAGATCGGCACCCCCAACGACGGCAAGCCGGGCGGATGCGACAATGTCGTCATCCTGATCGGTAGCGACGGTGGGATCTCGACCGGCTATTACCGCCCGACCGCCCACTGATGCGCGCGTTAGCCGTGCTCGCGGCCGCCGCGACGCTGGCGCCGGGCAAGGGCTGCGCCTGCAACGGGTGACTCGGCGCGCGGCGCCTGCCACGGTGCCGCCCGCATGCCCGCTGTCGATCCCAGACTCGCCGCCGCCCTCGCCGCGCTTGCCGCAAGGCTGGACCGGACGCAGGCGCGCTGGTGGATCATCGGCAGCGCGGCGGCCGCGCTCCACGGCGCGGAGACCGAGGTCGCGGACGTCGACGTCGTCACGGACGAGGGCACGGCGGCGGCGCTGCTGCGCGAAGCGGGGCTGCCGGTGCGGCAGGGGGAGGGTTCGGACCTGTTTCGCTCTGCCGTCTTCGGCAGGATCGAGGGCGAGCCGCTGCCGATCGAGGTCATGGGCGGCCTCTCGCTGCGCACCGCGCGAGGCTGGGAAGCTCTGGCCCTCGCGACCCGCGAATCCGTGGAGGTGGGAGGCGCGCGCGCCTGGGTCCCGGAGCGGGGGGAGCTGATCGGGCTGCTCCGGCGGTTCGGACGGGAAAAGGATCTCGCCCGCGCCGCCTTGCTCGAATCCCTGCCCCGCGCCTAACGGAGCGGCATGCGGATCTTTTGGGACGAGCGGCAGCGGCGCCACGCGCCGGCGACGGAATTGCACAACGGCGCCTTCGTGCCGTTCGCGGAGACGCCGGCGCGCGTGGACGCGATCCTCGCCGCCGTCGGGCCCGCCGAGGCGCCGCAGGATCGGGGCGAGGCGCCGCTGCTGCGCGTCCATCCGCGGGATTACCTGGACTTCCTCAAGGAGGCGCACGAGGCGTGGCGCGCGGCCGGGCGCGCCGGCGACGCCGCCGGCTATGTCTGGCCGGTGGTGCGGCGGCGGCCGCTGCGGCTGGAGCGGATCGATGCGCGGCTCGGCCGCTACAGCTACGATGCCTCGACGCCGATCGCCGTCGGCACGTGGGACTCCGCTTATTGGTCCTGCCAGTCCGCGCTCGCCGTGACCGAGGCGGTGCTGGCGGGGGAGCGCGCGGCCTTCGCCCTGTGCCGGCCGCCCGGCCACCATTGCGGCGCGGACTATATGGGCGGCTATTGCTACCTGAACGCCGCCGCCGTCGCGGCCGAGACCGCGCGCGCCGCCGGCTGCCGCAAGGTCGCGATCCTCGACATCGACTATCACCACGGCAACGGCACGCAGGACATCTTCTACGCGCGCGGCGACGTGCTGTTCGTCTCGATCCACGCGGACCCGGCGACCGACTATCCCTTCTACTGGGGCCATGCCGACGAGACGGGTGAGGGCGACGGCGAGGGCGCCACGCTCAACCTGCCGCTGCCCCGCGGGACGGCGCTGCGCCAATTCGAGCCCGCATTGGGTAATGCGCTGGAGCGGATCGCCGGCTTCGCGCCCGACCTGCTCCTCTGCTCATACGGCGCAGACACCTTCGTCGGGGACCCGATCAGCTTCTTCGCGCTCGAAACGGAGGATTACGCGATCCTCGGGCGCCGGATCGCCACGCTTGGCCTTCCGACGGCGGTGCTGATGGAGGGCGGCTATGCGGTCGACGCCCTCGGCGCTAACGTCGCCGCCTTCCTCTCCGGCCTATGAGGCGCCCCCGATGAAAGCTTCCGCCCTCGCGGTCTTCCTCCTCCTCGCCGTCGGTTGCTCGTCGTCGGCACCCGCCGCCGGCACCCTCGCCGGCGAGCGCCCGGAAATGGCGAAGGCGCAGATGATGCTCGTCACCAGCCCCGCCTTGTCGCCGGGTGGGCCGATCCCGCTCGCGTACAGCGCTTACGGCAGGAACCAGCTCCCGCCCCTCAGCTGGTCCGCTCTGCCTGCCGGCACCCAGAGCCTGGCGGTGATCGTCGAGGATCCCGACGCGTCGACGCCGCAGCCCTTCGTGCACTGGACCGCCTGGAACATCGCCCCGACCGCGCACGGCCTGCCGGAAGGGCTCGCCGGCGCGGTGCAGGGACGCAACGGCAAGGGCGCCGAGGGCTGGTGGGGGCCGCACCCGTCCGACGGCAAGCTGCACCATTATCATTTCCAGCTCTTCGCGCTGGATGCGAAGCTCAATCTCGCGCCGAGCGCCGGCCGCGACGAGCTCGTCGAGGCGATGAAGGGCCATGTGCTCGGCAAGGGCCGGCTTCTGGCCACCTTTATCAAGCCCAAGGGCTGAGGCTCAGCCCGCGGGGCGCGCGCGAAGCCGCCCGCCGCTGCGGCGCCGTCACAGTTTCTCGGTGAGTTCCGGGACGATCTTGAACAGGTCGCCGACGAGGCCGATGTCGGCGACCTGGAAGATCGGCGCTTCCTCGTCCTTGTTGATCGCGACGATCAGCTTCGAATCCTTCATGCCGGCGAGGTGCTGGATCGCGCCCGAGATGCCGATCGCGATGTAGACTTCCGGCGCCACGATCTTGCCGGTCTGACCGACCTGATAGTCGTTCGGCGCATAGCCGGCGTCGACGGCGGCCCGGCTGGCGCCGACCGCGGCGCCGAGCTTGTCGGCGAGCGGATCGATGAACTTGTGGAACTGCTCGGCGGAGCCCAGGGCTCGGCCGCCGGAGACGATGATCTTGGCGCTGGTCAGCTCCGGCCGCTCCGAGGCGGCGATCTCCGCGCCGACGAAGCTGGAGAGGCCGGCGTCGCTGCCGCCCGCATAAGGCTCGATGGTTCCGGAGCCCCCCTCCGCCGCGGCTTTCTCGAAGGCGGTGCCGCGCACGGTGAGCACCTTCTTGGCGTCCGAGGATTTCACCGTCGCGATCGCGTTGCCGGCGTAGATCGGACGCACGAACGTGTCCGGCCCCTCGACGGCCATGACGTCGGAAATCTGCATGACGTCGAGCAGCGCGGCGACGCGCGGCGCCACGTTCTTGCCGGTCGTCGTCGAGGCGGCGACGAAATAGTCGCAATGGTCCCGCACGAGGTCGGCGGCGACCGGGGCGACATTCTCGGCGAGCTGGTGGGCGTACGGCGCGCCGTCGGCGACGTGCACGCGCGTCACGCCGGCGATCTTCGCCGCCGCCTCGGCGACGGCGCCGACGCCTTCGCCGGCGACCAGCGCATGGACCTCGCCCAGCTTCGAGGCGGCGGTGACGGCGGAAAGGGTGGCGTCCTTCAGCTGGCCGCCTTCATGTTCGACGAGAACGAGCGCGATCATCCGACGACTCCTGCGGTGCGAAGGCGGTCGATCAGCTCGTCGACCGATTGAACCTTGATGCCGGCCTCGCGCTTCGAGGGCTCGCGGACGCTGAGCGTCTCGAGCCGCGGCGCGGTGTCGACGCCGTAATCGGCGGGCGTCTTCTGTGCGAGCGGCTTCGACTTGGCCTTCATGATATTGGGCAAGGACGCATAGCGCGGCTCGTTGAGCCGCAGGTCGGTGGTGACGATGGCGGGGAGCTTCAGCCGCACGGTCTCCAGCCCTCCGTCGACCTCGCGAGTGACGTCGACGCTTTCGCCGTCAACCTCGACCTTCGACGCGAACGTGCCCTGCGCCCAGCCAAGCAAAGCGGCGAGCATCTGGCCGGTCTGGTTCGAATCGTCGTCGATCGCCTGCTTGCCGAGGAGCGCCATCCCCGGCTGCTCCTCCTTGGCGATGGCGGCGAGGATCTTGGCGACGGCGAGCGGCTCGACCGTATCGTCGGTCTGGACGAGGATCGCGCGGTCGGCGCCCATCGCCAGCGCGGTGCGCAGCGTCTCCTGCGCCTTGGCCGGGCCGATCGAGACGGCGACGATCTCGCTCGCGACGCCCTTTTCCTTGAGGCGGATGGCCTCCTCCACGGCGATCTCGTCGAACGGGTTCATGCTCATCTTGACGTTGGCGAGGTCGACTCCCGTGCCGTCCGCCTTGACCCGCGGCTTCACGTTGTAATCGATCACCCGCTTCACGGGGACGAGAAGTTTCATTCGCTTGGCCCTCTCTTACTCGTCACCCCGGACTTGATCCGGGGTCCACCTTCTTCCGACGAAACAAGAAGGTGGATGCCGGATCAAGTCCGGCATGACGGCTTCTGTTCCTTCGGTCCTACGCCGCGTCCTTGACCGCCGCGACGATCTTCTTCGCCGCGTCGCCCAAATCGTTCGCCGGGACGATGGCGAGGCCGCTGTCGGCGAGGATGCGCTTGCCCTCCTCGACGTTGGTGCCCTCGAGCCGGACGACCAGCGGCACCGTCAGGTTCACCTCGCGCGCCGCGGCGACGATACCCTCGGCGATGATGTCGCAGCGCATGATGCCGCCGAAAATGTTGACGAGGATGCCCTTCACCGCCGGATCGGAGAGGATGATCTTGAACGCCGCCGTCACCTTCTCCTTCGACGCACCGCCCCCCACGTCGAGGAAGTTGGCCGGGAAGGCACCGTTCAGCTTGATGATGTCCATCGTCGCCATCGCGAGGCCGGCGCCGTTCACCATGCAGCCGATGTCGCCGTCCAGCTTGATGTAGGCGAGGTCGAATTTGGAGGCCTCGACCTCCATCGGGTCCTCCTCGGTCTCGTCGCGCAGCGCCTCGACGTCCGGGTGGCGGTAGAGGGCATTCGAATCGAAGCTCATCTTGGCGTCGAGGACGAGCAGGCGGCCGTCCTCGGTCTCCACCAGCGGATTGATCTCCAGCATCGCGCAATCGTAGGCGAGGAAGGCGTCGTAGAGCTTGGCGGCGAGCGCCTGCGCCTGCTTGTTGAGCTCGCCGGTCAGCTTCAGCGCATGCGCCAGGGCGCGGCCGTGGTGGGGCATGAACCCCTGCGCCGGATCGATGGTGATGGTGGTGATCCGCTCGGGCGTGTCGTGGGCGACCGCCTCGATGTCCATGCCGCCCTCGGTCGAGGCGACCATCGCGATCCTCCCGCTGCCGCGGTCGACGAGGAGGGCGAGATAATATTCCTTCGCGATGTCGACGCCGTCGGTGACGTAGAGGCGGTTGACCTGCTTGCCGTCGGCGCCGGTCTGGATGGTGACGAGGGTCTTGCCGAGCATCTCCTCGGCGTTCGCGCGCACCTCCTCGACGGATTTGGCCAGCCTGACGCCACCCTTGGCGTCCGGCCCAAGCTCCTTGAACTTGCCCTTGCCGCGCCCGCCGGCGTGGATCTGCGCCTTGACGACGTAGAGCGGCCCCGGGAGCTTGCCGGCGGCGGCGACGGCCTCGTCGGCGCTCATCGCGGGGAAGCCGGCGGGGACCGGCACGCCCTTCTTGGCGAGCAGCTCCTTGGCCTGATATTCGTGGATGTTCATCGTAAAGGCTTCGCGTCCTCGTCTCGTGTCGCGGCCCTAAAGCACAGGGCCGGGGCGAATCCAAGCCGCGCTCAGGCCGGCGGCGCCGCCTCCCGCCCGAACACGCGGGTCGGGACCCCCTGGTAGCGCAGCCCCGGGCGCAGATGCTCCTGCTTCATCACCACGCTGTGGGCGCCGACATGCGCGCCCTCGCCGATCGCGGCGCCGTAGAGCGGCACGGTGCCGAAGGCGACGGTGGCGCCGGCGCCGATCGTCACCTTGCCGACCTTGAGCACCCGGTCCTCGAACGTGTGCGCCTGGAACATCGCGCTCACCGTCGCGCCGGCGCCGATCTCGATCATGTCGGGATCGACGACCTGGGAGAATTGCGGCCCGAGCAGCGCGCCCTTGCCGATCTTCAGCCCCATCAGGCGGAGGTAGGCGCGCAGCGCCGCGGTCCCCTCGAGCTGCTGCAGGATGCGGCTCGCATAGCGCGCCCAGGCGACGTAGATGAAATCCCAGCGGCTGCACCAGCAGGACCAGAGCGCGTGCTGGCCTGGCTTCACCCGCCCGATCAGCAGCCATTTCAGCGCCAGCACGATCGCGCAGGAGGCGGCGAGGGTGAGGAGGGTCGCGCCCGGTATGACGGCGAGCGCGAAGGTCCAGCGGCCGGCGGCGCGCTCCCCTCCCGCCAGCATCGCGTACCAAAACGCGGTGAGGAGCAAAGGCGTGACCGGAAGGGCGAAGCGCAGCAGCTCCCAGAAAACGCGGTTCCAGTAGCGGACCGGGGAAGGGTCGTGGGTGAGGCTGCGGTCGACTTCCACCACTTCGCGCCGCGGCAGGTCGAAGCTCGGATGGCCGAAGCGCGAATGGCCGGCGGCGATGTGGCGCGAATCGGCCACCGTGGCGATGCCGATGAGGATGTCGCCCGGAAGCGACTCGCCCGCTGGGACGACGGCGTGGTTGCCGAGGAAGCTGTTGCGGCCGAGCACGACCGGCGCGAGCTTCGCCGCGCCCGCCGTCACCTCCGCGCCGCCCAGATAGATGCCGTCGGCGAAGAAGGTCTCCGCGCCGATCGACACCAGCTCCGGCACCACGTCGATGATCGTGCTGATCTCGCACTTGGGGCCGATCCGCATGCCGGCGAGGCGCAGCCACATCGGCCAGAAGATCGATCCGCTCAGCCATTCGCCCGAGCCGAACAGAATCCCGGTCTTCAGCCACACCCGCACATAGGCTGGGCTCCAGCGGGAGATCGTTCCCGCCTTCACCGGGCCGAGCGCGCGGAGCAGCAGGGCGTTGGCGACGAGCGTCAGCGGCAGGCTGACGAAGGTGAGGCCGAGGACGATTGCGACGAGCAGCGGATCGAGGCTCGGCCGGTAGAGCCAGCGCCAGACGTCGGCGACGCCGACCCCGGCCGCCGCGCATACCGCAAGGGCGAGGAGCTCGGCTGGGACAAGCACCACGGCGCCGGCCGCCCCCTTCGCCGCCATGGTAAGCAGGCCGTGACGCCATGGCGTCATCCGCCCGCCGGGCGCGGGGGACGGCGCCTCGGCCATGCCGGCGGGAACCGCCGGGACGCCGTCCCAGCGCTCGCCCGGCGGGATCGCCTCGCCGGTGCACAGCACCGATAGCGCGGCGAGCTCGGCGCCCTCGCCGACGCTGCAGCCCCCCTCCACCGCCGCGCGGACGCGGAGCGAGGCGCCGGCGCCGATCACGACGGGCCCGACGACGATGTCGCCGCGGTCGATCTCGACAAGACCGACATGGACGTCCTGGCCGAGCGAGGCGTCGTCACCGATCTCGAGCAGGTCCCAGCCGCCGCGGCCGAGGTCCACGCCGCGGTGGATATGGACGCGCCGCCCGATCCGCGCGCCGAGCGCCCGCAGCGCCGCCTGCTGGAAGCTCGTCCCCTGCAGCATCGCCCAGGGGATCAGCCGCGCCGCCTGCACCGTCACCCAGTGGCGCGCATAATAGCCGCTCCGGTAGGGCGTGCGCAGCGGCCGGTAGCGGCCGATGGCCAGCCGCTTCACCAGCACCGCGAACGCCACCGCCGCCGGCACGTAGAGCGCGACGCCCGCGAGCCCGATGAGCGGCGCGAGGAGCACGAAGACGACGAGCCCGAGGCCGTCGAACAGCGGCGGCAGCAGCCGGAAGGCGAGCGCCCAGGCCGCCCAGGCGCCGACGAACAGCTCGCCGGCCAGCCAGAGGGTCTGGACGCACGCGGTCAGCAGCGGGCGCGGCCGGCCCTCGCGGTGGAACGGCAGCGGCCCGGCGGCGGCGACTTCGACACGCGCCGCGCCGACCTCCGCCAGCTTGCGCACCGTGCGCGCCTCATAGACGTCGCTGACGGTGATCCAGTCCGTTGCCGGATCGTCGCGCAGCAGCGTCACCAGCATCGCCGCCGAAAGCGAGTCGCCGCCCAGGTCCTCGAAGAAATCGTCCTCGACCGAGACCGCTCCGGGACGCTTGAGGATGTCGGCGACGGCGGCGGCGAGCCGCCGCTCGATCGGCGTCGCGGCCGCGGCCGCGCGGCGCGGCGCGGCGTCCGCCTCGCCCGCGAGAACCGGCAGCGCCTTGCGGTCTAGCTTGCCGCCGACGCTGGTCGGAAGCGCCGCCAGTGTCCCGATCCGCCGCGGCACCATGTGGCGGGGCAGAGTCGCGGCCAGCGCCGCCTTCAGCGCCTCCGCCTCCGGTGCGACCGCCGGATCTTCGGGAACGATCCAGGCGACGAGCTCGGCGGCGCCCGCCTCCTCCTGCAGCCGGGCGGCGGCGGCGCGGACGCCGGGCAGCGCCGCCAGGCGCGCCTCGATCTCGGCGAGCTCGACCCGGTGGCCGCGTATCTTGACCTGCGCGTCGATGCGGCCGTGATAGTGGAAGCAGCCCGCCGCATCGCGGTGGACGAGATCGCCGGTGCGGTAGATCCGCCGGAGCGCCGGGTGGTCGACGAACTTTTCCGCGCTGATCCCGGGCCGGTTGCGATAGCCGCGCGCGAGGCCGATTCCGCCCATGCACAGCTCGCCCCGGCCGCCGTCGGGCACCTCGGCGAGGTGCTCGTCGAGGACCCAGGCCTCCATCCCGGGGACGGGGCGGCCGATCGTCACCGGCTCGGCCGCACGGACGTCGCCGCGGATGCAGGTCACCGCGCATTCGGTGGGGCCGTAGCCGTTTACCAGCCGTCTCCCCGCGCTCCACAGCGCCGCTATGTCGGCCGGCAGCGCCTCGCCCCCCACGTAGAGCAGGCGCAACGCTGGCAGGGCGGCGGCGGGATCGGCGCAGCCGGTGCTCCTGAGCAGGGTCGGGGGCGGGCAGAAGACGGTGGCGCGCTCGTCGCGCAGCCACGCCACCAGGTCCGGACCCAGCCGCGCCGTCTCGTCGTCCATGACGAGCAGCGTCGAGCCTGCGGCGAAGGCGAGCCACGTCTCCTCCAGGAAGGAATCGTAGGCGGCCGACGAGCCCTGCACGACGCGGTCGGCCGTGCCGAGGCCGAATTCCTCGATGTCGGACGCGACCAGGTTGGCGATGCTGCGATGCTCGATCATCACGCCCTTGGGCCGGCCCGTCGTCCCCGACGTGTAGATGACGTAGGCGAGCCGCTCCGGCGCCACGTCGGGGAGCGCCCCCGCCGGCGGCTCCGCCTCGAGGAGCGCGGCCGGGTCGAGCAAGCGCAGCCCTTCGGAGTCGAGCGTGGACAGGCGCGCCAGGCCGGCATGATCGGCGAGCGCCACGCTCGCCCCCGCGTCGGAGAGGATCTCCTCCATCCGCTCGAGCGGGAAGGCGGGATCGAGGCAGGTGAAGGCGCCGCCCGCCTTCAGCACCGCCATCTGCGCAACGTGGAGCAAAGGCGAGGTGCGCGCGACCAGCAGCGGCACGATCGCCTCCGGCGCCAGCAGCGGCGCGAGGTGGCGCGCGAGCCGGTCGGAGAGCGCCTCCAGCGCCGCGTAGGTCAGCGTCTGC
>Ga0207690_10000560_pt1 | contig 24270 bp, 23 predicted proteins | sample KBSC23metaG_FD_184315 | JGI IMG/M metagenome (GOLD analysis project Ga0207690, IMG submission 184315) | Corn rhizosphere microbial communities from Kellogg Biological Station, Michigan, USA - KBS C2-3 metaG (SPAdes) (version 2) | ecosystem: Host-associated > Plants > Roots > Rhizosphere > Soil ...
AATAAAGCGATGCTTCCCATTAATGACGACGGATAATTGGTTGCGGCGGTACCTTTACTAAAAGAGTAATGCGCGGCAACCTGGTCATTCAGCATTACAAAATTATCGCGCTCATCGCCCAGGCTAACGGCTATTGATGTGCCGCGGGCAATACCATCATGTATCAGCACCTGCACGGCTCCAAAACCTATCTTTTTCAGGTCGGCGGCTTTGGTCGCATCGGCATGAAAAACTGTTTTAGCGCTCATTTCGGGTTTAATAGCTTCATTCCAGCCAAAGGGGCCGGTTTTAGTGGAGATGGTTACGGTTGAACGCCCCCCGAAACCCGCTGCCGGCCCGCCGGCGCCGAATGCAGTTCGCGCAGCTTCCGGAATACCATAAGTGGTATAAGCATCAACAAGGCCGGGGTAAATGTATTTGCCCTTTAAATCGACAATAACATACCCCTTGGGCACAGCTATACCTGCACCTACAGATTCAATAACCCTGTCTTTAATTAATAAGGTACCATTTGTAATGGTTTGATCGGCACTAACAACTATGGTAGCGTTAGTGAATGCGTATTGGCCCGGCCGTACATCCCACGAGCCATTTACCGGAAAGGTTTCCTGGGCGTGTGATAGCTTAATGAATAGCAGGGCAACGCAGAAAAGTAAAAGTTTCTTCATTGCAAGTCAGTTTTTGTTGCCCTAAATATATTTAATTATTTGCCCGGCTGTACCGTTTGCCACACCATTGTTACTAAATTTAAAAGAATTATGAAATTCTTAATTTTCCGGCTTTTATTCGTGAGCTAATATTAAAACGTGTTTATACGCCAATTTTTGCTTCCGCAAATCATCTCCATGGCGCAACAAAACAAAAATTTCAACCCTTTTATATAAAAATTCGCAATAAAAATTAACTATTAGTTTCATCCTTAATGGCTTCATAGTTATTTTTTAATAATTACGTATTTATACGTACAATCAAAAAAAATACTTGCCATCCTTAAAAAACATGCATAACTTTAAAAAAGAGCACTATTCTTTAAAATAAGTGCTTTATTTATTACGGCAATAATTTAGTTTTTAATATATGAGCCAAAACCTGAACCTCACAAATTTATATTACAAAGCAAAATATATTTTCCGTCTGTTTTTATAACCTCCAACCTGTCATGAAGGAATTTAAGACCACATGCTTAGCGGCGACCAGTGCTTTGGGACTAATAAACACTCATTGCCTGCAGGCTTAGCTGGTGGTTTTTAATAGATGATTAAAATAAAAAGACGATCAACTGTTATGAAAGAAGGTGATAAAGTAATTGATAACGACATTCGTTTCCGAAAACTGATCGAAAACAGTTTTTCGGGTATCACTTTATTGGATCATGACCTGAATATCATTTACAGGAACCCTTCTGCCGAACGTATTACCGGCTGGCACATTACAGACCGGGTTAAAAATACAATTGACGACCTTACCCATCCGGATGACCGTGATCAATTAAACCAGGTATTACAGCAAGTATTAGACCAGCCAGGCTTAACAAAAACATCCACCTACAGAACCATACATCCCGGGGGCCGTTACATCTGGTTAGAGTGCCGCTTTACCAATATGTTTGATGAATATGATGTTAATGCCATTGTATGCAATTTTATTGATATTACTGAAAAAAAGCAGGCAGAAGAGCGCTTAATTGAAAGCGAACGTTTTATCAGTACAATTACGGATAATGTACCGGCATTAATAGCTTACTGGACAGCCGATCTGCATTGCCTGTTTGCAAATAACCCTCACCTGGAATGGTTCAATAAGCAACCGCACGAGATGAAAAATATCACCAAGCAGGAATTGCTGGGAGATAAAGAATTTAAATTACACCAAAAGCATATAGATGCCGTTCTGCGCGGAGAACCGCAAAGCTTTGAGCGTAATTTTTATAAAAGCGACGGTACAACAATATATACCCAAACACAGTATTTGCCCGATAAAGACGGAGACACCGTTAAAGGCTTTTATTCTTTCATATCCGATATTACCAATATTAAGCTGGCAGAACAGGAGATCAATAAACAAACAGAGCAAATAACCGATCTGCTGGAAAACATTACCGATGGTTTTATAGCATTAGATGAAAACATGTGCTATATATACGCGAATAAGGCGGTCGGTAAAATGATCGGTATGGAGCCGGCATCATTGATCGGGAAAAATGTATGGGAGGTATTTCCGGATGCTGTTGGCTCAAATACGTATAACGCCATACAAACTGCTTTTACCGAGAAACGATACATCTGCAACGAAGATTATTATGAACCGTTAAAATTATGGCAGGAAAACCGTGCTTACCCGTCGGGAGATGGCGTTTCATTATTTGTTAGAGATATTACCCAAAAGAAACACAAAGAACAGGAAATTGAACAGCTTAATGAAAGATTTTCGCTGATATCAAAAGCGACCAACGACGCCTTGTTTGAATGGAACTTTGAGAAACAGGAGATATGGTGGAGCGAAAGCTACTTTACGCTATTTGGTTTCGACCCTGAATTACCCATCCCGCCACTTGATGAATGGCTGGCCAGGCTGCAGCCCGAAAGCCGGCCTCTTATTGATACTACTTTAAAAGATATTTATGAAAAAGGCTTAAACGACTGGCAGGTCGAAGTTAGCTATTACCGTACCGATGGCACAAAAGGCACCTTATTAAACAGGGGCTTTGTTATACGCGATGAACAGAATAAGCCCGTCAGGATGCTTGGCTCTTACCAGGATATTACGCACCAAAAAAACGAACAACAACAGAAAGCTTTGCTGAATCAGGCTATCAATGAATCGTTAAAAGAAAGAAACAACATACTTGAAAGTATAGGCGATGTGTTTTTCGCTTTGGACAAGAACTGGATAGTAACCTACTGGAACAATGTGGCCGAGAAGGTTTTGCGGAGGTCGAGAAGCGATGTTATAAATAAGGATTTCCGGAAAATATATGAGTACGCCCTTAATTATTTGCCTCTTACAAAATACCATGAAGCTATCGAGACCAACAAAGCGGTCCATTTTGAGCACTATAGCGAAGTTTTGGCCACATGGTTCGAAATAAGCGCTTATCCTAATAGCGAGGGTTTAAGCGTGTATATGAAAGATGTTACCGACCGTAAAAATGCCGAAACTACGGCTAAATTGGCCCTGGATGAAAAGATCAGTATTTTGGAAAGTATTGGCGATGCCTTTTTTGCCATTGATAAAAACTGGACGGTTACCTATTGGAACAATACGGCCGAAAAGGTTTTGCAGGTACCTAAGGCAAACATCCTCAACCATAATTTATGGGATGTTTTTTCAACTTCGGTAGGCTCACTATCCTACAAAAAATATCATCGGGCGCTAAAAACAAACAAAGCCGTTCACTTTGAAGATCATTACCCGGTTTTAAATAAATGGTACGAAATAAGTGCATACCCGTCAAACAACGGGCTCTCGGTATATTTTAAAGATATCACCGAGCGTAAAATATCCGAGAACCGGTTAACCGAGCTTAATAAAGCGCTCGAAAAACACGCCAAAGAACTTGCCGTATCAAATGCCGAACTGGAGCAATTTGCTTACGTAGCCTCGCATGATCTGCAGGAACCCTTAAGAATGGTAACAGGCTTTTTAACCCAGATAGAAAGAAAATATGGCGAAACACTCGATGCCAAAGGCAAGCAATATATCCACTTCGCGGTAGATGGCGCCAAGCGTATGCGGCAGATCATCCTCGACCTGCTCGAATTTTCGAGAATTGGCCGCACGGACGAACATTCCGAGGAGGTAGACCTGAATAAAGTGGTAAACGAGATCATCATACTCTATCGTAAACAGATCGATGAGAAGAAAGCAAAAATAACGTTCAGCAATTTACCCCTGTTAAATACACATAAAACACCTGTGCGGCAGGTATTCCAAAACCTCATCAGCAATGGCCTCAAATATCAAAAACCCGGCAATGCCCCGCTAATAGAAATTGAGTATGCCGAACTGCCAAGGCATTACCATTTTTCGGTACATGATAACGGTATTGGCATTGACGCCGAATACTTTGATACCATATTTATCATATTCCAGCGCTTACATAATAAAGAAGAATACTCCGGCACGGGGATGGGTTTAGCCGTAACAAAAAAAATAGTGGAGAGCTTAGGCGGAAAGATATGGCTCGAATCTGAACAAGGCAAAGGCAGCACATTCCATTTTACCATTCTAAAAAAATAGCTACATGAAATCGATACACATTTTATTGGTTGAAGATAACGAGGGCGATATTTTATTGACCATAGAGGCCCTTGAGGACAGTAAAATAACAAACAAGATAAGTGTGATACGGGATGGAAAGGAAGCCATAAACTTTTTCGAGAACATTAGCGATAAAGACGATATACCCGACCTGGTTTTGCTTGACATTAACCTGCCTAAAAAAAGCGGGCACGAGGTATTACGGTACATCAAAAAAAGCGAACAATATAACCAGGTGCCTGTTATTATGCTTACCACATCATCTTCCGAAAGGGATATCCTGTCGGCATACAAGCATTACGCAAACTGCTATATCACCAAACCTATTGATGTATCCGAGTTTATGAATGCCATTACTAAAATTGAAGACTTTTGGATCAATATTGTATCTATCCCTACAAAAATAAGTTATGGTGACAGATAAACAGAAATATAATATCCTGGTGATAGAAGATAACCCCGGCGATTTCGCGCTGGTAGAAGATTTTTTATTTGAAAAAATTGAGACACCCCAAATTTCACATATAGAAACATTCAAGGCAGCAAAAGCAAACCTGTCTGACGTGAGTAATAAGTATAACGTTATTTTACTGGACCTCTCCTTACCCGATAAAACCGGCGAAATGCTGATAAAGGATATTATTGAACTCGCGCATAACACTCCTGTAATTGTATTAACCGGCTATACCGATTTCGACTTCGGCATCAAATCCTTATCACTTGGGGTATCCGACTATATTTTAAAAGATGAACTAACCGCCCTGTCGCTCTATAAGAGCATTATGTACAGTTCTGAACGGAAAAGAGCCCTGACAGCGCTCGAAGAATCAGAAAAAAGATACAGTGAACTGTTTGATGCCAGCCCATCTCCTATCTGGGTATTTGACCAGCAAACACTCGAAATAATGGATGTTAACCAGGCCGCTATTGAACACTACGGATATACGCGCGAAGAGTTCTTATCGATGACGATAAAGGAGATAAGGCCCGCCGAAGACATGGAATTGCTGGAGACGACACATGCCAAGCATAAAGCCGATAAGCATACCGTGTTAGCCGGCATTATAAGGCATCAAAAAAAGAATGGCGATATCATACAGGTCGACATTCAAAGTAACCTGGTTGAATATAAAGGCAGGCCCGCTAAAGTGGTAGTGGTTAATGATGTAACCGAACGCCTTGCCCATATCAAGGCGATTGAAGAGCAGAACAAAAAAATACGCGAAATGTCGTGGATGCAATCGCATGTTATACGTGCGCCGCTTGCACGTATGATGGGGCTAATGGACCTGTTTATGCTCGATATTAATGATAAGGAACAAATTGTTGAATACCTGCAGATATCCGCCCAGGAACTGGATACCGTGATCAAAAACATTACCGAGATCTCTAAAGCAAAAATGAGTGAGTAATTAACGGATCAATTTTCCACATCTTCAGCGCCCTGCAGTTCATCTTCTTTTTTGCCGTTGCCTAACCGTATTTTAGGTTTGTCCTGCGTACCGGTAATGGTCATGGGTATACCGAGAATACCCAATGGTGGCAACCCTAACCTGAACTTGATATTCATCTTCTTATCAAAGCTTACCTGCCCCTCAAACCTTGCCCTAAAGCCGGCCATGCGCAGCCTGGTACGCTCTATAGTGATAATATTATTGGCTATGGTGGTTTTAATGGCAACTTTGCTTACATCGGGGTTGGTGGCAAGGCTATCACGTTTGGTCGATTTGGCAATAGAGCCCATCAGCTTAAAGCCCCGCATTTTAATCTGCTTGGCCGTTAGCTCTCCTCCGCCTTTTAACGAGGCGTATACCGGCTGCATATTGGCATCGAGCCTGCCGCTTAGCCGGTAATCTAATGATACCAGGCCTTCGGCATGGGCGGCGGCGGTTACCATGTCATGAAACAATTTGATGTGGTTATAGGCCTTTTTAATATCAAAGTCGTTAGCGCTAATATGATAATTAAAGTAAGCTTTCTGCGGCGAAGAGCTGGTATACGAAGCATCCATTGCCACAGGCGCGCCTATTAAATTAAAGCCGGTTTGTTTTAATGTGATATTACCGTTGCTTATGCTCATCTGGCTTTTGGCATCATTAAGGGCCAGGTCCTGGTACCTTAGTTTTTTAACATCGGCTGTAAAATTCAGATCAAGGTTTTTTGGTACGATGATCACACCTGTTGATGCAGGCGCGCCGGGCGTTGCCGGTGTTCCGGCGAAAGCCATAAAATCATCGGCTACAATCTGGTTGCTGCTCAGGTTAAAATCGCCTTTCAACACCGATCCCGGTTTTAGCGCATAGCTTATTACGTTTGACAAGGCGCCGTTCAGCACAATTACCGAGTTGCCGTAATTAGCCGTAAACGAGTCGAACTTCATCCGGTCCTGTTCAAAACTAAACAGGCCCTTGTTAATATAAAACGGTTTAGGGAACAGATCGGACGTTAAAGCAATATCCTTTACGCTCAGCGTGCCCGAATTTTGCAGCTTATCGTATCGTTTGGCCAGTACATCGCTTTGCTTTCCTTTAAAGGTTACGTTGGCGGCTATCTTACCGTTCACATTATACCCTTTAATGGCAAACACCTTATATATCTTACCAATATTAAGCACACCATGCGAGGCAACATTATACTCCACATCGGCAAAATTGCGCAGCTCAGCTTTTAACACGAATGGCTCATTTTCAAACTCGAAGGAAATAGGTTTAATTGAAACATTTGTACCGTTAAGTGTACCGGTACGGTTGGTTATAGCGGTGTTCACCTGTATGTTTTGTATCGGGTGCGGGTAGTATTTGGTTTGGATAGCGCCATCCTTCAAACTGATATTAGCTACCGTTGCCGGGAATATTTTTCGCGCGGGCAGGTATTTGCCTTTGGTTTTAATATCGGCAAAAAGGTTGCCTTTGAGATCCATACTGTCTAAAGGGTAAAACTGCTTCAGGTCGGCAAAGTTAAGTTTGGCTTTCAACTCCGCGTCTATCGGAAAATCGGCGGCATTGCTCATTTTAAAATAACCTTTAATGTAATTATCCAGCACATTGGCATTCAGGTTATCCATTGCCACATTAATGTGCTTATAGTTATTATCCGGGCAAGCGGCATTCAAATTAAAGCTGATGTTTTGTACAGCCTGTGGCAGCGATGCATATTTAAAATACCCGCCTGTAAAGCCGGAACGCAGGGTAAACTTTGGTATGCTGGTAATAACGGTATCGGCAACTTTTCTTATCCCTGTATGAATAATTCCGGTGGCGTATTTCCCCTCGGCTAATAAATGTAATGAGTAGCGCCCCTTAAGCTGGACTGGCTTTATGCCAAAGGCGCTGTTCCATTTTTCAAGGTCTATCTCGGTATTTACTTTAGCATAAACATCGGGTGTTTTAAAACCCTTTACCCGCACTACCGAGCTAAAGTAATCTTTACCAATATTAAAATAAATTGAATCTAAATTCAGCGCCAGGCTATCAGGGTTTAAGCCCGGCACCTTCACATCCAGGTTAACAAACAGATTTTTTACCGGTGAAGGCGACTTTTTGTTGGATACATACCCATTACGCACCTTAAAATTCATGCTCAGGTTGGGCATGGTATTGGTTTTGGCCAGGTATTTACCAACCAGTTCAACCCTGATATTGCCTATGCCGTCCACTTCGGTTTGATCAATCATTTTTTGATAGGCGGATGGCAACGCGGTAAAAATATCGCTCAGGTCACTTTCGTGCGAGTCGACCTTGAAGTCCATATCATACCCATCTTTAATAAAAGCGAATTTGCCCGTAAACTGCACCGGCAGCTTATTGATCATCAGGTTGTTCTTTTGAAAAATAAAAGCCAGCGATTTGGTATTGATCTTGGTTACCAGGTCGGCATTTACTTTTTTTGATAAGATATAAGCCTGGTTATTATAAAAGAAATCGAGCGAGCCTATTTCGGTATGGGTGTGCAGGTCGAAAACATCCTTACTCAAATCGCCGCTGCCGGTATAATTAAAGTCGCGCGCTTCCACCTGCATCGGTAAAGACAGGTCATCGTAAACCAAATGGCTCTTTTCTATCAGTATCTGGTCGATCCCTAAAGATGCCCCGCTGGTATCGGTTTTTGTATGAGCCTCTTGCTGGCTCCCTTTATAAATATTGTAATTGCCCTTCCCCTCCTTATCAGTTTCAATATTTATGAAGGCATTGCTCAGGTATATTTTATCGATGTTGATCTTACTTTTAAAAACGGACGACAGATCGATCCCAAACGATAGCTCTTTTGCCGATATCAACGTATCGGCCTCAAACGGCGCGCTGCCTTTTAACACCACATCATTCAGCGTAAGCGTTAATGCCGGGAAATGCTTAAAGAAAGATAAGCCCGTTCCCGAAAAGGCGATATGCCCGTTAATGTTACCGTTTGCCCAGGCGCTTATTTTTTGTGTTACCGCCTTGGGGAACAATAAGGGCAGTAAAAACATCAGCAGCAGCACACAGCCCAGGGTAATACCCGTAATTTTTAATGTTTTAACTAAGATCCTTTTAAGGGGAAAATCCATAGCGTTGTGATAAGATAAGGTTCGGCAATATACCACGCTAATTTATGAAATAGACACTACATTTGCAGCGCCATGAACGATATTTTAGGACGAGCCATTTACGACCATTACCACAACCTAAGCCAATATAAGCTTTGGATAAATAACCGCTATGGCCCCCGTGAAGAAATGCCCATAGCCACCTATTTCAGGGAAGAGGATGATATGCCCGATATTGAATGGCTGGCACTAAACGAATGCCGCGGTAAGGTACTTGATATTGGCGCGGCGGCGGGTAGCCATGCATTGATATTACAGCAACACGGTATAACGGTAAGCGCTCTGGATATTTCGCCCCTGGCTGTTGAGGTAATGAATAAACGAGGCGTTAAGCATACCTTGATGGCCGATATATTTACCTATAACCAGGGTAAATATGATACTTTATTGATGCTGATGAACGGCATTGGCCTTGCCGGGACCATTGAAAAATTAAAGCAGCTATTGCTTCATTTAGGCACTTTATTAAATAAAGGAGGACAAATACTATTCGATTCATCCGATGTGGCTTATGTGTACGAAGGTAAGCTGCCCGAAACCGGTTACTATGGCGAAATATGGTATCAGTACGAATACAACAAACAAACCACCGACTGGTTCCAATGGCTATATGCCGACGAGCACACCATGCAAGGTATAGCCCAACAATGTGGCTTTACTATGGATGTTTTGTTGGAAGATGAATTTGGACAGTATTTAACCAGGCTCACAAAAAACAAATAGACTTATATTTTTTGCTTCGCCTTTATTTCGAGATAACGGTTTATGGCATTAACCGTTAAATTTTTAGGCTCCGTTAAAATGGATTGTATACCATGCCGTGCCAGCTCTTTAACAATCAGTTTCTTTTCGTAAACAAACTTTTCGGCTATGGTTTTTATGTAGATGCCTTCCACATTTGCAGCATGCTCCGTGGCGATGGTTTTTAATTCCGTATTTTCAAAGAAAACGATCACCAGCAGGTGAAATTTGGCAATACGCTTTAACAAAGGCATCTGCCGCTCTAAAGCCGACATGCTTTCAAAATTGGTGAAGAAAACAATGAGGCTGCGCTGTTTTAAGGTATTGCGAACGGTATTGTAAAGCAGTTCCATGTTGGTTTCCATGTAACGGGTTTTCTCTTTGTACAATACCTCCATTATTTTATTCAGCTGCGTAGGCCGGTGCTCGGCTGGGATAACGGCTCCTTTTTTATCCGATATGGTGATAAGCCCTGCCTTATCCTGCTTTAGCAGCGCTACGCTTGATAGTACCAGGCTGGCGTTAACGGCATAGTCCAACAGGCTCAAACCATCAAATGGCATTTTCATCGACCGTGATTTATCAATGATACAGTAAACATGCTGCGACCGCTCTTCGGTATAGTTGTTCACCATCAAACTGCCCTGCCTTGCGGTAGCCTTCCAGTTTACGGTACGGTAATCATCGCCCGATACGTAGTTCTTTATCTGCTCAAACTCCATGCTGTTGCCCAGGCGGCGTATCTTTTTTATACCAAACTCATTTAACCTGTTTGATATGGCCAGCAACTCGTATTTACGCATTTGTAAGAACGAGGGGTAAACAGGCAAGGTTTCTGCCTGCACGAAGTTGTACCGCCGCGCGATGAGCCCCAACGGCGATTGTACATATACCCGCACAAAGCCAAACTCGTACTCGCCGCGCTTGGTGGGCCTTAACAGGTAGCTGAGCAGTTTATGTTGGTTAGGCGTTAATTCGGTTTTAAAACTTACATCGCGTTTTTGGAACTGGTGCGGTATCTCATCAATAAGCTCCAGCTTAACCGGGAAGGGGTAAAAATTTTCAATATAAATACCTATCTCGTTATCGTCGCCATTGCTTAACCTGTCGGGTGCGGCGCGTTTGGCAAAAATGCCTTTGCTTTGTTTATACAGCAACCAAACATCAATAAAGAACAGAACCGCGACAGCAAAGAAAAACACCAGCGGGATATCACCCAGCCAGTGCAAAAAGAAAGAAAATAAAAAAAGCACAGCCGAGCATCCCAGGCAAATAAATAACCGGCTTTGCAGGAATAGATTTTTATAGAACAGGCTGAAAAATTGTTTCACTTATCGTGGGATTTCTATTTTCTGGATAATTTGAGCCACAACCTCATCCGTGGTAACACCTTCCATCTCCTTATCGGGCGTAAGCATTAAACGGTGCCTTAAAACAGCAGGTGCTACGCCTATCACATCTTCGGGTGTAATAAAATCGCGGCCACGCATAGCGGCAAAAGCCTTGGCGCTGTTTACAATAGCCAACGACGCGCGCGGCGAGCCGCCAAGGAACAGCGATTTATTATTACGCGTTTCATGGATGATCTTCGCTACAAACTCCAACAATTTAGGCTCCACATGCAAACCACGCACCTGTGCCCGCAAAGCAATAATTTCGGCCGATGATAGTACCGCTTTAATTTCGGCCAGTTGGTCGGTTGTTCTCTGCTGGTGCTGTTGGGTGATGATGGCCACCTCCTCTTCAAACGATGGGTATTTTATTTCTATCTTAAACAAAAACCTGTCGAGCTGCGCCTCGGGCAGGCGGTAGGTGCCTTCACTTTCAACCGGGTTTTGTGTAGCTAAAACAATAAACGGCTCGTCCATTTTATAGCTGTGCCCGTCAATAGTGATCTGCCGCTCCTCCATTACCTCGAACAGGGCCGATTGTGTTTTAGCCGGTGCACGGTTTATCTCGTCTATCAAAACAATGTTCCCGAAAATGGGGCCGCGCTTAAAATCAAACTCAACGGTTTTAGGGTTGAACACCGATGTGCCTAACACGTCAGATGGCATCAGGTCGGGTGTAAACTGTATCCGTGAAAATTTCGCGTCAATGCTTTTAGCTATCAACTTGGCAGTAAGCGTTTTGGCAATACCCGGCACACCTTCTATTAATAAATGCCCGTCGGCCAGAATACCGGCTATCAGCAGGTCGATGGTTTCCTGTTGCCCAACTATTATTTTCCCTATGCTACCCTTTATCTGCTCCACCGCGGTATTAAGCTGGCTCAGATCTGTACGTTGTTCAAAAAATTCGTTTTCCATATTAGCTGGATTGTTTGTAAAATGATTCTATGTTTTGATTAAGCGCGATCAGTTCGCTATCGCTTATTGATTTGCTGCTGCGCAGTACAATGATCTGCCCGGTTAACTCGCGCACCAGGGCCAGGTCGGTACCGCTCTTTTGTGCCAGCAGTTGGGTAAATTCATCATCGAGCACATTGGTCCTGATGTTGTATTGAGCGCGTAAATGTTCTAAAAAATAACTGATCTTTTTTGGGGCTATGTTGCCGTTATTACGCTGTTCGTAATAAACCTGGCCCACTACATTGGCAAACTCTACCGTAGTATTGGTTAAAGGCTCAATAACCGGTATAATGCGCTGGCGGCGTTTCATTTGATAAAGTACAAACGCGATCAAACTAAAAAACGCGATATTAAACGCCCAGCGTAAACCGGGATTCTTTAAAAATACACGCATATCGTTATTCACTTCTTCACGACCACGGCTATAATATTCATCCCATATAACGTTACTCCTGTTTTTTACAAAAGATAAAGCCGTTGCTGAATAAGCGGCACCCTGTTCCTGCAATATGCTGTAATTGCTAAACATTAAAGGGTTGGCATTCAGGTATAAATTGCCTTTGCCCATGGCAAATTTAATATAGTTGCTCAGGTGCCTTTCGTTTTGGCCAAGTACAATGGCCTTTGTGGTATCAAACCGTATAAAGTAATTGTGTGTACAGTTTTTTTCGATGGCGTATTGAGTTGTGCTCAGATCCTTACTAACAAAACTAATACGCACCGCATCGTCGCTGTTAAAAATAATTTGGGTTTGCACCTTTAACTCCTTATTAAAATACGGCCCGAACGATGTGGCGGCTATAAAAACATCGTTCCCGTTTTTAACAAACGTGGTTAGCTTATCGTAGTCCTGTTTGTTAAGATTGGCGGTATTACTAATAATAATATAGGTAGCGTTTTTATAGCTGCTACCATTCAGCACATTATACACCGGCTCGCGTTTGGTAACCACATCGGCACCAGGAAAAATATCGTTTATCTGCTTATAAGCCACATAAGTACCAAAAGGTATGGTATCGTTATTACTTAACGTTTCTGTCCAGTCTATCTCCTTTGGTTTATTAAACTGCGCCATTACGTAAAACACCAGCAATACTACGCTGCCAATAATGTAATATTTAAGATCTTTCATGACAGCCTTTGTTTAAAGTCATGAAACTGCGCGTTTATGTTCTCGAATGATTGCCCGTCTACCGGGAAATCTCCATACCAAACATATTCAAACTGGCGTGTCAGTATCCCGAATGATTGGCGGTGATCGCTGTTTGCTAATTCGTTAATGTAGGCCGCGTTTGTTTTTTCCATTTGCCAATGGATAAGTCCGGCATCGCTCAGTTGCTTTAAGCTGCGCAGGTAAAGCAGGCGCACGGCCAGTTTATAGTTATGAGCCGCCAGTGCTCTCTCTATTTGCTCATCAAAGGTGATCTCGTGTATGTTTTCGAGCGATTCTGAATAAGGTATTTGTATGGATCTGGATTCGCGGTTAAATATATTATCGAGCCCGATGATCCTGATCACCACATAAATTAACAACCCGGTAATTAGAGCAAGTAACAGGTAGGTAATAACCGGACTGGGCGCTCCGCCCTTTGAAGGTTCGCGGCTGCCAAATAAGTTATGGATAAAATTCCAGAAGAACCGCCAAAACCTATCCCAAAGGCTCTCTGTTTTCGGCTTATCGGTATAATTAAAGTTAGGGTCCTGCAGGTAACGCTCTAAAGCTTTCGCATTAAAATTACGTATCGCAACCTTTGAACTATCCAGGTGCAGCACTTTAGAAACAGTTACCTGTACAGCTTTTTTTACGGGCGGTGTTTTAGCATCCGCGTAAGCAGCGCAGCTTATACATAAACATAAAATAAACAACAGCTTATACATAGGTTAATACTCTTCCGTTTCAGACTGGTCGCTTTCCGGAACGTGCTGCCCAAGCATTTCTATCCGTTGCAATAAACTCAGGTCGTCTTTTTGTTCGGTTAATGAAAAGTAAACCAGCGCGGTAGCTATAACCGGCAGCAGGTATAAAAACTGCAGCAAGTGTATGGTCACGTTCGAAACTATGGTATAAGCATTCGCAAAATTAACAACTGTAATTAAGCTCAGCCCGCCGGTTATCATCATAGCCGGAATGATAAGTAAAAACATGCCTGCCAAAATAATAATCCCCATAACAATGCTTACCCCAAATGTGCTCCACCATTTACTTTTAATGAGCTGAAAGCTGCGGCTGAAAGCATAACCCAGGCTGGTATTCTCAATAACCATAATTGCCGGTATTAATGTAAATATGGGGTATAAATATACTCCCGGAATAAGACAGCATAGTGTGGCCACCAAAATAAGCACCGTTAATGCTATAAAACTGCCAAATATCCTGAAAAAGTAATATTTAACGTAGCCCCAAACCTCCTCAACCGTTGGTGCTTCTTTAGCTTTTTCGCGGTACAGGGTGATGTATGAAAACCCGGTTAAGCCAATAAGCGTGTAATTTAAAAAGCCAAACAGCATGGCTATAAAATAAGTAGTGGTAAAAATAGAATCGCCGTAGGCTATTCTTTGTATGGTTTGCACCTGGTTCACTATAGAAATTACGGTTTCGGCCGCCCATAAAATTCCGCAGATGGTAAAATAAGCCTTTAAAAGCGGCTTCCAGTTCTGTTTAAAAAACAGGATACTATCATCAACCACCTGGCCGAGATCGCGGATTTGGTTTAACTCAACTTTCGGTTGCATCTTTATTAATATAATCTTTATTTATCCTGCGGGATAAGTTTATGGGGTAAATTATCACATACCAAATTATAAATGCGGCCGAGCTTATTAAAATTATTAAGCTTAACCAGGTTGGCATTTCGGTATGGCGGGTTACAAAACCCTCAAAAAAAGCAGCCACTACTATTATCGGCAATATGCCAACGGTTATTTTCATACCGTCCATTGCTCCTTTTTTAAAGGATACCATGCGCGTATAGGTTTTAGGGAATATAATACTGCTGCCAAACACCAATCCCGCCCCACCGGCAATAATGATGGACGAAATTTCTAATGTACCGTGTATCCATATTACCAGGATAGATTTAAGCCCAAGCCCCCTTTCAATGAAAAAGTACTCAAATGAGCCAAGCATCAAACCATTCTTAAAAAGCAGGAATATAGTACCGATACTTAGAAACAAGCCGGCTACATAGGTTACTACGGTTACATACAGGTTATTTTGGGCAATGCCCCAAAACATTGCAAAGGAATCGCCTTGTTTATATACGCCGAATGGGTCGCCCTTGGCTATATTATCGGTGGTCATGTTTACGTAGCCGTCGCCCATAATCAATCGCACAAAGTTACTGTCGTACTTAGCCGAAATGAGCCCGATGAAAAAAAACATCACAAAAAATATAAACGAATACAACAGGTGCCTGCGGTACTGTTTAAACAGCATGGGCAACTCGTATTGCCAGTAAAATATGATACGGTTGGTTTTCTCTTTTTTGTTTTTGTAGATAGACTGGTGAAAACCGCCTGCCAGCTTATTAAGATATGCCGTAGTTTTAGATTTTGGATAAAATGTTTTGGCATAAGCCAGGTCATCGGTAATGGCAATAAAGCGCTCGGCAAGCTCATCAGGGTCATTGGTATGGATTGTTTCATACCGGTGCCACCGTTCTGAGTTTTGTTTTATAAACAGGCTTTCGCGCATAATTAACCGGGACTGGATTTTTTTGTTAAAATAGTAACAAATATTTAATCCATAAACATAAATAATCCATTCATCAAATATATATTTGTTTACGATGCAAACAGTAAAAATAACCACCTCGCAAAATATTGATATTGATTATGAAATGGCCGGCCTTGGCGACCGTATTGTAGCCCGCATAATTGATTACGCCATATTTTACGCCGTATTTATTGCCTGCATAATGGTTTATACAGGTATACAGGCCGGCAGTCCTGTTGCGAGAAGAGCAGGAAGCAACCCTTTTGAAAGCCTTACCTTTATTATAACCATGGGTATATGGTTTGGGCTGGTTGTTTTTTACGACCTGGTATGCGAGTTGTTTTTAAACGGGCAAAGCATTGGTAAGCGCGCCGCGAAAATTAAAGTGATCAGCCTAACCGGCGCACGCCCCGGAGTGGGCCAATACCTGTTACGCTGGATATTCAGGATCGTTGATTTTGGATTGACCGGCGGTACCTGCGCCATCTGTTGTGTTGCCTTTTCGGATAATAAACAACGCGTGGGCGATATGGTTGCCGGTACAACGCTGATCCGTACATCGCTCAAAAATAAATTTGAAGATCTTGTTTTCAGGCCAACACCCGAAGATTACGTGCCCACGTATACCGAGGTATCGCAACTGACCGACCGCGACATTACCCTGATACATGATGTGATACGGAATTTTAACCGTACCCGTAACAGCGGCCTGGTTTACCGGCTGGCCCTGCGCCTCAAAGCTGTTTTAAACGTGACATACCCGCCCGAAATTAATGAATACCAGTTTTTAGAGATCGTATTGAACGATTATAACGTAATAGTTACCCGTAACGTAGTTTAAATATACCGGCTCATTTTAATGATGTAGGAGATCAATACAACCGACCCGGTAAACAGGTACAAGATCTTTTTGGCAAGGCCGGATCTGTCGAAAGCAAGCCTGCCATCCAACAGCGTAAAAGCAGTTGCCGCCAACAGCGGAATTGTTGCCGGATATAAAATAATACTTTGATAAAAATCGCCCTGCAACAGAGCCAAAACAGAGCGCTGGAAACCACAGCCCGGGCAATCAATACCCGTTAATTTTTTAAAGGGGCATGGCAGTAAATAATTTTGCAGCCACAGGAAGTTTATCCCGTAGCTGCAAAATATAAAATTTAAACCCATAATTGCTTATGGATTAATATCGAATGGTTTTTGATAATCGGCAGCACCGTACTCCGTTTCAAATTCAGGGTTTGGGCCGTACTCATTAGGGCCCATATCACTATCGGTACACGCTAATATCAAACTATAAATAGGAACAATAAAGCACCAGCCACTTCGGCCAACATCGTGCATGCGCCTAACACCAACAGCAAGGTGTGGTATCAATGTTCCGATATAATATATGCCCGCCAGGCTATCAAAGCCAATCATTCCTCCAAAGAATGACAATCCGAACAATATTATCAGATCAAACAGTACAAAATACCAAAATTCACTTCTGGTTGCCCTGCCGCTAAAAACCGCATAGTTTGATAAGGCCTTAAAATAATACATCATAGCTGTTAGAGTTTAAAACTGCCTGCTCCTTAGTTGATGGTATCGAATGGTTTTTGGTAATCATCAGCACCGAAAGTGACTGGCGATCCGCCTGGACCTAAGTATACCGAATCACTGAATCCTAAAATGCATGTAAATATTGGGCACAAAAATATAAGGCCTAAAGTAAAACCTACACCTTTCCCAAAGCTTTTACTTAGTAAATTAAATACCCAGGGTATAAATATAAAGTTCACACAAGGGATAAGTAACAATAAGAACCACCAAATAGGCTTACCAATAATTTCGAGCAATACAATGATATTATAAATTGGTATTATAGCCATCCATCCCGGCTTACCGGCCTTCTTAAAAATTTGCCATAGCCCAATGATAGCAATTATTCCCCCAATTGTATAAGAAATTCTTAGCTCAGGGGATGTCTGGTAACTTGATCCGTAATCGTACATTTTGTGATAAGGGTTAAGGTTAATATTATTGCAAAATATAAAAAAATTATCATTTTAATATTAAAAAACAATCAATAAATAGTCAACATCTTTTAAAGATCTTCATTAAACTTTCAGTATTTTTAAAAATCAAACATTTTTATTTGTTTAACCGTATAATTCGATGATTTAAATTAGTTTGATTAATCTTTTCACTTTATATGGGGTTGTTTAACCGGGTTTTATTTATTGCGCTGCTCTTTACCGGGTTAATGGCCGGTAGGGTGCATGGTCAGCAAAAAGACATTGATAGCCTCATCATCAGGCTGTCTACAAGCCCCGTTAACGATACCAACAAAGTTAACCTGCTCAACCAGATCGCGTTCGATTATTATGGTGTAAACATCAACCAGCTTAAAATATATGCCAATCAGGCATTACAGCTATCAGTAAAATTAGGGTACAGCAAAGGCGAGGCTTTTGCCTATAAAAATATCGGCCTGGGTTACCTGGGCAGCAACGCGAACCCCTTGGCGCTGATTTACTTCGACAAGGCATTAGCCATCTTTAAAAAGCTTGACGACAATGTTAACAGCGCACGTATTTTAAATAACATGGGCTATTACTATGGTCGCATAAAAGATATTCCGCAGGAACTCAACTACCTGTTACAGGCCTTCGAACAAATAAAAAGATCGAACGATAATATAGCCATCGAGGCTACCATACTGGGCAATATCGGCAACGGTTACGAAGCCGATAACAAGCCGGACTCGGCCCTTAAATACTATAAAAAATCATTGGCCGATTTTATACAGGTGAAGCAGGGTAATACGGCAATATCCGCTTATTCTAACCTGGTTTCGGCCTATACCAAATTAAAAAAGTTTAAACAGGCTACCTATTATGCCAATAAAATGATGGCCTTATTGGCAACACCCAATAACTTCAGGCCGAAAGATCTCGCGATGGTATACCTAAGCCTGGGGCAGCTTAATTTTCAGCTAAAAAATTATGAAAAATCGCACGCGTATTTTACCCGCAGCCTCGAAATTGGTAACCAGATAGGCAACCCCGAAACCATTACCGAAGTTTATCATGGCTATTACCTTATTGACTCGGTGAAGGGGCATTACCTGCCTGCTTTAAAAAACTATTATCAGTATGTACGCCTTAACGATAGCCTTATTAATGCAAATAAAAGCCGTATCGTATCATTATACCAGGTAAAATCTGATCTGCAAAAAAAAGCGGATGAAAATGAAAGGCTGAAAATTGAGCAGGAAAAAAATCAGTCCATCATTATCCATCAGCATACTACCGAGATTATATTGATAGTAGGATTGGTAATTATAGCCATTGGATTGATATACCTCATCAGTATAAATAAGCAGGTAAAGCAGCAAAGCACCATCATTAACAATCAAAACAAAATACTCGAAAGCAATAATTTAGTTAAAGACAAGCTGTTCTCGGTTATTTCGCACGATCTGCGCAGCCCCATCACCCAGGTTATCGCTTTATTGAATTTATGGGAAGAAGGCGAGATGAAACACCATGAAATGTCGGAATTAACACCTGTAGTAAAAAACAGGATCATACAAACGCTCGATCTGCTTGATAATTTACTGATCTGGTCGAACAACCAGCTGCAGGGTTTCAAATTTAAAGCCATGCCTTTTGAGCTGGACCATTTGGTAGATCAGATATTGCAAAACTTAAAAACCACCATCACACAAAAATCGCTTAACGTTCAAAACCTGGTTACCCCCGGTACCGTTGTATATGCCGATAGCGAAATGATAAAAATTGTACTGCGCAACCTGATATCAAACTCAATAAAATTCACGCCTGCCAATGGCGCTATAAAAATTAAAAGCAGTTATGATAATGGTTATGTTGTTATAGCCGTTGAGGATACGGGTATAGGCATAAAGGAGAAAGACATATCTAAAATATTCTCGTTCACCACCCACACCACCCTGGGCACCGACGATGAAAAAGGTACCGGCATGGGCCTCAAAATATGTAAGGATTTTATTGAACTGAACAAAGGCAGTATCAGGATGGAAAGCAAAGAGAATGAGGGTAGCACCTTTTTTGTTTCTATTCCCCAGAGCGTAAATTTGTAATCATACCGTGCCGTTACGGCACTCTTACCGTTGCATCTTTCTTTTTAAGCTGACTAATAACCTTCTGAATATTTTTTTCTAAAGTTTCGGCTGTTTTAACCTGGTTAAGGTACCGCGCTATCTCTTTGCGCCTGTAAAATGATAAGGCCTCAAAGTCGGCAAGCAAGCCATGTTGCTGCAATTGTGTGGTCAGGGCTTGGGGAACAGGGTATTCTTTTTCAGGATCACTTGTATCCTGCATTATGGTAAATACAGCGTCATCGCCAACCTTTGCTTTTGCGCCCTTTAATGTTGGTACATTTACAAATAAACGGTAAGGGCCATTTTTTACAGGGACCAGCGATTTTGTAAAAGGAAATTTATTAATGGTGCCTTTTATCCTGATATATCCCTTTATAGCCACAAGTTCGGACGTGATCTCTCCGGGTACATCAACCGCGAAATTGATGCCGGTTTTATAGATAACCGCATTGAAAGTATAGCTTTTGTTCTTTCCCATTTGTTATCCTAATTTAGAATTATTTCTTAAAACTTCTGCAATAAGGTATTGGTTGTATCTTTAACCGGCGCGAAAAGAAAGATGGCAAAAGAAAACAACCTGCAACGATTTATAGATGCACAGCAACAAGACTATGCCACCGCATTTGCCGAGATAAGCAATGGTAAAAAACGCAGCCATTGGATGTGGTATATCTTCCCTCAGGTGCAGGGCCTGGGCTTTAGCGAAACATCAAGGTATTATGCCATTAGTGATATGGACGAGGCCGCGGCATACCTGGCGCATCAGGTTTTAGGCAAAAGGCTGACAGGCATTTGTAAAGCTTTGCTTACGCTGGAGGAAAGCAGCGCTATCAAAATATTTGGCAGCCCTGATGATATGAAATTACAATCGTCTATGACGTTATTTTCATCCACACCGAATGCCGATCCGGTTTTTCAATCGGTATTGGATAAGTTTTTTGATGGGAAGAAAGACGATAAAACTTTGCAGATCATAAACCGGCAATAGCTGCATTATTTATCGGCCAGCTCTATCCAAACGGGGCCATGGTCGCTTGATTTTTCCCAGCCACGTACATGCCTGTCGACACCGGCAGTCAGCAGGCGGCTATCCAGTTGCGGGCTCAATAAAAAGTGATCGATACGCAATCCCGCGTTACGGGCATAAGCATTGCGAAAATAATCCCAAAAAGTATATATGGTTTCGTTAGGGTAAAGCTTCCTTAGCGCATCCGTCCATCCCTGGTCCATTAGTGTTTTAAAAGCCAAACGCGTTTCCGGCCTGAATAAGGCATCATCCACCCAGCGCTCAGGTTTATATACGTCTAATTCTGTGGGCATCACATTATAATCGCCACACAAAACCACCGGCATATCGCGTGCAAACAACCCCGCGGCATGTTCGGTAAAACGCTCAAACCAGCGCAGCTTATATTCAAATTTTGGCCCGGGCGCGGGGTTACCATTGGGCAGATAAAGGCATCCAACAATAATACCGTTTACCATGGCTTCAATATACCGGCTGTGGGTATCATCCGGGTCGCCGGGCAGCCCGCGCCTTAGCTCCTGTATATCTGCATTCCGTGCCAGTATAGCCACACCGTTCCAGCTTTTCTGGCCGTGCCAAATGGCTTTATAGCCGGCATCGCTTATGGCCTGCTCAGGGAACTTTTCATCGGGAGCCTTTAGTTCCTGCAGGCAAACAACATCCGGAGTGGTTTCATTAAGCCAGCGCAGTAATACAGGCAACCGCCCGTTTATGCCATTAACGTTATATGTTGCAATTTTCATAGGTATAAATTGATGTGCAATTTAAGAATAACATCACAAATAAAACCGGCCTCCTTATCACCAATCGTTTTCCGCCCGACGTATAAGCACGCTGTTTCAAAATAAAATAAGAGACGAAATAAGAATTGGTATTGTTATTGTATGATATGGTTATCTGTTTACCTTAAAAAAATATATTATGAGATCATTATTGTATATCATAGCAGTTATCCTTATCATAGGATGGGCTATCGGAACTTTCGCTTATTCAGCAACCGGTTTAATCCACGTTTTATTAGTGCTCGCTGTTATTTCACTCATCATCGGACTATTGCGTGGCGATACAACTGTAGTTTGATTTAAGACCATATAAATTAAAAATTAAATTAAAGAGGCTGTATTAAAAAGTACAGCCTCTTTTTATTAGCTTAGTTATTTTGCCAATAGCTCGTCCAAATTACCCAAGGCCATTGTAAAGCCGTCTTTAAAGCCCATTTCTATTATTTGCTGCAAGCCTGCTTCATTGTCGAACGATACCTCGACAACAACCCTTGAGCCGGTTGATGTTTCAGAAAACCTGTTATACCAATACATAGGCGAAAAACTCTCAATAATGTTGCCGTCATCATCAATAAAAAGACTGGTAGCGGTAAAGCTTTTTTTCGCATCGATGGTTCCAAACTCTACGCGGTTCCAGTGCTTTTCGCCATTAGGGCCCGCCATGGCATACAGCCATTGGCCGCCGTTTTTAAAATCCATTGATTTTGTTTCTGTTTTCCAGGGCCTGGGTGCCCACCATTGGTCAAGCAGATCGCTTTCTGTCCAGGCTTGCCAAACATCTGCTAAAGGCGCGTTAAAATCCCTTGTGATCGTCATTTTTTTGCCGCCGGGGTCTTTAGTGAAATGAGTTTCCATGTTATTTTTTCTTTTTTAGGTTTGCTAATACGTCGTCTAACTGATTAAAACGGTCTTCCCATAGCTTGCGGAAAGGCGCGAGCCAGCTATCAACTTCTTTCATTTTTTGGATATTTAATTGATAATGAATTTCGCGGCCGCTTTGCTCCTGCTTTACCAGCCCGCATTCGTGCAATACCTGCACATGTTTTGATACCGCCTGCCGGCTGCTGTTAAAGTGCTCGGCAAGCGCGTTTGGTGTCATGGCGTGTAAAGCCAGTAAGGTTAATATCGCTCTGCGGGTTGGGTCGGCAATAGCCTGGAATACGTCACGTCTCATCTTATTTGCAACTGATTGATTGCAAATATATAACTTGCAACTGATTAGTTGCAAGTATTTTCTGAAAAAACTTTTTTAGCTGTTTTTAAAATAGAGTTAAATACCTGAAAAACTGTTACTTGACAGCACCTATAGTAACAGAAATTAATTTATCAGCATCGTATTTAAGCGCTGTATCGCTATCATTAACAAACAGTTTAGCAGCTTGCATACCTAAAGATACCTTCATCAGCGGCTGTCCTTGCAGCTGAACTTTAAGCGCATTATCCTTCTTTTCGGCATACATAAACACCTTCGACAATGAGCTTAACAACACTTTTCCATCCCTTCGCAGGTAACTGCCATTGCTAATGAACATGGAGGTTAGCTTCGACGGATCATTCTTATCAGCACCCACCGGATAGGTTAAGGCGCTGATATAGGCATCGGTATCCCAGCCGTTAATGTTATTGCTGGCATTACGGTGCATTAACCGGCCATCGGCCAGCAGGTTGATGTAAACCTCGGTTACCTGCCCGTTTTGCGTAATACGGATACCTATAAAATCATTCCCCTGGAATTTCTCTATAACCGGAATATTGGTACGTCCCGCGGCGGCATTTGCCCCTGATGAACCTGTAAATGTTTGCACCGCCTTGTTGTTATCGTCCAGCAATATAATGGCGTTTACCAGTTTGGTACGGTCTGTTTTTTCGGGCGGCGAAAGCACGTAATAAGGTATCTTAACATTATTCGTCCTGTCTTTAAGACCGTAGGCTATGCTGTATTTCATTTTTTCGGGAAAATCATGCGGGTAGCCCAGCGGCAATGTTTCGGGATATAAGGGGCGGAACAGGATGCCCGCTTTTTCTTTACTGATCTCCAGGTCGGGGCCTTTTTTTATGGCGGTATCGGCATAATGCAACAGAAAATCGAACTTGCCTATGTCATACGTCTTCACATCATCAATGATCAGTATCACGTTCCCTATCCACAAAAAGTTACGGTAATTACGCAGGAAGTTCCTGGAGGTTGGCCCGGTGGCATCCGCCAGCATATATTTAACATTGCCAGCGTCTATCATATTATACAAATGTCCGGGGGTTTTTACGGCATAATATTGATCATGGGCATCCTGCGCTTCGCCATTAAACATTAACACGTTGTGCGCACGGCTGGTAACAAAATAGCTGCTGTATTCCGGGTTGCCATAACCTACATCACCGCCATCAATCAGCAGGTTCTGCCCTTTATGATATAGCACGAATGAGCCGGCATCAGCGTGGGTATGGTTCCAGGTAAAGCCACATTTTACACCCAGCAAAGTAGCGTCGGGCTGCCATGATGAGCGCAGCATACCCCAACCCATAGCGCCATACATAGCCGATGTAGCCAGCGTAGGCGTTGATGCTACCGCTTTATTTTCGGGCTGATACAACAGGCCCATCGGGGTAGAAATATGCAGGTCTTCGCCCCATTTCTTTTTGGCCGTGTATTGCAGGTACCAGTAATAATCGGGTTTACCTAGGCCCA
>Ga0207690_10000561_pt1 | contig 24243 bp, 22 predicted proteins | sample KBSC23metaG_FD_184315 | JGI IMG/M metagenome (GOLD analysis project Ga0207690, IMG submission 184315) | Corn rhizosphere microbial communities from Kellogg Biological Station, Michigan, USA - KBS C2-3 metaG (SPAdes) (version 2) | ecosystem: Host-associated > Plants > Roots > Rhizosphere > Soil ...
GAGCTATAGCCAGAGCCGGCCATGGCCCCTAAGCGAGCCTGCTTCAAACTCGCCGGCGGGGCTACACATGCAACATTCGGACAGGGCCGGGCTTGCTTTTGCGCTGGCCGGCTTCTGCACGCTCTCGATCGGTGATGCGATCGTCAAGGGCATGGCCGGGCTTTGGCCTGCTCCGGCGATGGCCGCGACCCGCTACCTTGTTGGAGCCGGCGTCCTTGCGATCATGCTCGCGCGTGCCGAAGGCCTTTCCGCACTTCGCCTGCCGCGCGATCCGATCCAGTGGGTGCGCGGCATCGCCATCAGCTGCTCGGCCATGGGCATGTTCCTTGCCGTGTGGCTGATGCCGCTGGCGACGGCGACCACGATCCAGTTCACCCAGCCGATGATCACCGCAATGCTGGCGATGGTGCTGCTCGGCGAGCGGGCACGAGCCTCGACCTGGTTGGCGACGCTGGTGGCGTTCGGCGGCGTGTTCCTGGCGCTGCGCCCGAATTTCGCGACCGCCGGGTGGGGCGTGTTGTTCCCCGTGGTCGGCGCCACCGGCATGGCGATCACTATCATCGCCAACCGGGTCGCCGTCGGCCGCGCCAGCAACCTCGCGCTGCAATACTACATGTCGGTCACCGCGATGATCTTCCTTTTCCTGGCGACGATCGCCATGCACATTTTCGGCCCCGCGAACTTCCATGTCCACGCGACGGACTGGACCGTGATCGCCCGTTGCGCGCTGATCGGTTTGACCGCGACGCTCGCGCAGTGGCTGATCTTCATGGGCACGGTGAAGGCAGGGGCGGGGACGATCGCGCCGATGACTTACGGCCAGCTGCTGATGGCGACGATGTTCGGCTATTTCTTCTTTGGCGACAAACCCGACGCGTTGTCGTTTCTCGGCGCGGCGATCATCATCGGCGCCGGGCTCTACTTGTGGTGGATGGGGCGCGTGCGGGAACCGGCTAAGGCCGAGCTTTAGCCTCGGTCGCGTCAAGGTCGCGGCGAGCCCAGGCGGTCACTTCCCGGTGCTGCACCGTGGTTGTGATCAGCGGCCGGTAGTCGGTCCGGGTGGCGTTCGTCACCAGGGCCTGGTTGGCGGGCGTCTGGACGGTGACCGGCGGCGCGGCGGTGACGATCACGCCGGGCCGGTTGCGGAGGATCCGCGCGACTTCAGCGGTCTGATCGGTACCCAGCGCGTGAATTTCGAGCCCGTTGTTGAGATGGTCGGGATAGACGAAGCGCGAGGGCAGGCAGGTGCCGGTGGTGCGGTAAAGCGCGGTCGGGCCGTCGAACACGTAGAGGCAGTCCCGCTTCTCGCCGACGTATGGCGCGATCGCGGCGGACAACCTTGCCTCGGCGCGCCGCTCGGCATGCGCGTAGGCGTAGCGGGCAGGGAAGTTGAACAAGTACACCGCGCCGAGCAGCAGGAGCAGCGCGGGAATGAATCGCGCCTTGGCCTTCACGTCTATCAGCGGAAGGGCGATCAGCGCCGCCGGAGCCGCGAGGGCCGCATAGTAGTAGAGATAGACGGTGCTCGGCAGCAGCACGGTGGCGAGCGCCGACAGGGCCCAGCCGGCAAACAGGCCGTAGATCCTCCAGTCGCGCGGCGGATTGAGCCGGAAGGCGGCGTAAAGACCGAGCACGGCGACAAGCGCGAGCGGCAGGATTGCGATGAACAGGTCGGGCCGCAGACGGCCGTCGTTTGCCGGCAGGCGCTCGAAGAAGCTGACGAAATTGGCGAACCAGAATTCATCGAAGTGGCCCCACCAGGCGTAGAGCAGCGCGACGAGCACCGTCGGCGCGACGCCGAGAGCTGTGAACACCGCCGCGCGGGCGATGAGCCTCAGCCACCGCGCGCCGCTGCGCCATTCGCCGTAAAGCGCGTAAGCGCCGAAGAACATGCACTGCGGCAGGACCGTGTACTTGACCTGTAGCGCGAGCCCGCCGAGCAGCATCGCGGCCGTCGCCCGCCAGGCCGCATGGGGGTGCCGCCAGTCGCGCACCAGCCACAGCATCGCCAGCATGATGGGCGTGTGGAATTCCTCGGTCTGCCCGGAATAGCTGCCGTAGAGCGCGAGCAGGAACACGTAGAGCACCGCGGCGACGCCCGCCGAAACGCGATCGACGAGGTTCCTCGCCAGCGCATAGACCAGCAGCGCGCCGGCGAAGGAGGTGATGCAGCCGAGCACCTGGTACGCGATGGCATCGGGGCCGAACAGCCAGTGAGCGAACGCGAAGATGGCGAACAGCCCGAATGGCTTGCGGTCCCAGACCTCGACGTAAGGCAGGTCGCCGTGCGTCATCCGCCAGCCGATGAACGAATAGAGCTGCTCGTCGAAATCGGCCGCCGGGTCGCCGAACCACAGCGCGCGCGTGGCGACGACCGCGAACAGGATGGCGGCCGCGGCAAGCCAGTCGCCACGGAGCGTGGCGGTCGCCTTCCAGGGCATTTCTCGCGCTGCCGTCACCATGCGAAGCCTACCTGATCTTGAAGCGATCCGCGCCAACGTGTGTCGCGAGGATAGTTAATTTTGATTTAGGGCCGCGCGATTGGAAGCGATACGGATTTCTGGGCCCTGCGGCTTCAATAGACGCCCGGCACCAGCCGCCAGCGCACGCGGCGGCGATAATCGGCATAGCCCGGCAGCTCCTCGACCAGAACCCGCTCCTCATCGGCCATCCGCCAGGCGAGAATCGGCAGCATGAGAAGGACCGCAACGAGCGCCCACCACGAACCGAGCGCGAGCGGCATCCCGACGAGCATCGGGAGGGCTGCGGCGTACATCGGATGGCGGACCAGCGCGTATGGTCCGGTGTCGACGAGCGCCTGGCCGGCTTCGACCCGCACGGTCGCCGCGGTGTAGGTATTCTCGGCAAAGACCCGCCAGATTCCCGCATAGCCCGCCAGGATCAGCACATCGCCGGACAGCGCGGCAATCGCGGGGACCGTGCTCCAGCCGAGCCGCCGGTCGAGCGCGGGAATTACCAGCAGGGCGATCCACAGCGGCGTGAACGCCGCCATGATCCACCGCTGCGAGCGGCGCGTTTCGGCCTGCGGCCCGCCTTTCATCCGCCGCGCCAGGAGCTCGGGGTCGCGGCGTGCGAGGTAGATCGTCACGGCAAGACTGGCTGCGCCGTAGACCGAGAGGAATAACCACGCCTGCCACCAGTCCAGCCTGCCGGCACCGACGAACAGGATCGCGGCCATCGACACCAGGAGGGCCACGACGGATGCCAGCGCTTTGCCCATCGGCGTTTGAACGCGCCTTGCAGCGGGCGTTCCGCAGCTCAGCCCTCGACGTGCTCCGCCAGCACGGTCAGGCCCTTCTCGCCGACTTCGGCGAAGCCGCCGCGCACCTCGATGCTTTCGGGCGCGGCGCCTTCGGTGCGATAGACCTGCACGGCGCCGTCACGAATGGTCGACATCACCGGCGCGTGGCCCTCGAGCACGCCGAACTCGCCCTCGGTTCCGGGGACGACGACCATGTGAACGTCCTCCGAGCGGACGAGGCGTTCAGGGGTGACGAGTTCGAAGTGCAGGGCCATCAGGCTTCCTCGGCGAGCTTCTTGGCCTTTTCGACCGCCTCGTCGATGCCGCCGACCATGTAGAACGCGGCTTCGGGCAGGTGGTCGTATTCGCCCTCTACAACCGCCTTGAACGAGCGGACCGTGTCCTCGAGCTGGACGAACTTGCCGGCGATGCCGGTGAAGACCTCGGCGACGTGGAACGGCTGGCTGAGGAAGCGCTGGATCTTGCGCGCGCGGGCGACGACCAGCTTATCCTCCTCGGACAGCTCGTCCATGCCGAGAATGGCGATGATGTCCTGCAGGCTCTTGTAGCGCTGCAGCGTCTCCTGGACCTTGCGGGCGGTCTCGTAGTGCTCCTGGCCGACGACGCGCGGCTCGAGCACGCGGCTCGTGGAATCGAGCGGGTCGACCGCCGGGTAGATGCCCATCTCGGAGATCGCGCGGTTGAGCACTGTCGTCGCGTCGAGGTGGGCGAAGCTCGTCGCCGGGGCCGGGTCGGTAAGGTCGTCGGCAGGCACGTAGATCGCCTGCACCGAGGTGATCGAGCCCTTGTTGGTCGAGGTGATGCGCTCCTGCAGGTTGCCCATGTCGGTGGCGAGCGTCGGCTGGTAGCCCACCGCCGACGGAATGCGGCCGAGCAGTGCCGACACTTCCGAGCCGGCCTGGGTGAAGCGGAAGATGTTGTCGACGAAGAACAGCACGTCCTGCCCTTCCTGGTCGCGGAAGTATTCGGCGACCGTCAGGCCGGACAGGGCGACACGGGCGCGTGCGCCCGGCGGCTCGTTCATCTGGCCGTACACGAGCGCGACCTTGGACCCTTCCGAGGTCGCGTTGCCGTTCGCGTCCTTGGCGATGACGCCGGCGTCGAGGAACTCGTGGTAGAGGTCGTTGCCCTCGCGGGTGCGCTCGCCCACGCCGGCGAACACGCTGGTGCCGCCGTGGCCCTTGGCGATGTTGTTGATCAGCTCCTGGATGAGCACGGTCTTGCCGACGCCGGCGCCGCCGAACAGGCCGATCTTGCCGCCCTTGGCGTAAGGCGCGAGCAGGTCGATGACCTTGATGCCGGTGACGAGGATGCTGGCGTCGGTCGACTGGTCGACGAACGCCGGGGCCTCGGCGTGGATCGGCGCGGTCCGCTCGGCGCCGATCGGGCCGAGCTCGTCGATCGGCTCGCCGATGACGTTCATGATGCGGCCGAGCGTCTTCGGGCCGACCGGCACGGAAATCTGGCTACCGGTGTTGGTCACGCTCTGGCCACGGGTGAGGCCATCGGTCGAGTCCATCGCGATCGTGCGCACGGTGTTCTCGCCGAGGTGCTGGGCAACTTCCAGAACCAGCCGGTTGCCGTTGTTGTCGGTCTCGAGCGCGGTCAGGATCGGCGGCAGCGCCGCCTCGAACGCGACGTCGACGACGGCGCCGATGACCTGGGCGATGGTACCCTGCTCGGTGATGTTGGGTTTCTGCACCGCGGCGCTGGCCTTGCGGGTGCGGGTCTTGGGTTCAGCGGCGGTGGCCATTTTCGTTTCCTTGGCTAGATCTTCCTAGAGGGCTTCGGCGCCCGCGATGATTTCGATGAGCTCGGTGGTGATCGCGGCCTGGCGGCTGCGGTTGTACTGAATGGTCAGGCGATTGATCAGGTCGCCGGCGTTGCGCGTGGCATTGTCCATCGCGGTCATCGATGCGCCCTGTTCGCTGGCCATGTTCTCCAGCAGCGCGCCGAAGATCTGCGTCTTGAGATAGCGCGGCAGCAGCTCGCGGAGGATTTCCTCCTCGTCCGGCTCGTACTCGACGGCGGCCTGGCTGGCGGCGGCGCTCGCGGTCGCCGGCACGGGGATGATCTGCCGCTCGGTCGGCTCCTGCAGGAGCGCGGAACGGAAGCGGCTGAAGAACAGGTGGGCGACGTCGAACTTGCCCGCCTCGAACATTTCCATGAGCTCGACCGCGACGCGTTCGGCCTCGGCATAGCCCGGCTCGCGCACGTCGGTGGTGTCGAACATCTGCGCGATGGCGTTGGGGTGCGCGCGGCGGATCGGCGCGCGACCCTTGCGGCCGATGAGGTAAAACTCGACTTGCTTGCCGGCTTCCTGGAGCTCGCGGGCCCTGGCCAGCGCGGCGCGGACGATGTTCGAGTTGAACGCGCCGGCAAGACCCTTGTCGGAATTGGCGACGACCAGCAGGTGCCGCTGGTCCCTGCCCGTGCCGGTCAACAGCTTCGGCGCGCCTTCGTGGCCGATGACCTTGGCGGCGAGGTTCGCCATCACCGCGCTCATCCGCTCGGCATAGGGCCGCGCGGCCTCGGCCGCGGCCTGCGCCTTGCGCAGCTTCGCCGCCGCGACCATCTGCTTGGCCTTGGTGATCTTCTGGGTCGACTTGACCGAGTTGATCCGGCCCTTGAGTTCCTTGAGGCTTGCCATCGTGCCCTAACTCAATCCTTTTTCGTCATGCTGAAACTGTCTCAGCATCCATCTCGCCTCACTGCTCGGTGCCATCCGGAAGAGATGGACCCTGAAAAAAGGGTCAGGGTGACGATCGAGGTCTGTTGCTCCTTAAGCGAACTGCTTGGCGAAGGCGTCGAGCGCCGCCTTGGTTTTCTCTCTCGCCTCGTCGCCGAAGTCGCGGCTGTCGCGGATCAGCTTGAGGACGTCGGCATGCTCGGTGCGCATGAAGGCGAGCATCGCCGCCTCGTAGTCGGTGACGCGCTCGGTCGGGATCGCGTCGAGGTAGCCGTTGGTGCCGGCGAAGATCGACACGGTCTGCTCCTCGAACGGCATCGGTGCGTACTGCGGCTGCTTGAGCAGCTCGGTCAGCCGCGCGCCGCGGTTGAGCAGGCGCTGGGTCGAGGCGTCGAGGTCGGAGCCGAACTGCGCGAACGCGGCCATTTCGCGGTACTGCGCAAGCTCCAGCTTGATCGAGCCTGAGACCTTTTTCATCGCCTTGGTCTGCGCAGCCGAGCCGACGCGGCTGACCGACAGGCCGACGTTGATCGCCGGGCGGATGCCCTGGAAGAACAGCCCGGTCTCGAGGAAGATCTGCCCGTCGGTGATCGAGATCACGTTGGTCGGGATGTAGGCCGACACGTCGCCCGCCTGGGTCTCGATGACGGGCAGCGCGGTCAGCGAGCCGGCGCCGTTGTCGTCGTTCATCTTCGCCGCGCGCTCGAGCAGGCGGCTGTGCAGGTAGAACACGTCGCCGGGATAGGCCTCGCGGCCCGGCGGGCGGCGCAGCAGCAGCGACATCTGGCGGTAGGCGACTGCCTGCTTGGACAAGTCGTCGTACACGATCACCGCGTGCATGCTGTTGTCGCGAAAGAATTCGCCCATCGTGCAACCGGTGTAAGGCGCGAGGTATTGCAGCGGCGCCGGCTCGGACGCGGTCGCGGCGACCACGATCGAGTACTCCATCGCGCCGTTCTCTTCGAGCTGGCGGACGATCTGGGCCACGGTCGAGCGCTTCTGGCCGACCGCGACGTAGATGCAGTAGAGCTTCTTGCTCTCGTCTCCCGACGCGTTGATGCCCTTCTGGTTGATGAAGGTGTCGATGGCGACGGCGGTCTTGCCGGTCTGGCGGTCGCCGATGATCAGCTCGCGCTGGCCGCGGCCAATCGGCACCAGCGCATCGAGCGCCTTGAGGCCGGTCTGCACCGGCTCGTGGACCGACTTGCGCGGGATGATGCCGGGGGCCTTGACCTCGACCCGGCGGCGCTCGGCGCCTTCGATCGGGCCCTTGCCGTCGATCGGATTGCCGAGCGCGTCGACCACGCGGCCGAGCAGGCCTTTGCCGACGGGCACGTCGACGATCGTGCCGGTGCGCTTGACGCTGTCGCCTTCCTTGATCTCGGCGTCGGAGCCGAAGATCACGACGCCGACATTGTCGGCTTCAAGGTTCAGCGCCATGCCCTGCACGCCGTTGGCGAACTCGACCATCTCGCCGGCCTGGACCTTGTCGAGGCCGTGGATGCGGGCGATGCCGTCGCCGACCGACAGCACCGTGCCGACCTCGCTCTCTTCGGCGATAGTGCCGAAGTTGGCGATCTGGTCCTTGATGACCTTGGAGATTTCAGCGGCGCGGATTTCCATTGCTAGCCTTTCATCGCTTGCGCGAGGGAATTGAGACGGGTGCGGATCGAGCCGTCGATCCGCTTCGAGCCGACGGTGACCACCAGCCCGCCGAGGAGCTCGGGGTCGATCCGGGTCTTGAGCTTGACGGTGCGGCCTTCGCGGGCGCGGAGCTTCTGCTCGAGCGTCGAAAGCTGCTCGTCGGTCAGCGCGTGGGCGCTGGCGACCTCGGCGGTGACCTCGCCGCGCTGGGCGGCGGCGATCGCGTGGAACGCGCGGACGATCGCCGGCAGGTCGGCGATGCGGCGGTTCTGGGCGAGCACGCCGAGAAAGTTGTTCGTCAGCTCGGTGAGGGCGAGATAGGAACCTACCCCGATCATCACCTTGCCGATCTGCTCGCGGCTGACCTGCGGGTTCCTGATCAGCGCGCGAAGCTCGGGCGATTCGTGCAGCGCCTCGCCGAGCTTGTCGAGGTCGGCTTCCACCGCGGTGACCGTGCCGGCCTCGCTGGCGAGATCGAACAGCGCACTGGCGTAACGCCCTGCCAGGCTAGCCTTGATACCGGCGGAAAGCTCCACGCGAAGGGGTCCTCTTGGGTCAGAAATTTTCGCCTGCCTTCGCGGGCGCGCGGAGGCACCCCGGCAAAGCTGGCGCGCCCCTAACATCGCCTTTGCTGCGATGCAACCCGAGTCCGGAAACGGGCGTGAAGCTTAGCGCCGGCCCGGCGGTGACCTTCCCATCCAGCCGCGTTCGCGGATGCTGCCGACATGGCTGGCGCTCACGCCGAGGCGCCTGCCGTCCGGCAAGACCACGCGCCAGACGCGGCCTTCGCGCTCGACCCCGGCAACAGCCGCATCGGCCACCCAGCGACCGCGATGAATGCGGCAGCCGTCGATTTTCGCGACTTGGGCGAGGGCGTCTCCGAAGCGACCTGGCAGGAGCGTGGACCGGCCGTTGGCCAGGAGCACGCGGACGTAATGATCCTCCGCCTCGATCGCCCAAGTCTGCGCGTCGGCGAAGGCCAGAGGCCCCCGTGCATGGTCGGAAGGCTGAGGGGGACCGCCGTGCGCGGCGACAAGACCGCGTCGGGTCGGACTGAAATGGCGCACGGCGACTGTGCACGCGACGCCGCTCACCAGGCTGATCGCCACCGCCGAGAGATAGATTCTCAGGTACTCGTTCCACGCCTGGGCGGGTGTCATGCCGAGAGCGATGCGCGTCTCGAAAGGCAAAGACAGGTTGAGCACGAGGGCGCCGATGGCAATGGCAAGCGTCCAGCCTCCGCGCTTCGAGAGGAGCGACAGCCACACGTGCCACTTCATCGCATTCCACACGATGAGCGCCGTCCAGAACGCGAAGCGGGGCCCAAGCTCGATCCTGTGCGTGCCGAACGCGCCGCCGAGCGAGGCGATGACGATCAGCGCGGCATAGATGGCAAGCGCCAGGCCCAGTCCATCGCGCGAGGCGCGTTTCGCGTCGGTCGGAGCGCGATCCGCGAATTGGCCGTTGTCCGCATTCGCCGACGTCATGTTAGCCGGAGCCGTCATCAAGGCAGGCTGGCACTCCGGCCGGCCTGCCGCAAGGCCAAACGTCGGGAGGTGTTTCATGCAGGTTCGACTTCTGATCGCCCTTGGCAGCGGAGCTCTGCCCGCCGCCGTCGCGCTGGCTCAGTCGCAACCGGCCGGTGCTCCGCCGAGCCGCGATCCGGCAGCCATCACCAGGGCGCAAGCCCAAGCCATGGAAAAGCTGAAGTTCATGAACGGGGAATGGCGGGGGCCGGCCGTGACGCAGACCGCTCAGGGCCCGCGCAGGGTCATGCAGGCCGAAAGGATCGGCCCGATGCTGGGCGGGACCATCAAGGTCATCGAGGGCCGCGGGTTCGTCGATGGCCGGAACGTCGGCTTCAACGCGTTCGGCGTGGTTTCCTACGACGTTTTCAGGCAGGCTTACGAGTTCCGGACCTATGCTCAGGGCTATGCCGGGACATTCCCGTTCGAGGCAACGCCGAACGGTTACGTCTGGAGCACTCCCGCTGCCGGCGGCAAGGTCCGCTATACCGCGACGATCACCGCCGACAGCTGGAACGAGGTCGGCGACCTTGTCGTCGAAGGCCAGCCGCCGGTACGCATCTTCGAGATGAACCTGAAGCGCATCGGCGACAGCGACTGGCCCGAAGCCGGTGCGCTCACCTCCGGCTAACCGCCCGCCGTTCCCGTTTCTGGCGAGGACGGGGCGTAGGCAGCCGCGTTACCCTTGGCGCAACTGTAAACCAGCCGCTCATTGGGCTGCGCGGGAAGGAGCGCGAGCAGGGCGGCCTGGTCGGAACCCAGCTTGCGCGCGGCGTCATCACCGGCGCCGCAAGCCGGCGGCTGGTATTCGGCGCGGGCCTTGCGGACTTGCTCGATCTGGTCCTGATTGAGAAGGTAGCGGTCCATCCGATACTCGCCGCTTTGCGGATCGAAGCTGTTTACCGCCACGTTCGATTCGTCGGACGGCGCGAGCACGCGGGTCCACGTGCCGCCCTGCAGGCCATATTGCGTGCGGCCGTTGACGCACCCGTCGTTCCGCCACTCCAGCGGCACGGTGGGATTGGCCGGGCCGATTACCCGGCTCCGCTGGGGCTCAAGCGTGCAGACGAGGGCGCCGGAGGACTGCGGCGTAGGGATCGCGCCGGTTTCGTTGGCCGACATTTCGCTGCGCAGGCGATCCTGCAGGCGTTCGTCCGCCTGGTCGAACGAAGGTCTCGTGAACCAGGCGATGCCGGAGCCGATCAAAGCCACCGCCGCCACCGCTCCGCCGATCTTCGCGCGCCTTCCTTCGCCTTCCTCGTATGAGAGCCAGGCGAAGCCGCCGGCGCCGAAAGCGAGGAGCAGCAACACGAGAGCCAGGGCCATGCCATTGTCGCGCTCGTCGAGGATCTGGAAGTCGACCTTGCGCTGCTCGGCCTCGCGCCGCTGGGCGAGCGCCTGTTCCTCGGCCTGCGCCTTGGCCTGGGCCGCGGCTTGCTGCTCCTCGGCGCGCTGGCGCTCTTCCTCGTTGAGGTCGGCGAGGCTGCGGCAGGGCGAACCGGTGACTTGCGGCGTGACGTCGTTGGCGCGCAGGAACGGCAGCAGCTCGCGTGTCGAAATCGCGAAGTAAAAGCCGGCCTCGGCCGACGTCGTCTCGGCCCCGAAGCTGTTCACGCCGACCACGCGCCCGCACGAATCGAGCAAGGGCCCGCCCGAGCTGCCGCGCGCGATCGGGGCCGTGTGCAGCAAGGAGTCGAACTGGCGGCTCGGGCGCCGGCCGGCGAGCGAACCGCTTGATTGCACCGGCGGCTGGGGCCGGAACAGGTCCGAGATGCTGAGACCCTGGGCGATGTCCACGTTTTGCGGATAGCCGACAGCGACGACCGGGCCGCTCTCGGTGTTGGGATTGCCGGAGATCGTCAGGGGGGGAAGATGCATCGGCTTCGTGCTGGCGATAAGCGCCAAGTCGTTGCGCGGGCTCACGGCAACCAGCCGCCCGTAAACCGCCTCGCCGCCGTCCGAAGGGACGATGCCGATGGACAGGCTCGGATCGCCCTGCGTCTCCTGCACGACATGCGAATTGGTGACGACCTGCTCGGGCGACACGGCAAAGCCGGTGCCGTGGGACACCGGCGTCAGCTGGTCGCCGTTCTTCTGGAGAATGATGATCCGCACCACGCCGCGCGCCGCCGCGTCGATGTCCGCCGGATCGGCGTGAACCGGCACCGCCGCGAAAAACGCGAGACAGGCCAAAAGGGCAGCGAGGCGGCGAAGCATGGGCGCGCCTTCCGTTTACGGCACAGGCTGTTTTGAACGCAAGCGGCGGGAAGCGGGGCAGGGCCGGGCGTGGCAAGGGTCGGTCCATCGACCTATGGAGACCGCGTATGAGTTACATGATCAAAGGCCTGGCGCGCGAGGCGTTCGCGCCGCTGTTCGGCCTCGACGACGCGGAGCTCGCGGCGCGTGGTGCGCGGCGTGTCGTTGCCGATGACGACTCGTTCCCGTGCCGCGTGAGTCTCGAAGACGCCGCGATCGGCGAGACGCTGATCCTGCTGAACCACGTGAGCAACGATGTCGCCGGGCCCTACCGAGCGGCCCACGCAATCCTGGTGCGCGAGCGCTGCCAGGACATCGAGCCGCTGGTCGGACGCACACCACCGGTGTTCGCCAGGCGCACGCTGAGCCTGCGTGGCTTCGACGCGAGCGGCGATCTCATCGTCTCGCGCGTCAGCCCGCCCGACGAGCATGACAGCGCGATCCGCGAGCTGCTGAGCAACCCGCAAGTCCACCACATCGACGCGCACAATGCCGGCCACGGCTGTTTCGCGGCGCGCATCGAGCGCTATATGGAGAAAGCATCATGATCGACGCACAAACCGCATGGGAAGCGTTTGCCCGGCGCGACAGGACCTTCGACGGCCGTTTCGTGATCGGCGTGCTGACGACCGGCATCTATTGCCGCCCCTCGTGCGCGGCGCGCCAGCCGCAGCGGCAGAACGTGCGCTTCTTTGCCGATGGCGTGGAGGCGCGGGCGGCGGGATTGCGCGCGTGCAGGCGCTGCCGGCCCGACGAGGTCGCCCGTGACGAGGCGGCGGTGCTGGCCGCCATCGACGAAATCAAGACCAGCGCCGAAGACCTTGGAGCGAGGCCGCAATTGGCCGAGCTGGCCCAGGCGGTCGGCTATTCGCCGACGCATTTCCAGCGCGTGTTCAGACGCGCGACCGGCCTCTCGCCCGCGGCTTATGCGCGCGCGCTGCGCGAGGAGCGGGCGCGCGAGGCGCTGAGCAGCGGCGCCTCGGTGACGGAGGCGATCTATGGCGCCGGGTTCGAGGCCGCCTCCCGCTTCTACGATTCGATGGCAGGCAAGCTCGGCATGGCGCCCTCGGCCTGGGTGAGGGGTGGCGAGGGCGTGCGGATCAACTGGGCCGTGGTGGCCACGAGCCTCGGGCCGATGCTGGTCGCCGCCACGGGCAAGGGAGTGTGCCGGCTGTCGTTCAACGAGGGTCATGAGGATCTCGCCGCGCGCTTTCCGAACGCCCAGCTGGTCGAAGGCGGCCCGGAGTTTGCCGCGTTGCTGCAGCAGGTGGTCGATGCGGTCGAGCATCCAGGCACCGGCAGTGATATCCCGCTCGACGTGCGCGGCACGGCATTTCAGGAGCGGGTCTGGGCCGAGCTGCGCAAGATCCCGCCGGGCGAGACCCGGTCCTACGCCGAGATCGCCGCCGCCGCCGGCAAGCCGAGCGCGGTCCGCGCGACCGGCAGCGCCAACGGGGCGAACAATGTCGCTGTCCTCATCCCGTGCCACCGGGTAGTGCGCTCCGACGGCTCGCTTGGCGGCTATGCCTACGGGCTCGACATCAAGCGCGAGTTGCTCGCACGGGAGGCCAAGTGAATCAGGAACTGCGCGATCGGTTCGGCAAGCTGCATCAGCCGGGCAAGCCGGTTCTGCTGTACAATATCTGGGACGTCGCCAGCGCCAGGGCCGTCGCCGCCGCCGGCGCCCCGGCCCTGGCGACGGGAAGCTACGCCATCTCCGAGGCCAACGGCTACAAGGATGGCGAGCAGATCCCGTTCAACCTCTATCTCGATTGCACGCGCCGGATCGCGCAGGGCGTGAACCTTCCCGTCACCGCCGACTTCGAAAGCGGCTTCGCGGTCGATCCGGCCCGGTTGGCCGATCATGCGCAGTACCTCGCCGAAACGGGCGCTGTCGGCTGCAATTTCGAGGACGGGGAAGTCGGCGGTTCCGGCCTGCACCCCATCGCCGAGCAGGCGAAGCGCGTGGCGGCCGTCTCCGGCAGCGGCCTGTGGGTCAATGCTCGCACCGATCTGTTCTTCCGCCGGTTCCTTGCGGGCGGCGACCGCAACGATCGCTCGTTGCTCGCCGAGACGATGGAGCGCGCGGCGGCCTATGCCGATGCCGGCGCGCACAGCCTGTTTGTGCCGGGGCCGAGCGACCGCGACCTCATAGCGGAAATCTGCGAGCGCAGCCCGCTGCCGGTCAACATCCTGATGCTGCCCGGCACTCCCGACTGGCCCGTGCTGGCCGAGGCGGGGGTCGCGCGGGTGAGCTGGGGCGCGGGGCCCTGGCGCAAGGCGATGCAGGCGCTGACCGAGGACGCGACGGCGCTTTATCGATAAAGGTGTGGGCTGGCGGAGCCGCGGCTCGACCGGCTCTCGCTGGCCTTCTAGACAATCGCCCATGGATGGGACACCCGCCGCGGAGGCCAAACCGAACCTCGCCCTGCGCATCCTGCGCTTTCCGATCACCCTGATCATGATCGAGGCGATCGTCTTCATCTTCATCGGCGGCGCCCTCGAGGCGGCGGACACGGCGAAGCGGATCGGGCTTTCGCGCGCCGGATTCTTCTTGTTCGTCCTCGTCGGCGCGGTCGTGCTGATCCTCGTGTGGAAGGCGATGCGCCGCTGGCTGGAAGGCGAGCGGGATCGCGAGTTTACCCTGCCCGGCGCCGGCGCGGAGCTCGGAGCCGGCCTGCTCGCCGGCTTTCTCCTCTTCTCGCTGATGACCGGCCTCGTGGCATTGCTCGGCGGTATCGAGCTCGTCGGCACGCGCCCCTTCGCCAAGACGCAGTTCTGGGAGTGGGCGGCGCTCGGCGTCGCCAGCGGCCTGTTCGAGGAGACGCTTTTCCGGGGTATCCTGCTTCGCCAGCTCGAGCGCCTGGTCGGCACCTGGTGGGCGTTGGCCGCGACGGCGGTCCTGTTCGGTGCGCTGCACATGTTCAATCCCGACGCAACATGGACCGGTGCCGCCAGCATCATGATGGAAGCCGGCATCCTCCTCGGCGCAGCCTATCTCTACACCCGGCGGCTGTGGCTGGCGGCCGGGCTTCATGCCGCGTGGAACTTCACGCAAGCCTGGGTCTTCAGCATTCCGGTTTCGGGAACCGGCCAATCGCTCGGCATTCTCGTGACCCGGCGGAAGGGTCCCGACTGGCTGACCGGCGGCGACTTCGGCCTCGAGGCGTCGATGGCCGCCGTGTTCGTCGCCACCGTCGCCGGCTTGTTCCTTCTGTGGAAGGCGCACCAGAAGGGCGGCTTTGTCGCCCCGATGTGGTCCCGGCGGGGCTCAGACGAAACTGTACGGGTCGATGTCGACGCTGACGCGCACGCCTTTCGGGAAGATTAGCGCGCCGAGCCAGGAGCGAATCACGTTCTGCAGTTCGGCGGAGCGGCGGGCGTTGACGAGCAGGCGATAGCGATAGCGGCCGCGCAGGAGCGAGAGCGGCGCGGGCGCGGGGCCCAGGATGTGGACGTCCGGCACATCGGGGCGAGTCCCGCCGATGGCGCGCGCGGCCTCCTTCGCCTCGGCTTCGTCCTCGCTCGACACTATAATGGCCGCCCAGCGGCCGAACGGCGGGGCGCCGGCGTGGCGGCGGGCGGCGGTCTCGGCTTCGTAGAACGCGTCGCGGTCGCCGGCGGCGAGGGCGGCGATCACCGGGGCTTCGGGATGGCGCGTCTGGATCAGCACTTCGCCGGGCTTGTCGCCGCGTCCGGCGCGCCCGGCGACCTGGGCGACCTGCTGGTACGTCCGCTCGGCCGCGCGCAAGTCGCCGCCTTCGAGGCCGAGGTCGGCATCGACCACCCCGACCAGCGTCAGCTGCGGGAAGTGAAAGCCCTTGGTGACGAGCTGGGTGCCGACGATCACGTCGATCGCGTTTTCCTCGACCTGCAAGACGAACGCGGCGGCCTTCTCGGGCGAATTGAGTGTGTCGGACGTGGCGATCGCCAGCCGCGCTGCGGGCAAGAGCTCGGCGACCTCGTCGGCGATACGCTCGACGCCCGGGCCGCAGGCGACGAGGCATTCGGGCTCGCCGCACTCAGGGCAGCGGTCCGGCGGCGTCGTCTCGTGCCCGCAGTGGTGACAGGCGAGGCGGCGGCTCAGGCGGTGCTCGACCAGCCAGGCGCTGCAATTCGGACACTGGAAGCGGAACCCGCAATTGCGGCACAGCGTCAGCGGAGCGTAGCCGCGACGGTTGAGGAACAGCAGCGACTGCTCGCCGCGTTCGAGCCGTTCGCGCATCGCGGCAACCAGCCGCGGTGCGAGCCAGCGGCCGCGCTCGGGTCTTTCCTTCGTCAGGTCGAGCGTGTCGATCCTCGGCAGTTGCGCGCCGCCGAAGCGGTCGGCGAGCTCGACTGTCGTGTAAACGCCCGCCTCGGCCATCTGCAGGCTTTCGAGCGCGGGCGTAGCGCTCGAGAGGATCACCGGAAGGCGCTCAAACCGGGCGCGCATCACGGCGACGTCGCGCGCGTTGTAGCGCACCCCTTCGTCCTGCTTGAAACTGATTTCGTGCGCCTCGTCAACCACGATCAGGCCGAGCTTCGCATAAGGCAGGAACAGTGCCGAGCGTGCGCCGACGACCACCTGCGCCTCTCCTCCCGCGATGGCCCGCCAGGCCCTGCGCCGCTCGGTCGACTTGAGCGAGGAGTGCCACACCACCGGCGCTGCGCCGAAGCGCTCCTCGAACCGGCGCAGGAACGCTTGCGTCAGCGCGATCTCCGGCAGCAGCACCAGCACCTGCCGCTCCTCCCCCAGCGCGGCGGCGATGGCTTCGAAATAGACCTCGGTCTTGCCCGAGCCGGTGACGCCGTCGAGCAGGAACGGCGCGAAGCCGCCTGCCATCACCGCCGAGACGAATTGCTCCGCCGCCTCGCGCTGGCAGGGCGTCAGCTCGGGAGCCGCGAAGTCCGCGCGCGCGCGCGGGTAAGGGCGGTCGCAATCGACTTCGACCGGCTCAAGCACGCCCTGGTTGGCCAGCCCGCGCAGCACGCCTTCGGAAACGCCGGCGATGCCGGCCAGCTCGCGGATCGTTGCCTGCTCGCCTTCCAGCGCCTCGATCGCCGCCTGGCGCTGCGCCGTCATGCGTTCGGGCATTCCGCCGGTCAGGCGGTACTCGATCATCGTCGCCGGACCGCGCAGCGCCCCGCCGCTCGCCAGCACCATGCGCGCGACCGAGGCGAGCGAGGCGCAATAGTAGTCGGCGGTCCATTCGATCAGCCGCCTGAGCTCGGCCTTGAGCGGCGGCACCGGCAGCACCGCCAGCAGCGGGCGCAGCTTGGCCTCGGGGACTTCGGTCGCCGGCAACCGCTCGGCTTCCCAGGCGATGCCGACGATCTGCCGCGGGCCGAGCGGCGCAACCACCACGGAACCCGGCTCGACCCGCATCCCGTCCGGCACGCGATAATCGAGCGGGCCGAGCGCGGCGTTGAAGATGACGAGGCGGACGCGGTTCATGGGGAGGGGTCATATGGGGGGGACTGAGCCGGCGCGGCAAGGGTGGCACCCGGCGTTATCGCCCCATATAGCGGCGCACGATGGCCGACGAATCGCCCCTCGATCGCTTCAAGCAGGCGCTGACCGGCGCCGCGCGCGCGATCGCCCACGAGCCGGAGGCCGACGTCGCGTGGACCGCCGACGTGCCGGCAATGCAGGGCAAGGCGATGCGCGTGCCGATGCCGGGCCGCAACCTGCCGGCCGACGCGGCGCGTGAGGCGCGCGGGTTCGCCGACAGCTTCGCGCTGCGTCTCAGGCACCACAACGAGGCGATGCACTTGCGCGGCATGCCGGCGGAGCCCGGCGCGCGCGCCGCCTACGACGCGATCGAACGCGTGCGCTACGAGGCGCTCGGCGAGAACAATTATGCCGGGATGCGCGAGAATCTCGCCTCGGCGACCGACCTGCGCACCCGCTCGGACCCGATCTCGCGCGCGAGCAGCGAAAGCGAGGTGCCGCTGCAGACGGCGCTCGCCCTGATGCTGCGCGAGGCGCTGACCGGCCAGGCCATTCCCGCAAGCGCTCGCGACGGCGTCGAGATGGTCCGCGAATCCATCGAATCGCGCATCGGGGACGATTTCGAGCGCCTCGCGACCTTGCTCGACGACCAGCGCGCCTTCCAGGCGCTAGGACTCGACATGCTGCGCCACCTGGAGCTCGTCGCCGCCGACGAGTTCGACGAGCGCGGCGACGAGGACGAGACCGGCGACGAGGAGGAAGGCGGCGAGGAGCAGGACGGCGACAGCGAGGACGAAGCCGGCGAGGAGCTGCGCCAGCAGCAGACTACCGCCGAAACCGGCGAGGGCGAGACCGAGGAAGGCGAGGAGCAGGTCCCGCAGGAACAGGACCTGACCGAAGGCGAGGTCGGCGACGAGGGCGAGGAGGCCATGATGCCGATCCGCCCGAACCGGCCGTGGACCGAGCTGCCCGAAACGTTCGACTACAAGGTCTTCACCGAGGAGTTCGACGAGGTCGTCGAGGCGACCGAGCTGTGTGACTTCGAGGAGCTCGACCGGTTGCGCGCCTATCTCGACAGCCAGCTCACCGGCCTGCAGGGCGTCGTCACCCGCCTCGCCAACCGGCTGCAGCGGCGGCTGATGGCGCAGCAGAACCGGGCGTGGGACTTCGACCAGGAGGAAGGCCTGCTCGACGCCGCGCGGCTCGCCCGCGTCGTCGTCAGCCCGGGCCATTCGCTGAGTTACAAGGTTGAGCGCGACCAGGAGTTCAAGGACACCGTCGTCACCCTGTTGATCGACAACTCCGGCTCGATGCGCGGGCGGCCGATCTCCATCGCCGCGATCAGCGCCGACATACTGGCGCGAACGCTCGAGCGCTGCGGGGTCAAGGTCGAGATCCTCGGCTTCACCACCCGCGCGTGGAAGGGCGGGCAGAGCCGCGAGAAGTGGCTCACCGAGGGCAAGCCGGCGCAGCCCGGCCGTCTCAACGACCTGCGCCACATCGTCTACAAGAAGGCTGACGAGCCGATGCGCCGGGCGAGGAAGAGCCTCGGCCTGATGATGCGCGAGGGGCTGCTCAAGGAGAACATCGACGGTGAGGCGCTGCTGTGGGCCCACCACCGCCTGCTCGCCCGGAGCGAGGACCGCCGCATCCTGATGGTCATCTCCGATGGCGCGCCGGTCGACGACAGCACCCTGAGCGTGAACAACGCCGGTTATCTCGAAACGCACCTCAGGAAGGTGATCGACTGGATCGAGAGGCAGTCCCCGGTCCAGCTCGTCGCCATCGGCATCGGCCACGACGTGACCCGCTACTACAAGCGCGCGGTGACGATCATGGATGTCGAGCAGCTCGGCGGCACGATTATCGAGCAGCTGGCCGGGTTGTTCGAGGTGGAGTGAGGTTGAATGGCAGGTATCGTATGGTAGTGCACGGCGCGCGAGACCTGCCCCGGCTCCTGCGGGACCACAAGGCGTGACCGCACCCCTGCGTCTGTTCAACTCGCTCACCCGCGAGCTCGAGACCTTCCACCCTGTCCACGCTGGCGAGGCGCGGGTCTATTCGTGCGGGCCGACGGTCTACAATTACCCGCACATCGGCAACATGCGTGCCTATGTGTTCGCCGATGGGCTTGGGCGGACCCTGAGCTGGAAGGGCTACAAGCTCACCCACGTGATCAACATCACCGACGTCGGCCACCTGACGGACGATGCCGACGCTGGCGAGGACAAGCTGGAGAAAGCGGCGGCGGCGCAGAAGCAGTCGATATGGGACATCGCCCGGCACTACACCCAAGCCTATTGGGCTGACGTACGCGCGCTCAACATCCGCCAGCCGAGCCAATGGTCGATCGCCACCGACTATATCGACGAGATGATCGAGTTCGCAAAAGCGATCGAGCCCAGGCACTGCTACGAGCTCGACAGCGGGCTCTACTTCGACGTCTCGACGGTGGACGACTACGGCAAACTGGCCCGCGCCAGCACCGACGAGGGGGAAGGCCGCATCGAAGCGGTCGAAGGCAAGCGCCACCCGGCGGACTTCGCCATCTGGCGCAAGACCCCGCCGGGCGAGACGCGGCAGATGGAATGGAACAGCCCGTGGGGCAAGGGCGCGCCCGGATGGCACCTCGAATGCTCGGTGATGAGCGGGCGGCTGCTCGAGTTCCCGTTCGACATCCACACCGGCGGCATCGACCACCGCGAGATCCACCACCCCAACGAGATTGCCCAGAACCAGGCGTTCTGCGGCACCAACGGCCTCGCCGAGGCGGCGAACAGCGGCGCGCTGATCTGGATGCACAACAACTTCCTGGTCGAACGCTCGGGCAAGATGAGCAAGTCGGCGGGCGAGTTTCTCCGGCTTCAGCTGCTGATCGACAAGGGCTACCACCCGCTCGCCTACCGCATGATGTGCCTCCAGGCGCATTACCGCAGCGAGCTCGAGTTTTCATGGGACGGTCTCGGCGCGGCGCTGACGCGCCTGAAGCGGCTGGTGATGGCGGCCGAGGCGCTGAGGGCGCAGGTCGCCGAGCCGGTCGCAGAGCCGGCCGACGGCTGGACCCAGCTTCGCGCGCACGATGAGCTCGACGCGGTGTTCCTGCCGTATCTCGCGCGGTTCGACGACGCTGTGTCAGACGATCTCAATACGCCCGTCGCGCTCACCGTCCTCGAAGAGCTGCTGGGGCTGAAGAAGGTCGACGCGCGCGAGAAGCTGGTCGCGGCCGCGGCGATGGATGCGGTGCTCGGGCTCGGGTTGACCCGACTGACAAGGGCGAGCCTGCGAATTCGCCCAAAGGACGCGGCGATCGCCGAGGCCGAGATCGAGGACGCCCTCGCCCGCCGCAAGACCGCCCGGGCGGACAAGGACTTCGCCACGTCCGACGCCATCCGCGACGAGCTGGCCGAAAGGGGCGTCGAGGTGATGGACGGCGACCCGCTCGGCTGGGAGTGGAAGCTGGGCTAGGGCTTGGGCACGACCACAAGCTTGTACGGGATGTACAACATGACCTCCGATGCGCCGGAGCGCGCTTACTGCACCGGCATGTTCAGCCCTTCGACTTTCACGGCGTAGCCCTCGCCCATGCGTGCGGCCATCGCGCGCGCATCGTCCGCCACCTTGTCGGCGATTTGCCCGCGATAGCTGTCAGGGCCGACCACCGAGAGCGTGGCGTCGCCGGATTCGTCCATTTGCGCCCGGCCCACTTGCGGCACGGCTTCGACATAATCGGAAATGCGCTGCTCGGCCGCGGTGCCGCTTTCCTTCCCGGCCAACGGGGCCTTGACCAAAAAATCGACCCGCTCGCTGTCCGGCCGCGTGTCGTTCGTGATGACAAGGTCATCGACGGTCGCCGCCGTCAGCGGAGCGAGGATGTAGTCGCCGAACGCCAGCTCGACCCCGTGCTTCGAGGCGAGCGCGATCGCCCGGGCGAGCATTTCGTGGATTTCCTGGCGGCGCTGCTTCTGATCACGCGTGTCGCCACGAATGGTCACTTGCTGCACGAGGAAATCGGCGGTCCGCCGCAATCCGACGGCGGGCATGTCGCGCGAATAGTCTTCCTGGTCGACGCGCGAGCCGGTCACGACGACTTCAGCGTTGCAGGTCCTGCGCGCTCGCAGGGACGGCGAGCGCTGCGGACACGGCGCACGCGAGAATTGGCCATTTCATATCGTCGACTCCCTCTCTACCAGCACTGACGTCATGCAATTCAAGGGTCGTGTCAATTGACTGTCGCCGTCCTGCCGGGCGGCATGCGCGCCCTCGTTGAGCCGCTGCTGCCGTCGTGGATCGAGGCGCGCTGGTGGAACTCGCACGAGGAGCTGGTCGCGCTCGCGCCGGAAGCCGAGATCGGCTGGTTCGACTTGCATTACAAACCTCCCGTGCTGGCGTCGGTCGCGGCCGCAAGAAGCTTGCGCTGGCTCAACACCGCTTACGCCGGGGTGAACTGGCTGCCGCTGGCGGATCTCGACCGGCGAGGGGTGGCGCTGACGTGCGGGCGCGGCCTGACCGCGACCGCGGTCGCCGAATTCGCGGTGATGACCATGCTGACCACCGCCAAGGACTTTTCGGCCGTCGTCCGCGCGCAGGACCGTCGCGAGTTTCTCGAGAACGCGCCCGGCACGCGCGAGCTCCTCGGAAGCAGGGCGCTGATCCTCGGCCGGGGCGCGATCGGGCAGGCGATCGAGCGCATGCTGCAAGGTTTCGGGGTCGAGACCGAGACCGTGCGACGCAGCTCCGGCCTCGGCTGGAAGGACCGGCTCGGCACCTTCGACTGGATCGTCCTCGCGCTCCCTGGCACGCCAGAGACGCGCGGGTTGATCGGTGCGGCGGAACTCGCGGCGATGAAGCGGGAGGCCGTCCTGGTCAACTTCGCCAGGGCCGATATCGTCGACGAGCCGGCGCTCGTCGCGGCCTTGCGCGACGCGCGCATCGCCGCCGCGGTGCTCGACGTGACCGATCCCGAGCCGCTGCCGGCAGAGCACCCATTGTGGTCGCTCGACAACGCGCACATCACGATGCACCTCTCGGGCATTCCGACACCGGCCAGCCTGCAACGCGCCGCCGAGCGCTTCGCGAGAAATTGCGGTCATTTCAAGAACGGCGAGCCGCTCGAAGCGCAAGTGGACCTGCGGCTCGGCTACTGATGGCGCCGCGACACGGCCGATAAACCGGCGACGCTCTTGGTACCCCGTCTCGCTAACGGCAGGAAAAGACCCACGCGTTCTTGCATGTCTGTGCCCCTTTTACCGAAAAAACCTTGCTCCTGAGGCGGCAAGCAATCGCTCGAGCGCGATCCACGGATCGGAGCCGGTGCCCTGATCGACGGACCATCACCGCCGCGTCCGCGAGGCGCTGCGGCGGCTAATCCCGGTTCCCCGCCCGCCGTTCGAGTTGGGCGGTCAGCGACCTGACCGCCTCGGTCAGGGCGACGACCTCCTTCTCGCGCAGTTCGTCGATCTTCTGGTGGAGCAGCTCGATCTCCAGCTCGGCCTTGATGTTGATGTGGAAGTCGGCCTCCGCCTTCTTGCGGTCGACGTCCTGCTGCCGGTTCTGGCTCATCATGATGAACGGCGCCGCGTAGGCGGCCTGGAACGAGAGGGCGAGGTTGAGGAGGATGAACGGATAGGGGTCCCAGCGCTCGACATAGGCGGTGATGTTGAGGACGATCCAGAAGAACAGGATCGCCGACTGCACGATGATGAAGCGCCACGAGCCCATGGTCGAGGCGACGAAATCGGCGATGCGCTGGCCTGCCGTGAGATGAGAGCGCGCGTGGGCCACGCCATGCCGCCGCTGGCGTCGGCGCGCGTCGCGCAATTGTCCCAGCAACGCGGCGTCTTCGTGTGAAAGCGCGCGGCTTTCCTGCTCCGCTTCGCTCATTCCCCCTCCTTGCCCGTCGTCCGCGGGCGACAATACAGGCCCGTTCGCCGTCCGCAAAGGACGCGTGAAGGCCGAAGGGGCACGGAACATTCGTGACGGCTTGCCATTGCCAGAAGAACCGCAGCCAAGGAGCGGACGATGGACTGGCTGACCCAGGTTTTCGGCACCGAGCACATGGTCACATGGTGGCAGGAATGCGCGCGGGCAGGGCTGATCTTTGCCTTCGGCCTGCTGCTGTTCCGCCTGATCGGCCGCCGGGTGTTCGCCAAGTGGGCAGCGCTGGACATCGTGGTGGCGATCGTCGTCGGCTCCAACCTCAGCCGGGCGCTGACGGGCAGCGCCCCGCTGTGGGGCACGCTGGCGGCTTCGGGGGCGCTGATGGCCCTGCACTGGGTCCTCGCCCATGCGGCCGCGGCGTCGTCGGCGCTATCGAGGCTCGTCGAGGGCGATCCCATCGAACTTGTCACCGCAGGTGAAGTCCAGCGCGGCGCGATGCGCGCCAATGGCGTCAGCCGCACCGACCTCGACGAAGCCCTGCGCAACGCCAGCGTCGAGACGCCGCGAGAAGCCGCCAAGGTCACGCTGGAGCCGAGCGGCCGGCTCACCGTGGTCAAGGGGTCTGGTCAGCGCCAGTCGGGCGCGCAATATCCCTAGCCGGCCGGCCGGCGATCCGGCGCGAGTTTTCCCCATCAAGTTGCGGGCAGCGGTGGGCTTTTCAGGCCAAGAGAATATCCTGACAAGGCATGAGACCTCACCTCTCCGCGCCCTTCCTTCCATCGTCCAGCTCGCTTTCGCGCCGCCGCATCCTGGTGCTGCTGTCGTCGTCCGCCGCGTACAGCGTGCTCGCCGCGTGTGGTGGCGGCGGAGGCGGAGGCAGCCCGGCTCCGACGCCGATGCCAACGCCGTCGCCCACGCCGCCACCGCCGGTCAACGGGCCGGCGTGGTTCAGCTACGGCCACGATGCCCAGCACACCGCCCAGAGTGCCATCGCCTCGCAGGACCTCGCGCGCGTCACCTGGTCGTCGAAGGTCGATCTCGCGCCGCAATACACGCAAGGCGGTGCGCTACTGACGCATTATGGATCGCCGGTGGTGACGACCCACAACACCGTCGTCATCCCGGTGAAGACGGGCGCCTCCAGCGGCTACCGCGTGGAAGGCCGCAACGGGGCGAACGGTGCGCTGATCTGGTCGGTGACGACGGGCTACGTCAGCCCGCCGCACAACTGGGTGCCGCCCTACAACGTCCTGCTGACTGGCCAGGGCCGTGTCTATGCCGCCGATTCTGGCGGCAGGCTGTGGCGGCGCGATGACGGCGACGCGGCCAGCAGCACCACCGCGAGCCACGTGTTCTACGGCGCCGCCGCCTACGACGCCGATCCCGCCGCCTTCAACGCCAGCGTGTCCATCAACACTCCGCTGACGGCCGATGCCCAGGGTAACGTGTTCTTCGGCTTCCAGGTGACCGGCACCAATCCGGCGGGCCTGGTGAGCGGCATCGCGCGCGTGGCGCCGGACGGCACCAGCACCTG
>Ga0207690_10000564_pt1 | contig 24220 bp, 26 predicted proteins | sample KBSC23metaG_FD_184315 | JGI IMG/M metagenome (GOLD analysis project Ga0207690, IMG submission 184315) | Corn rhizosphere microbial communities from Kellogg Biological Station, Michigan, USA - KBS C2-3 metaG (SPAdes) (version 2) | ecosystem: Host-associated > Plants > Roots > Rhizosphere > Soil ...
GCAGCCGCTCCGGCCGAACGTTCGCCTCGCGGTGGACGGTGGCGACGACGTACGTGCCGGGATCGTGTGGCGGCGGAACCCGCTCTCGCGCGATCGGCGCGAAGCGAAGCGTCGCGTCGGCCATCACGTCGCCGACGACGAGCGCCGTTCCGGCGACTCCTTCGGCGGCGAGCGTCGCGACCGAGCGCTCGTCGGGGCAGAGCAGCAGCGATGCAAGGCCGTCGACCTCGATCCGCGCCCGCTCCTCCGGCATCGAGAGGTCGCCGCTGCGAAGACCGGCCTCGACGTGCGCGAGCGGGAGCCCGGCGGCGGCGGCCGCTCGCGCTCCGGCGAGCGTGGAGTTCGTGTCACCGAGAACGAGGACGGCGTCGGGCCGCTCGGCGTCGACGACCGCGCGAACGGCGGGCGTCAGCGCCTCGATCTCGGCCGTGCGGAGGTCGAGCCGTTGCGCGGGCTCCGGCAGCCCGAGCTCCTCGAAGAAGACCTGCGAGAGCTCGGGATCCCAATGCTGGCCGGTGTGGACGACGATTTCCTCGATCTCCGCCTCGCGGAGCGCCACCGAGAGCGGCGCCGACTTGACGAATTGCGGCCGGTTCCCTACGACGGTGAGGACGCGCATCGCGCGCCAGCGTAGTTGCCGAAACATCGCGCCCCGCCCATCCTGTCCGCGTGAGCCATCCCGATCTCCCGGCCGAGCAGGCGTATGTCGACCACGCGTACGAGTGCCTCGACCGCATGCGCGCCGTCGTCGAGCGTGCGGCCGGCGCGACCGACAGCGAGATCGCGGCGCTCGCCCTCGAGGCGTGGGCAGCGCGGCGGCTCAAGACGTTCGAGGACGCGGAGCGTGGCCTCTGCTTCGGACGCCTCGACTTCGAGACCACGCCGAGGCCGCTCTACGTCGGGCGCCGCTGGGTGCACGGCGACGACGTTGACGCGCTGCTGGTTGTCAACTGGCAGGCACCCGCGGCGCGCCCGTTCTACGTGGCGACACCCGAGAGCCCGCACGACGTCACGCTCCGCCGCCGGTTTCGCACAGAGGGCCGGCGCCTGCTCGACCTGAGCGACGAGAAGCTCGACGGGTCGGGCTCGGTCGTCGGCGGCGACTTTCTCCTCGACGAGCTCGAGCGGAGCCGCGAGCCGCGCATGCGCGACATCGTCGCGACGATCCAGACCGACCAGTACCGGCTCATCACCCGCGGGCCTGAGCCGCCGCTCGTCGTCCAGGGCGGGCCGGGAACCGGAAAGACGGCGGTCGGCCTGCACCGGGCCTCGTACCTCCTCTACACCCATCGCGAGGAGCTCCGGCGCGTGCTCGTGGTGGGGCCCAACCCGACGTTCATGGAGTACGTCTCGCACGTCCTGCCGACGCTCGGAGAGGAGAGCGTCGAGCAGCGGGCGGTGGGCGAGCTCGTCGACGGCGTCGAGGCGACGATCGTCGACCCTCCGGACGTCGAGCGGCTCAAGGGCGACGTCCGGCTCGCCGAGGTGCTGTCGCGCGCCGGGGGCCTCCGCTCGGCCGCCCGTCCGGAGGAGCTCGTGGCGCGGATGGAGGGCGAGTACGTCCGTGTCCGCGAACCCGATGTCCGGGAGCTGGCCGAGCGCGCACGCGAGGAGCTCGGGCTGACGGCGCACGCACGCGAGCGATTCCGGATGGACGTCCTGCGGCGGTTCTACGAGGACTACGGCGCGAGGCTCGGCGGCCTCGCCTGGCGCGACTTCGCCGAGGTCGAGCGCTCGCTGAACGCGAAGGGCTTCCTCCCGCGCTGGCTGGGCCGGGTCTGGCCGGTGACCGCCCCGGACGCCCTCGTTCGCTCCCTCCTCACCACACCCGCGCGCCTCGCGGAGGCGGCGGAGGAGATCCTCGACGACGGCGAGCAGCGACTGCTTCGCCGCCCACGGTCCGGTTTCGCGTGGGGTGACCACGATATCCCGCTCCTCGACGAGGCGCGCGCGCTGCTCGCCGAGCCGCCTCGGTCGTTCGGGCACGTGATCGTCGACGAAGCGCAGGACCTGACCCCGATGCAGCTCCGGATGGTGGCGCGCCGCGCACGCGGCGGCTCGGTCACGATCCTCGGCGACATCGCGCAGGCGACGGGGCCGGTCGTCCACGACCGCTGGGACGACGTGCTCGCCCACCTCGACGCCGCGGGCACCGCCGAGGTCGCAGAGCTACGCCATGCCTACCGCGTCCCGTCCGAGATCATGGAGCTCGCACTCCCCCTGCTCGATGTCGTCGCGCCGGATGTCGCCCCGCCGATCGCCTTCCGCACCGGCGCAGCGGGACCGCGGATCGAACGGGTGGACGAGGACGACCTCGTGACCGCCGCGCTCCGTGAGGCGCTTGCGCTCGCGGCCGAGGAGGGGCTCCTCGCGGTGATCCTCCCGGACAGCCTCGTCCCCGACCTCACCGGGCACTCCGCGTACGACGACGGCATCCCGCTGCTCTCACCGCGCGGGGCGAAGGGGCTCGAGTTCGACCACGTCGTCGTCGTCGAGCCCGCGCTGATCGCGGAGGGCGAGACGGGCCTGCGCGAGCTCTACGTCGCGCTCACCCGCCCGACGAAGACGCTCGTCGTCGTCCACGCGCGCCCGCTGCCGGCCGAGCTCGGCACAACTGTCCCGCTCGGGTAGCGCGTCGCGCCAGCACAACGGTGTGCGTTGCCCGTTCGCGCCCGCCGTGCGAAGATCGGACGCCCGCCGAGCCGAGATCAGGAGGAGACCATGGAGGCCACCGCTCGAGAGCTGCCGTTCCCCGTCTGGCTGGCGGCGATCTTCGGGTTCGCCAAGGCCGGCTTCCTCGCGCTGATGGGCGTCATCGGCGTGCTTGCCTGGAACGGCGTCAGCGACCCGTGGGGGATCGGCTCGCTCATCATGGCCGCGCTGTTCGGCATCGCCTCGTACATGCTCATGCGCGGCAACCGCGTCGCGCGCATCGTCTTGGCCGCCCTTGCCGTGATCGGCGGCGTCACCGCGATCGTCTTCGCCTTCATCGGCCCGACGAGCGCGATCCTCCCCTCGATCACGACCGCCGTGCTCGACGCGATCGTGCTCTGGCTCCTCTACGGAGTCCGCTCGTCGAAGGAGTACTTCGGGACGTAGGGCGCGGCCGACCGACGCTCAGAGGCCGAGCGGCTCGAGCGAGCGCTCCTCGGCGCAGTCGACCGCCCAGTCCTCGCAGATGTCCCGAAGCCGCCCGCTGTCGGACGCCGCGGCGTCCGCCTCGGCGACGACCTGGTGCACGATCGTCTCCGTCTCGGGGGTCATGTCGTGGGTGCGCACGGCATGAACCCGCACGCGCGCCGCGACCTCGAGCAAGCGGCGGGCCAGCCGGTCGATCTCCGCGAGCGTCGCCTCCCGGCCTGTGAGCGGCCCGAAGTTCACGACCACCTCCGGCGCCCCGTTCGCGCCGGGTCGGAGGAATGCGACGGTCGTGTTCATGTGATGGTCGTACCCTCTGCGATCTGGGCCGAACCATCTCGCGACCGCGACGCGAGGCCCTCGAACGCAAGCGCGGCGCCCACGGCGCAGCCGGCGATCACGAGAGCCATCGGCAGAGCCGTGTCGCTGCCGCCCAGCCCGACCAGCGGAGCCGCGAACGCTCCGAACGCGTATTGGCTGACCCCGAGGAGCGCGGCCGCCGTACCCGCCACCTCGGGATGGTCGGTCAGTGCGAGCGCCAGGGCGTTCGCCTGGACGAAGCTCCAGCTGGCCATCTGCAGCATCAGCGGCGCTACCACCATCGCGAGACCCGCCGTCGGTAGCGAGACGATCACCACGAGCGCGACTCCGGCGACCACCAGCATGAGGAGGCCGACCCGAAGGAGGCTCCGGGGCGAGCGCGTAGCGAGCAGGTGGGCGTTCACCTGCGCGCCGGCGACCAGGAAGACCGCGTTCAGCCCGAAGAGCAGGCCGTAGAGCTGCGGCGAGGCGCCGTAGACGTCCTGCAGCACGAACGAGGAGCCCGCGACGTAGCCGATCATCGCGCCGCCGCCGAGCCCGACGATCAACACGAACCCGACGAACCTTCGATCGCCGAGCAGCCGCGCGAACGTCTCGAGCGTGACCCGGAGCCCGCCGGCGCGACGTCGCTCACGCGGAAGCGTCTCGGGCAGGAGCCGTGCGCCGACCGCGGTCAGGGCAAGCCCGAGCACGGAGAGCGCCACGAAAACGCCGCGCCACGACGTGACACGGAGGAGCTGTCCGCCGACGATCGGCGCGAGGATCGGCGCGAGCCCGATCACGATCATCAGCCGCGAGAGGTACCGCGCGCCGGCGGCGCCCGCGTAGAGGTCGCGGACGATCGCCCGTCCCACCGCGACACCGACGGCGGCCGCTGTTCCCTGGACCAGCCGCATGCCCGCCAGCACGGAGAGACTCGGCGCGAGGCTGCACGCCAACGTCGTCACCGTGAACACCGCCATCCCGGCGACGAGAGGCCGACGGCGCCCGTGGACGTCGCTCAACGGCCCGGAGAGCAGCTGCCCGAGCGCCAGCCCGAGGAGATAGGTCGTGACCGTGATCTGCGCCGCCGACGGGCTGGCGCCAAAGTCGCGCGCGAGCTCCGGGAGGCCGGGAAGGTAGGCGTCCATCGCCGCCGGCCCGATCGCCGAAACGCTGCCAAGCACAACGAAGAGCCGCAGGTCCGCCCTGCGGCGCCCGCCCAGCGTCAGAGCCCGATCACGTCGCGGAGCTCGCGCGCCAGGAGGACGACGATGCTCACCCCACGCGCTCGACGACGTTCACGCCACGAGTCTATGGACGCCGAGCGATGGGCCGTGAAGGATTCGAACAGCCCTGCAGATCGCACATTTTCTTCTTCCGGGAGGGCACCGGTGGGGGCACGTTCTGCGCTCGTGCGGGCATTCCTGACGCGTTTTGGCGCGCCTGACACACCTGGCTGAGACAGCTTCGCGCGTCGATGGTGGGCGGGTGCGCGGCAGCGGAGTGAACCCTGCCTACCGGTTCCATAGGCTGCTGACTGGTACAGCCCAGATGCGTTCGCTGAGCGGGATCGTCTCGGCCCCGGTGTACATGACAGCGCCTGCGAGAAAGCGTTCCTGACGCCGGTCCCGCAGCTTGCGGAGTGTCCTATGGTCGCGCTCGTTGATCGTCGCAGCCGCCTTCGCTTCGATCGCGACCAACTCGCCGGCGCGGTTCTCGAGGACGAGATCGACCTCGTCGCGTCCGTCGCGGTAGTGGTACTGCCGGGTTCGGGTCAGCGCCCACTCGGAGTGCTTGAGGATCTCGATGGTGACGAAGTTCTCGAACACCTTGCCGGTGATCTGGTCGTCGGTGCGGATTCGTTGCTCGTTGGCGCCAAGCAGGTGCGCGAGCAAGCCCGTGTCGACAAGATGGGTCTTCGGGGCGTGGATCTCGCGTGCGCCGAGTCCCGGTCGCCAGGCGGGGAGACGCTTGATGAGAAAGATCGTCTCGAGCAGTCTTGTGTAGCTCTCGACGGTCTTGTCGCTGATCCGGAGCCGGCCGGCGAGGTTGGCGGAGACGAAGAGGTTGGCGGTCTGCGTCGCGAGCAGCCTGAGTAGGCGTGAGAGCTCCTCGAGCTTCTGGACGTCGGCGAGCTCGCGCAGGTCGCGCTCGAAGGTGGTCGTCAGATAGTTCTCGAACCACCGGTCGCGTCGGCTCCCGCTGCGAAGCCGTGCCTCCGGGTATCCGCCCTGGGCCGCGCGCTCGACGAAGGCGTCGCGGCCGATCGGCGCGCCGGTGATTTGGGGGGGTCGGGTGGCGAACAGTGCATCGACGAGGTTCGTGTCTGACCCCTCGATCTCGGCCTGGGAGAGAGGCCAGAGGCGGACGATCTCGATCCTGCCGGTGAGGGCCTCGTACACCTTGGGTGCCGTGAGCACGTTCGCCGACCCGGTGAGGAGGAATTGGCCGGGCGTGGGGTCGCGGTCGACGGCTTCCTTGATTGCGAAGAGCAGTTCCGGCGAGCGCTGGACCTCGTCGAGCAGGACGGGGCCGTCGATTCCGGCGATGAAGGCGGTTGGATCTGCGATAGCGCTGTCGCGGGTCGTCTTGTCGTCGAGCGTCAAGATCCGAGCTGGGCGATCCTCCGTCGCGATTGCGCGAGTGAGGGTGCTCTTCCCCACCTGCCTGGCCCCCATGACCAGCACCACTCGCGTGTCCCCAAGCGCCTCGAGCACGAGAGACCGGGCGTGACGGGGAAAGAGAAGGTTGTCGGGCACTCTTGCGTGGAGTCGAAAGGCGGACTGCGCAGATTCGGAGTATAGACTGCGCAGATTCGGAACGGAAGATGCGCAGACTCGGAGTCAACGAGCGACTACCCCGCCTGTCGATGCAGCGTCCGCCCTGAGCCTCAGCGCGCTGCGGTAGTGAGGACGGCGCGCACCGTCGACGGCCACCACTGGCGAGCGCCGTGTGCGGTGGGCACGCCGTCGGCGTTGAGTCCGCGGGCGATGTCGGTGAGGCCTCGGCCGCGTGCATACTCGAGCCGGATCCTCTCGACGACGGTCCCCGGGAGGGTTGCGGGTCGTCCGCCGCGCCGTCGTGCTCGGCGTTCGCGCGCGGGCTCGAGGTGCTCGCGGAGGAAACGTTCGATTCCGGCGACGGGAATCAGCCGCTGCCCCCACGGTGTCTTGACCGTGTCCACGACCTTGACGAGGTGCCGGTCGATGGTGGAGATGCTGACGCCGAGCGCCTCGGCGGCCTGCTTGCGCGTGTACGCCAGCCGCTCGGTTTCCTCGTCTTCGACGACCTCGCGCAGCTCGCCCGGCGGAGCCCAGTAGGTCTGCGGCCGGTGCTGGTGTTCTCGCCGCTGCCTTCCGCGGCGACGTTTCCAACGGGACATGCGCTTACAGTAATCGGTGAGTCGGATAGCACCTAGGGTGCATCTGTGTCTCGTCTTCTTGGGGTGAGTAGTTCCTGTATGCAGTAGCGGCCGAGAGAGGCAAGCAGGCTTTAGATGTCGATGCCGCGGTGGAGTCCGCGGCTGATTTCGGGGCCGAGCTCGAGCATCCGCTGCACGGTGCGCAGGGGCTGGCGGTCCTCGTCGCGGGAGAGGACGGAGAGCATGCGGGCGTGGTCGTCGACCGAGGCGACCTGGGGTCTGAGTCCTTGTCCGATCGGCTCGTGTCTGGCTCTGCGGCGGAGGTCGTCGTAGCCGCGCGTGCCGGGCGGTTCGGGGACGATCTTCAGCTCGCCGGCATCGGTCCCGAGCTCGAGCAGCGGCCGACCGACAAGGTCGCGCTCCAGCACGACCGGTTTGCCATTGGGGCGGCGGGCGTTCAGGTCGGTGAGTGCGAGCCCGAGGCGGCGCATGCTCTCGGGATGCGTCGAGGGGCAGATGTCCACCCCGTTGGTGATCTCTCCCGAGCCTTGCAGCACGCGGCCGAGCGCGCCGATCACCACGTAGGCGACCAGATGCCGCTCGAGCGTCGCAAGCAGCGTGTACGGATCGAACCGGTCGTCGGCCGCCATCTACGTGCGCCGCGCCTCGAGCATCGCCCGGAGGCGCTCCTGCGGCGTCCTCGCAAGCTCCTCGCGCAACCGGGCGTCGTCGCGCTCATCGGGCGGCTCGTACAGCACGAGCTGCAGGTCGAGATCGAAGCCGCAGGCCTGCAGCACATCGCGCAACGTCTCCAGGCTCGGCGTTACCACATCTCGTTCCCAGCGGGCGATCTGCGCCCTGTCCTTGCCGCTTCGCTCCGACAACTGTGCCTGCGAGAGTCGCGCTCGCAGGCGCGCCTGCCTGATCAACATCCCGCTCGTCACGACGCGATGCTACACCGGGATTGCGTTAAGGCTCCTTGTGGACGTATCTGCTACACTAGACGGATGCAGCGCAACGTCGACGCGCGGCAGCTCGAGCTCGAGACGGAACTCACCGAGCCTGTGCAGGGCGTCGATGCGCCTCATCCGTCTGCGTCGAACGGGACCTCGGGTACACGCCAGGCTAATCGCGTTCCGACCGGCAATGACCGAACGTCCTGCGCGGCCACGCACCGCGCGTCGCGTCCCTCGGCCGCCGAGCTCCTCGAGACGCCGGGGGCGTTGCTGACGCGTTCCCATCTGCGGCGGCTGGGTCTGGAGCGACGTGCGGTTGACGCCGTCTTCCGTGCACTGCCCGTGGTCGCTTTGCCCGGCTATTCCCGGCCGATGATCCGCGCCGAGGAGTTCCTCGAGCTTGTCGACCACAGCACCTACGGTGATGATCGGGTGAGACCCTGCCATGCCTAGCGTCTGGATCGAGCGACGCACAATCGCGGGCGCCCGCAACCGCTATCTCGTCAAGTACCGGCTCGGAGGTCGTGAGAGTGCGAAGCGCTATGCGGGTTCGTTCGCGACCCGGCGCGACGCGCTCGCTCGCCAGCGCTGGGTCGCCGGCGAACTCGCCGCGGTGCGCGTGCCCCGCCTCAGCCAGTTCGCAGACGCGGTTGACGCGATGCCGACGCTCGCCGAGGCAGCCGAGCGCTGGCGTGCCTCCCGCGTCGATGTCACAGAAGGCACGGCGGTCGGGCACCGCGTCCAGCTCGGACGCGCTCTCCCGCTCCTCGGCGCTCGACGTGTCGACGACATCACTCCCGCCGACGTCGCCGAAGTCGTGGCTGCGCTGCACGCGGCGGGCCGCAAGCGCGAGACGATTCGGAAGACGCTGACCGCGCTCGCGCAGGTACTCGACTACGCCGGTGTCAAGGACAATCCGGCGCGCGATCGCGTCCACGTCCGCCTCCCGCGGCAGGAGCGCGAGGAGCCTGCTCCACCCACAGCTGACCAGATCGAAGCCGTCCTACCGCTGATGCCGCACCGCTACGCGCTCGCGGTGCTCGTGCTCGACGCGACCGGGATGCGCGTCGGCGAGCTCGAGGAGAAGGGGCTCTGCTGCGGCGACATCGACGAGCCGAACACCCGTTGGCGCATTCGTCGCGCCCTCGAGAAGGGGCGCCGAGGGCGTTGGGTCCCGGTCCCGCCCAACCTATTCGCGGCCGTCGTCACAATGCTGCCACCACGCGAGGACCGCGACCCACGGCGACCCGTGTTCGAGGGTGTGACCCAGGAGAAGCTGCGAACTGCGATCGCAAGGGCCTGCAAGGCGTCCGGCACGCCGACCTGGTCACCGCACGACCTGCGCCACCGTCGAATCAGCCTCTGGCATCGCCAAGGCGAGACCTGGGCGCTGATCGGTGCTCGCGTCGGCCAACGCTCCCTTTCGGTCACTGCGGACACTTATACGCACGTGCTTCTCGACGACCGCGAGCTCGACCACGCTCAGCTGTCGTGCGACGCTGCCGGCTAGCACGGTCCAGCACCATGCGGAGCAATGGGCCGTTACTTCCCAGCTCCTTCTGCGAGTCACCAAGTAGTGCGTTGGATCCGACCGATCGAGGGAGGTGCAATGATATGAGCAGACGGCGGGTTGGCTGGAGGCGTACGTACTCTCTTCTAGCCCTGAGCCTGATCGTGCTCGCTCTCCTGCCCGGCGGCGCGACCGCTGGTTGGACAGTGGCGTACAACTGCTGCGGGTACCTGGGTGGGTATGAGGTAGTCGGCGCGGGATACAACTACTGGTCCAACAATCGGATCTGGCGCGACCCCGGCCCATCGGTGTCTCTCTGGTACTACAACTCGTCGGGTGCGGTGGGATACAAGTCCAACACCATGGATAACCCGTTCGTCCATAACGGCGGGGCTTTCGGTTACTCGATCGCGACATGTAGCAACAACACGGCCAACGACGTTAACCCCGCCAGCTGCCAGGCGTACTCGTAAGGGAGGCTGAAGATGCCGAGAGTAGCTCTGATGCTCGCGATGGTCTCCGTAGGAGTGGCCGCTGCGTTCGCGTACTTCGGACGCGAGGCGGAAGGTGGCTCCGTACCCCAGGCAACAGGAATGGCCGCTCTGATGAATCCGTCTATCTCAGCAGGAAGTGTCGCAGCGGTTAGGGGCTTTCCGGTAGATCTCGCGCCTGGTGATGGGCGTGTAAGGCCACTGGGATACGCCCACTACGCATGGACGAGGGGCAAGAGCATCTGCCATGTGGATCGCTCAGGAACGGGCGGCTGCTTCGAGCGATTCCTCTCGCCGGTGAATGCGGCTATCGGGGACGACGACGCCATCGGTAGCGGTGTGCCCGCCTCCGTTCGAGGTCTTGCAACCGATGACGTCACGACCGTGACAGTTGTGCTGAAGAATGGGACTAGGGTGCGCGGCGCTGTAGTGGACAACGCGTTCGAGATCTACTTGCCGGAAACCGCAACCCCGTGGGATGTCAGAGGCGAGGATCTCACGCTGAGGGACGGCAACTCAGTGTTCGTCACCGAAACCGTCCGGGCTCCCGCGATTCCGTAGGACACACCGGGCATATCGCCTGGCGGCGGCGTTCGCGGCCGCCGCCGGGCGCAATCATGTGTTGCCCCATTGTGCGCCAGCCCAGCTCTGTATGCCGCCTTCCGAAGCGGCGACGCCGTCTCTGTCCGGCGTACCGACGTCGCGTGACCACTGTGGACCGCCGTCGCGGACCCAACCCGCGATCGGGCAGTCCAAACCGTCGGCGGCACCGGCCGGCGCGCGCCATCCGCCTGAGTCCCGTTCATGACACGCCCGTTCTGCTCAACCATGCGCAATCGAGCGGCGTCGGATGGGCCGACTAGGGACGTGGAGGTAGATGGGCCTCACTCGCCACGGATCTCGTTGCAGCCATCGTCGCGACGCTCCGCGCGAGGGCCGAAACCCCGATCGACCCGTCTTCCAGGCTTCACCCAGGAGCGACTTCGGACGGCGATAGCGTGGGCCTGCAGGGCGTCGGGGTGCGAAGTGACACGCGTTCACACTCCGCGCGGCTCGGGCCGATAGCCGACGGGCGCAACGAGTCCCCAGTTGGAGACGACGCGGTGGCCGACAAGGTTCGCTCGAGCCCGACGATATCGCTTCCGCCTGACCTCGTCGCGGTCGTCGTCCCGCACGCTGCCGCCGGCGCGATCTCAGGCGCAGTCGGAGGTCAGAAGTCGGAGGTCGGAGGTACTCACGACGGTGCCCACTCATGAAGCGCGATGCGAATCGCGCCCAGCGCCCGTGAGAAGCGCATCTTGCAGGCGTCCTCCGAGACCCCGGTCAGGTCGGCGATCTCGGGGAAGCTCAGGCCGCGGAGGAGCCTGAGGACGACGACCGTCCGCTGCTCGGGCGTCAGCGTGGCGAGCGCGGTGGCGAGTGAGCTGCTGACGTCGTCGCCGTAGGTCGGCTCGAGCCGCGACATTGGAATGGCGTCGTCGATGGAGCGTCCTCGACGTCGATATTCGTCGACGAGCCGGCGCTGCGCGACGGCGTACAGCCAGTGAAGGACTGAGTCTGGAGTGGTGTCGGCGCTCGAGAGGGCGGTGAGGGCGTCGACGAAGACGCGCTGGGTCAAGTCCTCGGCGTCGTGGTGACTGCCCGTCCGGACGAGAAAGAAGCGGTAGATCCGGTATCGGTACCGCCGGTAGGCGTCTTCGGCTGGGTGCATGCGTTGCTGGTCGTGAGTCCGTCGGCGACGGGAGTCTGCCCGCGCCGGAAGGCGGGCGACCGTTGAACCAGCAAGTCCCTTCGCGCCGCGGCGCGCGCCGGCGACTCGCATGGAAGAGCCAAGAATGTCACCTGGGTGATCCGATCCTAGATTCCGGCACCGTCCGCCGCGAACACGTCGGACGAAGAGCGCCGCGTCCACTGAGCCGACGCCCCACGACAAGAGGAAGTCATGGAGCGCGGGATTGGACGACGATCGGACGACGCGAACCACTGCCCATCTCCACTTTGCCGGGACCTAAGGTGCATTCGCGACGATCGGAGCCGATCTCGAGCCTGCGGTTCGCAGGCGTGTCCGCGCCGTGGCTCTGAGCAAACGGCGCTGCCTCCGCGACCGGGCGGCAAAGAAGCGGTCTCGTTCAGGCCGCCCGCGTGGTCGGAATGACAAATTGCGCTCTAGAACTGCTCAGCCCCCGGCCGCGTGTCGTGAAGCTGCTTCGACCCGTTCGCGAGCGTCGCCTCTACTTCTCCGATTGATCCGAAAACCGCTGGTTTGTAGATCGAGATAGAACGAGCTGTTCCGGACGTCGAGATCTCGCCACGCACCGTCGACCCGTATGCGGAGCGCCTTTACGTCGTCGAGCGTCACCCCGAAGACCTGGGTTCCGACTGTCCCGTCGTTCAGCGACTCCAACGGCGACCATGAAGCGCTGGCCGCGCAGCGAGCTGTCAAGCGCACCCGCCTCGAGCGGTCTGTAGCAGTAGGTCATGCTCGGGAAGCCCGCTGCCGCAAGAAGCGAATAGGAGAGCCCGCGAGGGCTCGACGACGGGACGATGACAAGCTTCGAGTTGGACCGGCCGAGTCCGTCCTGGAGAACCCTGGCTCCGGCGACGTCGGCAGACTCCGCTGGGAAGTTCGAGACGACATTCTGGAATCCCTTGCGCTGGTCTTCCGACAGCGAACCGGGGTTGAGCTCGGCTCCGCCTCGCAGCGGCGCGAAGTCGGGCGCCGCCGACCGGTCGCCGAAGGTGCGGTGGATCGTTTGGCCAACGGCGGGACGAAGCAGAACAGCTGCGATCAATGCGAGCCCAGCAGCGGGTAGACCACCCGGCGATGGAGAGGAAGTTGTCGGACCTGAGCATGCGGATTTCGCCTCCTTGTCCTTGCCACTCGGGCTTGGTCGTCTGACCGGGCAGGCGGTGGCGACTGGAGAGCACGATTACTCGTCTCGGTTTCGCCTGAAGGTCGTCGCTAGGTATCTCGCTCGACAGCCCCATGAGTAGCGCTCTCTCCTGCATCGAGAGGCTGGAGGTGTCGGAGCTGACCGTGGACGTGACAGCCGTGAGGCGTTGGCGATCGAGGTCGACGGGCGATCGACGCAGACCACATTGTCAGGGTGCTCGACCGGATCGTCGCGCGCGAGCAGCGCTGGCCGAGCTGGTGAGGACAACGCGACACGCGCTAAAAGGCTGTGGCGGGCGGGCCGCTCGAATCGCGGCCGCTCGCCACAAGCCTCGCCTACTGCAAGGTCGAGGACGCACGACTCAGGGAAGTGCGACCACCGTGCCGTCGTCAAACGTTGCCGACGTTGAATTCAACGAGTCGACGGGCGTCGTCAAGTCTCCATGGAAGACGAAGACGTTGTCCGTCACCTCAACAGTGTGACTCTGTGCGCCTGTCTTGAACGTCACCGCGCGCACACCATCTACTGCGACCCCGTAGAAGACCGGCGCATGACCGCCAGGACCGCTCAGGTCATCACCGACCAACTGAACCGGGTGAGTGCGTGACAGAGGCTCGAAACAACTCTCGCCAGCTCCATCGAGCATCTGACAGACTTTCCCCTTCGTCGTGGGAACGAGGAAGAGATGCTTCCCGTCAATGGTCGCCGTTAGCCTACGGGCAGCGTCCGGAAGTCGCTTTCCGAGAGCCGCCGCTCCCCATCCGCTGGCGTTGAGCGACGCTGCAAGACGAGCGGTTTCAGGATCCAAGGCAGCTACCTGACTTGCCTTGACCAAGCCAACGCCCGCAGCCTCATTAGAAGCGCGTGGGGCACCTGCGCCCTGTATCGCGAAGAATGCCGCCGCCGCCACGGTAATCGAACCGGCCATTATCGACAACCTGCATCTGTTTCGAAATCTCACTTTCGTCTCCTCGTTCAGATACTTCGGAGCGTTCGCTATGTGTCGGTTCTACAGGTGGCAACCCGCGGGCCGGTGCCGTTCAGCAGATGGCAGCGCGAGCTGGTGTTTGTACCGGAGCAGGCGAGAAACGAACCAAAGCCATTCGTGCCCGACCTCTGACATGAGGTCACGCCAGTAGAAATGTTGTACTGGTAGTGATGCCAGTCCGCAGCAACCGCGAGCTGCATCCCGTTAGCGATGTGGTTAGTTGAGCCACTTGTCGCTGGAACGCCAGATGAGCTTAGAGTACATCCGTTGCAATAGAAGTCTTGACCTGCGTAAGCCGTCGCTGCGAGTATTGCCGCGGCGAATGACAGCATGCAAAGGAGCACGAGCAGGTGTGCTCTGGGGCTATGCCGGGTGATCATTGCAACCTCCGATGATCGGTGCAGTCGCGGGAATGGCGGGCGAAAGCGCCAACACGGTTACGATCACCCCACCGCGTTTCGTACCGCTCTCGATGAGCGGGTTGTAGATGAACCACCGTATCCTCCCTTCTGAGACGTCTCGTTCCGCTTAGTGCATCTACCTCTTCTCTCGTGCGAGGCGAACGGAAGTAACACGACGTACCGCCCGCCGGAGGGAACCCGCATGGAGCCAGCCGGCCTGATGCACACGTGTGGGCTCAACTCGTTGTACGACAAGAGTCCTGCGACTCGGCGCGGATCGTGACAAGCGCGCTCAGGCCGCGTAGGCCTTGAGGACGACGACCGTTCTTTGCTCAGGCGCAAGCGTACGAGCGTGGCGGTAGAGGTGGATCCGGGCTCGGTAGCGCCCGTAGGCGTCTTCCGCTGGGTGCATTGCGCGCTAGTCGTCCGTCCGTCGGCGACGTGAGTCTGCCCACAGCGGACATCGGCGAAGTCGCGTACCACCCCAGCGTTACCTTTGCGGCCGCGCGAGCGACTTCTTTGTGTCCGTCAACGCATGAAAGGAGCACGCACGTGTCTAGCTCAAGAAGCGAGCGACACAGCGCCCAACGGGCGTTCCGCCGATTGCCGCTGCTGGTGATCGCGCTGCTGCTGATGATCGTCCCGCCGACCGTCGCCTGGGCCGGCCAGATCAACTACGCCTCCGGCACCAACGGCGTCGGAGGGACCTTCCCGACGTCCGGCGAGGCGGTTCGAAGTTACAACCAGGTCTGGCACCAGTCGGGGTACTACTGGTGGGTCTGGTACCTGCACGGCTCCTCGCAGACGGGGCTCGTGTACGACAACGCGAACCCGACGAAGTACCCGGGTGGAAGCGGCACGATCGCGTACGCGAAGTGCTCGAACCAAAACGACAACTCTGGCGTGACCTGGACATGCCAGACGACCACGCCCTGAGGAGCGTCGATCCGATGAAAAGACTCATCACATCGAGCTCATCCGTGCTGCTCGGGTTCTCGGCGGCGGTCGGCGCGCTGCTCGCTGTCTCTGTTGTTGCGTTTGCAGACACCGGATCGGGTCAGGTCACCGCCGCCCGAGCCAGTGTCGATCCCACGACGTTGCTCGACTCGTTCCAGCGACCTCGCACGGAGCGGGATGCGCTTTCGCCCGAGGTTGACTCAGAGCTCCGCACGCTCTCGTCGACTGCACCCAGCGACGCGCTCGCTCCGGGCGATCCGGTTGCCGCTCGAAGTCGTCGGGTGACGCATGACGATGGAACGACGTTCTTCCTCGTACCAACGACACGCAAGCAGCTGTGCATCGCGGTCGTGCCGGGTGGAGCAGCCGGCTGCACCGCCGGCATCGGACTCGCGGAGGACGGAGTCGAGTTCCAGCTCGTGGATTCGGACGGGCTCGGCCAGGGCGACCCGACAGTCGTCCGTGGAATCGTCGCCGCCGGCGCTGCCGGTCTCGAGGTCGCCTCCGCGAGTGGTACGCATGAGGCCGCGCTCGTCGAAGGAACGTTCTCCATCAGCTTGTCGGACGTGCCGACCGCTGTTGTCGTCCCGATGCGCGACGGTTCGGTCCGTCAGGTGACGATCCCCGCACCCCCACAACCCTGAAGCGACCCGGGCCGGGCCGCATGGAGCGGCCCGGCCCATCTCATCGGTCCGTTACTTAGGTGCGAGCCACGCGAGGTATATGAGTGGTGACCGATGACCGAGACCTTGCCCGCCACTACCGCACCATCTACGGCTTCGTACGTCAACGCAGCGGCTCGCGCGAGGACGCCGAGGACGTGACCCAGACGGTGTTCGTGGAGGCAGCGGCCAACCTGACTCGCGTCTATGCGGAGGGGCGCTCACCACTGGCATGGCTCTATACCGTTGCCAGCCGCCGGCTAATCGATCAGGCGCGGCGGCGAGGCCGCGCCCCGGAGCTCGTGCCGCTCGACGCCGCAGCCGGCCTGCCAGGCGAAGGACGGTATGGCGAAGCGATCGGGCGAACCCTCCGGGAGGCGATCGAGCTGCTTCCGGAGAACCAGCGCCGCGTTGTTGCACGCCGTCTGATCGAGGGTGCGAGCTTTGCGGAGATCGCCGCCGACGAGGGAGCAACGGTGCCAGCCTGCAAGATGCGGTACATGCGGGCGCTCGGGACGATCCGTACCCAGCTCGAGCACGAAGGGCTCGAGCCGTGAGGCGCCAAAAGGTCAACGTCTTCTCCGACGCCGAGCTGCTCGAGCTCCTCGGGCACGACCCCGAGCTGCTCGCGATCGCCGACGCGATCGCCGAAACGCAAGCGCAACCTACCGCTGCGAGATCACGACGCAAGCAGCTGCTCCTTGCCGCCGCGATCTTCGCGGGCGTCCTGCTCGTCGCGCTCCCTGCGCTTGCGGCGTTCACCTCGCTGATCGACTTCTCGAGCGCACCACCTGCGCCCTCCGCCGCCGTCAAGCGTTTCGACGACCTCCAGCGTCAGGCGCCGCCGAACATGGACCCCCGTGTGATCGCCAGCGAGGCGAGACGCCTCGGCCTCGCCACGGAGGGCGCAACGATCGCGCTGTTCCTCGCACCAACGAGAACAGGCGGCTACTGCTTCGAGTTCGCAGACTACGCCGCCGGGTGCAACGCCGATCGCACCATCCCGGTAGCCGTCGGGTTCGCCGCGCAAAGCCTCACCGACGACCAGGCAATCGTCTACGGCTCGACGCTCGACCGGGCCGCCGTTTCCGCCACCGTCGTAACACGCGAAGGTAGCGAGCGGACCGTTCCCCTCACGCGCGTCACCGCACCAATCGACGCTTCGTTCTTCGTCACAAGCATCGGGCGTCCGGACGAGGCGCTTCCACTTCGCGTCGAGCTCCGCGACGGATCCGACCGGGTCATCGCAACACGGCGCATCGATTCGCCGCCTGCCCCGTAGCGCCTGCGACCGACCCGTAGATTGTTGGTTCCCACCGTCCAGGCCATGGCTGGTGGACGCCACCCCGCGTTACCTCTTCGCGTCTCGTGCGAGATCCAGAGGAAGGGCGTGAGTGCCCCGTCGAGTTCTGGCACCCGGCGCACACCCGAGCTTGTCGCGCGTCCAGATCGGGGCACGCTCCCGTCGGAGTGTTAAGGCGAGTTACTTCCGCCTCTCCCTGACGAGGTACCGAGTAAGCGCCAGTCGACCACGTGAGGAGGGACGATGCGGGAGCAGGTCGGAGCTCGGAACCACCAACTCAGAAGGGGTAGAGCGATGCCTCCGGGCGCACGAGGGGTGATTGTCGCTGTTGTGACCGCGCTCGCGCTCGCCGTCTCGGTATCCGGCGCGGCCGCGTGGAGCAACTACTTCGGGCCGGGAACCATGTACGCGTCAGCGGGAAGTGACATTGCGGTCTCCGGATGGAACAACTGGACCAACAACCGCGTCTATCGGCCATTGAACTACAACTTCTATCTGGGTTACTTCACGAATGAAAGCGGGTTCCATTACTCCACCGACAACGCTGGTGACAACCCGTTCTACTGGCCCGCATACGGATACAACTACCTGATCTGCGGCTGGGATTGGAACGGGACGTACTCTTCTGTCAACCCCGTGACGTGCCAGGGAGACGTCTAACATGAGGACATCACGGAAGCGGGTACTCGCGGTCTGTGTACTTATCCTCGCGATGGCCACAGTCGTGGCGGCATGGTCTGCTGAGGCACAGACTCCCCCGTTCAGCTCGACGCCCGTCGCAGGCAACCTCGCTGCGCTTACCGGGCCACCAGTCTTCCTCGCACCAGGGATGGATCGGGTTCCCGGTGAGCTGAGACCGGGGGACCAGCAGGTTCATGCACTAGGCGACGCCGGGTACATCTGGCCAAAGCCCAACATGGGGTACTGCGTGCTGATGCGGTCCGGCGCAGGCGGGTGTCTCGCTAAGTTCGACAAGCCCGCTGTTCTATATTTGACCGGCGTCCAAGCAACCTCTGGTGTTTACGCGAGCGCGCGCGTGGAAGGTGTCGTTCCTGACTCAATCGTTCAACTCGTGCTGATCATGGACGATGGGACCCATGTCCCAGCCCCGATTTCGTCGAATGGTTTCAGCGTCTCGGTTCCTAACGGCGCCGGACTGGCTGGCTACATCGTCACGCTGGCCAGTGGGCGGTCATTCGAGTTTCCTGATCCAGTTCGCGTTCCGGACTTCGTGCGATGACGCGCAACGATCATTCGATACAGGAGCCGACACCCGCCGGCCGATGTCGCATGACCGCTCACATGGCGTCTGGCGCCACCTGGCAGGGCGCTTGGAGACATCGCTTGGCCTGGATCTTGGCGGTGTGTGGGTTCGTACTGAGCATGGTTTCATTGAACTCGGCCCTCGGGTTTGGAGTATCGGTTGTACCCTTCGCATCCTTCGAGCCAGCCCCCAGAGACGTGGTCCTCGATTTCCGTTCACTCTCACGGCAGGCACCACCGCACATGGATCCACGGGCGATCGCCGACCAGGCACGTAAGGTCGCCGTCGGAGACTTCGGCTCTCAGGAACGTACGCTCTACATCGCGCCGACTGAGAACGGTGGGTTTTGCTACCAGTGGACGCCTGCATACGGTGGCTGCAGCGCGCGCTCACACAGGATTTCCGCGTGGGGCTCGCTCATTGTTCCCGAAGGAACCAACGCAGAAGCCACAGCTTCGCCAGGCAACCGCGCGGCATTCAGTACGGCTGTTCGCGAGATGCGGCAAAGATCCGCGTCTCGATGGCTCGTCGGCTATAGCCTAGATCTGGGTGCGGCAGTAGTCATTCGGTTCTCGGACGGGACTGAGATCGAACCGACCGTGGTGAAGGTGGGGCAACCGATCGAGGCGAGCTTCTTCTTCTACGAAGTCCCTCCCGAGAAGCGGACAGCCACGGTAAAGGCTGTCGTCGTCCAAGCTATTGACGACCATCATAACGTCGTAGGCGAGCAGCAGATTCGATAGCGGGTGTCATCGAAGGGAACCGCGTTACTTCTGCCCGCGTCGTGCGAGGTACGAGGGAAGGCGACTATCGTCGGTCGCTTTCCACGAGGTCTCGCCATCAGAACGAAAGGGATCGACATCGACGCGGAACGCTCAGGAGAGCCGTTCGTGTTGATCGGCATCAAGCCGGGACGAGACGCTCCGGCCGTAGAAGCCGCGTGCGCCTGACGGAGTGCAGCTATCGACCGCTCAGGGTGACATTCGAGAAGGGACGTTTCGGCTTGGCGACGGCAGAGCGGTCGTGGGGCCGCTTTGCCGTCGCCGAGTGCTCATGGTCGAAGACCGCGCGCTGCCCGCGCAGGCGGTGACCGACGTCGAGCCGGGCTCAGGTCATCAGAGGCGCCGTTACTTTCGCGGGTCCCGCGCGAGGTACTCGGTATACGGACCCATCGGAAAGGAGGAGAGCCATGACCGCACCGGATGGTGCGTTGGGCATGACAGCCTTTCGGAACCGACATCCACTCAAGCTCGGCCGCGCGGCACGGACAGCCGCGGTTGCGGGGGTCATGCTCGCAGTCACGGCCGGCGTATCCTGGGCCGCCAACTACACGACGTACTACTGCGGGGACGCATCGAACTACTGCACTGTGTACTCGTCAGCGCCCGAAAGCACAGCTAGCGTCGCCCAGCGCTACAACAACAACATTCAGTGCGCAAATACATGCCACACACACGTCTACTACTACTCGAGCGGAACCGGGTCGTACGGGTTCGCCTACACCAGCGGCGGAACGTCCGCGAGCTACGGCGCAAGCGGCGGCGGTAACTACGTCTATTCGCGTTGCATTACGGACGCGGGTTACGGCTCGAACACGGCCCGCTGTTGGACGGAGTGGTACACATGATGAGAGGGATGATCATGCGACCGAAGTCCCTGGCGATCCTGGGTGCCGGAGCAGCAATCGCCGTCGCCGCCGCCGTGATTGCAGGATCAACCAACGCCGAAATTCGAACGCGGGTTGGTGTCGTGCCCGCTCGGGCGGCAAGCAACATGCCACCGAGCGCCTCGATCACGATCCGCAGCCTGGACGACGCGATCGGCTTCCTCAACGCGCGAGACCCTGAGTTCCAGGCGGGCGCGGGTCTGAGCCGTGCGGCGATCGTGCGGACAGCCCCGATCCTCGTTTTCGGGGACGGTCTGACCAACTTCGCCCGCGGACTCAGCGCGTACAAGACCCCGCTGGCGAATGGCGGCTTCTGTATCTCATTCGCAAACGCGACCAGCTGCACAAAGCAGCCACCCACCCACACAGAGCCGGTGATCGGACTCGGGATCGACATCGACGCGGAACGCTCAGGAGAGCCGTTCGTCTTGATCGGCATCAAGGCTCCCGACGTCGTCTCCGTCACCTACACATGCGCCGGACAGACCTACCCGGCCACGCTGGACGGAGATGTCGTCGCGTTTGTCGCACCGTCCGCAACGCTCCGCGCAGACGACTGCGTGGCAAATGCCGCCTTCCGAAGCGGCGACGTCGTCTCCGTCCGCGTGTAGCCGACGTCGCGGGTCTTCTCCGCCGGTGCAACGGCGGAGGAGACCCGGGGGGACCGGCCCCGTCACGCGCGTCACCGCACCAATCGACGCTTCGTTTTTCGTCACAAGCATCGGGCGTCCAGTCGAGGCGCTTCCACTTCGCGTCGAACTCCGCGACGGATCCGACGGCGTGATCGCAACACGGCATATCGACTCGCCGCCTTCGCCATAGCTCCTCGTTGATCTACGGTAGGGGAGCCACGTCGTTCGGTCTCTGCGTCATCTGCTGTGATCACCGGCAAAGCGCGTTCCCCGATCGACGTCCAGCCGGGCTCAAGTCCTCCAGAGGCGCCGTTACTTTCGCGGGTCCCGTGCGAGGTACTAGCCATACGGACCCATCGGAAGGGAGGAGGCATTGACGTGACCACTGAGATCGGTCCGGTCGTATCGAGAGTCTTTACTGCCCAGCGATGGGTAGAGAGGACGATCGGAGCGATGGGACGCCGCACGCCAAGCGGCCAGCGGGGTCGGAAGGCCCGGTTGAGGCATCGAGCGCGCAATTTGCGACTCCCTACGGGCGCCAACATCGGGCGGCCCGCGACCTCTGGCTTGGGTCGCCGCGCGAGAGTCGAGACCCAGCGTACAGGAGCTCCTCGGACGCGACCTCCCGGACCAGGCGACACAACGCATCCACTCGTGTAGCGGGCAGATGTTAAGTCGTGTTACCTCCTGTCGTCCTGGTCGAGTTATCAGATAGATCCCCGACCAGCGAGGAGGAGGACTCGATGAGACATTGGGTATTCAAGGTGACGTGTGACAAGGGAGGCCACACAATCTAATCCTTTGTACTGCCTCAGAGTTGAGGCCGCCCCAGCGGCAACGTTCAGTCCGACGTTGGAGGTTGATCGTGTCCGCAGTTCGTTCTTCTCGCCGCGCGTCCGCCGGACCGAGGATCGGAAGGCGTTTCCTAGCGCTACTCGCTGTCGCATGTGTCGCCGGAATCTCGGCAACGGCGGCACTCGCCTGGAGCCAGTACTACGAACAAAATACGTCATTCAGTGCGGGCGACCTGCGAACGTCCGCCTACAACTCGGGAGTCGACCAGAACAAGGTCAACTTCTCCAACATTTTTGGCGGCCTTCCTCAGATGGGAACTCGCCTTATATCTGGCGGCGGATCGCCGTATACGTGGACGTGGTCGAATACCGGCTCGATCGAAGACTACCGGAGTATTTCGTACGGCGCGGCACAATGTATGGCGAATTCCGGTAACGGATACGCCGTATACGTCAGTTTCTGCTGGGCAGCCAACTTTTGAGATCGCGATCACATAGGGGTGTCTTTAGCATGCAACTTCTCAAGTCAAAGTGGATAGTCCTCATCGGGAGCCTCGTTGTCGCCATCACGGCGGGAACGACCGTTGTGATCGCCGTCGGCAACGCTGGTTCGGAACCGCCATCCGGCGTTTCGACTGGGGTATCATCGCTTGACCGACTCCCGGCCGTCTCCAACCTGCCGCCCAAGGTGCAGGCGTGGCTTACCTACGACAGCACCCTCTCGGGAACGGATCCGACTCAAGCCCGGGCGAGCGTCCGACGTCTCCGTTCAACTCTCGGCACGACGCAGAGCGACGTCTACGCGTTCCGGTCGCGAAGCGGAGCAACATGTTACTTGATCACCGGTCGAACAGGGTCGTGCCCGCAAGATGCGTCTCGAGGTACACCGGGCTTCCAATGGACGATCGGAGGCGGCTACCCTGGCGTGCCCAGCGCACTCGCCGGGGTCGTGGCCGACGACGTCAGCGCGATCGAACTCACAGTCGATGGCAAAGACGTACCGGTTTCAATTGAGAACAACTTCGCCTTCGCGGAGTTTCCGACCACCGCTCAGCGCGCCGATGTAAGCGTTCGTCACGTCAGCGGTGCCGTCAGTTCATTCAATGTAAATCTACAGGGCTAGTTCTGGAGTGCGCTCAGCGTGCAGCGTGCCGTTCCCGCTCGGTGTACGAGCGGGAACGGTACTGAGGGCGCCTGCGCACTTGGTGAGGTTCGCTACAGATGAACCGACATGCGGCCTTCTCCGAGCGCGTGCGTGCGGGAACTCGGCCAACCATCACGTGTTCTGGTCAGGGCTAGCGCCGATCCAAATCCGGCCGCTGTGGGGGCACCGGTGGGGGCACGCCACGCACACGGGTGCCCTCCGTGACACACTCGTCCCGCTCAACCATGCGGTTGTCGCGCAACCGAGCGACATCGGATGGGCCGTGAAGGATTCGAACCTTCGACCTTGGGATTAAGAGTCCCCTGCTCTACCAACTGAGCTAACGGCCCGCGGACGGGGAAGTGTAGCGTCGGGCGATCGAGGGCCTTATGCCCTCATGGCACGACAAAAGGGGTGGAATGATCAGGAAGAAGCACGCGTTGGTCACGGCGCTCGCGCTCCTCGCGGCACTCGTCGCGGCAGGGACCGCGGCCGCGGACTCGACGCCGGTGGGGCCGCTGCCGAAGCCGGCCGTGACGAAGGTGACGACGGCGAAAGGATCGCTCGTGGCGGTCGCCCTGCCCAGGCAAGCTCCGCGAACGGGGCTCGTCTGGCGGATCGCACGGCGGCTCGACACGCGCGTCGTGAGGCAGGTCGGCGAGGCCGACGTGGGGCCTTCAGTGGTGCTCGTGTTCCGCGTCGTGGGCGCCGGACGCACCTCGCTCCACTTCGCCCTGACCCGAGGCGACGCCTCGCCCAAAGCCGTTCGCGCGGTCCGTTACGACCTCCGCGCGACCTGACCGCTCGGCCCATGGGTCTGATGTAGTCTCGCGGACGGTGATCCACCGGGGCGCCCTGATCAGGATGGTCGCGATCGCCGTGGTCGCGGCGGTGATCGCGAGCCTCGTCGCGGTCCTCATTCGCTGGCTGCCCGAGTCCGCCTCCGAGGAGATGGACCGCATCACGTTCGTCTTCTGGTTCGCGACGATCATCTCCATCGGGATCTTCGCGCTCGTCGCCGCGGTGATCATCGAGGCCGTCTGGGCGTTCCGCGTCCAGCCCGACGACGACACCGACGGGCCGCCGATCCACGGGAACACGAAGCTCGAGATCGCGTGGACGATCGTGCCGGCGATCCTCGTGATCTCGATCGGCGTCGTGAGCGCGGTCGTCCTCTCGAAGAACGCGAACGCCGGGAGCGACCCGCTCGAGGTGAAGGTGTTCGCGCAGCAGTTCGCGTGGAAGTTCGAGTATCCGGGCAAGGTGCAGACCGAGGAGCTCGTGATGCCGCTCCACCGGTCGGTCAAGTTCGAGATGCAGTCCGCGGACGTGATCCACTCGCTCTGGATCCCGCAGATGGGCCAGAAGCAGGACGTCGTCCCCGGGATCACGACGAAGATCGTGATCACGCCGACGCGCACCGGGAACTTCACCCTCATCTGCACCGAGCTCTGCGGCCTCGGCCACGCCACGATGCGCGCGCCCGTTCGCGTGCTCGACCAGGCCGCGTTCAAGCGCTGGCTCGACGACCAGCGGGCGGCCGGCGCAGGCGCAGCGGCCGGCGGAGGAGCAGCGGCCGGCGGAGGTGCAGCGGCCGGCGGAGCAAGCGGCGGCCAGAGCGGCGGCGGCTCGGCGGCGGCCGGCGACGCCGCGCTCGGCAAGACGACCTTCGCCTCCGCGGGCTGTGGGGGCTGCCACACGTTCAAGCCGGCGGGGACCGACGCACAGGTCGGGCCCGATCTCGACAACCTCGTTG
>Ga0207690_10000567_pt1 | contig 24151 bp, 25 predicted proteins | sample KBSC23metaG_FD_184315 | JGI IMG/M metagenome (GOLD analysis project Ga0207690, IMG submission 184315) | Corn rhizosphere microbial communities from Kellogg Biological Station, Michigan, USA - KBS C2-3 metaG (SPAdes) (version 2) | ecosystem: Host-associated > Plants > Roots > Rhizosphere > Soil ...
GTTCGACATGGCGACGCCCGCACCGGCGATCGCGGCGCGGAAGATCTCGGTGTGCTGGCGGGCCAGGTCGGCATCCGTCTCGCCCTCGGCGGGGAGGTAGCCGAACGACTGCGATCCGTTGAGGGCGGTCTCGGGTGACCCACGGCTGACGCCGAGCTGCAGGCGGCCGCCGCTGATCAGGTCGGCGGCGGCGGCATCCTCGGCCATGTAGAGCGGGTTCTCGTACCGCATGTCGATCACGGCGGTGCCGATCTCGATCGTCGTGGTGCGCGCGCCGATGGCGGCGAGCAGCGGGAACGGTGAGGCGAGCTGGCGCGCGAAATGGTGCACCCGCACGAACGCGCCGTCGACGCCGAGCTCTTCTGCCGCGACCGCGAGTTCGATGGATTGCAGCAGGGCGTCGGCGCCGGTGCGGACCTGCGATCCGGGCACCGCCTGCCAGTGGCCGAAGGAGAGGAAGCCGATCTTGGTGCTCATGTCGATACGAACGTATCGGAACGGCCGGCGATTCCCGCGGCCTGCGGCATGATCGACGGATGGCCCTTCCGCGCTTTTTCCGCCCCGGCGTGGCCTGGTTCTCACGCACCCTGTTCTTCCGGCGCGTCGGCCCGAAAGTCATGCCCCCGCTCGAGCGGATGATGACGCGCCTGACGAAGGGTCGCGTGCAACTGAGCGGGCTGCTGCTGCCGTCGCTGGTGCTGCATTCGGTGGGGGCGAAATCCGGACTCAAGCGCGATGTCACCCTGATGTACTGCCCCGAACCCACTGAAGGCGCCGAGCAATTGCTCATCACCGGCAGCAACTTCGCCCGCGACAGCCACCCGGCCTGGACCGCGAACCTGCTGACGCATCCGGATGCCGCGGTCTCGGTGCACGGCGTGCGCATCCCGGTGCGCGCGACCCCGATCGCCGACGAAGAGCGCGAGGCCGTGTGGCGAACGCTCGAGCAGAACTGGCCGGGATACCGGGGCTACGAGCGCGCGTCCGGTCGCGTCCTGCGCATCTTCCGGCTCTTCCCGACGGTCACCGGCGATCAGCTCACCGAGGCGACTACCGTGCTGCGAGCAGCGCGCGGCGTTCGGGGTGCCGGTCGAACCACTCGGCGACGTACCAGCAGGTCGGCATGATGGGGCCGCGACCGCGCGCCTCGACATCGTTGACCGCATACTCCACCAGCTCGGCCGCGTACCCCTTGCCGCGGAACTGCGGGATGGTGACGGTGTGGTGCATCACGGTGCCCGCGCCGTGGTCCTGATATTCGAGCACGCTGACCAGCTCGCCGTCGACGCGCATGGTGTAACGGTGCGCGTCCGGCTCGTGAATGAACTCGGTGGACACCCGTCCACGGTACGCCTTGTGGTCCGCCGATCACCGACGGGCCGGACGTTTCTCAGGTCGGCCGACTACCCTTGTGGTCAACAGCCGCGCTCGGCCGGGTCGGATCAGTGGCCCACGGATCGCGGCGGACCGGATCGCTGCGATGACGCGGCGTCCCACGAGGGGTGCTGATCGGCAGACGTCTCGAATCTCTGGAATCGCGCGGCCTCGCCGCGCAGGCAGCCGGACGATCGTGAGGCATCCCATGCCGAGTTTCTCCTTTCTCTCCACCTACCCCCCGACCCGCTGCGGACTGGCGACGTTCACGCAGTCCCTTGCGACCGCGACGGCCGGCCTGAACGGTCCGCGCGCCCGGATCGTGCGCGTGATCGACGACGACGATGCCCCTGCGATCGCTTCGATCGGCAGCGGCTCGACGATCGTCGGCGAGCTGCGCCACGGCGACGCCGCCAGCGGCCGGGACGCGGCACGCACGCTCAGCGCCAGCGATGCGGTGATCGTCCAGCACGAGTACGGCATCTATGGCGGGCGCGATGGCGACGAGATCCTGCCCGTGCTAGCCGCGCTCACGGCGCCGAGCATCGTCGTCCTGCACACCGTCTTGCCCACCCCGACCCGGCATCAGCGTGAGGTGCTCGAGGATGTCGCCCGCCTGGCCGGTGCGGTGGTGGTCATGACCGAGACCGCCCGCGACCTGCTCGCCGACCACTACAGCGTGGATGCCCGCAAGGTCAGCGTGATCCCGCACGGCGTCGCCGATTGGACCTCGGTGACGGTGGCGCCGCATCCGGAGCGCCAGACAATGCTCACCTGGGGCCTGATCGGGCCGGGTAAAGGGATCGAGTGGGGCATCCGTGCGATGGCCGAGCTGGCCGTCACCGAGCCGACGCTGCACTACGTCGTCGCGGGGCAGACTCATCCGAAGGTCGTCGACCGGGAGGGGGAGCGCTACCGCGAGAGCCTGCAGGGCCTGATCGCCGATCTCGGACTCGATGACCGCGTCACGCTCGACGGGCGCTACCTCGACGCACCGCAGCTCGGCGCGTACGTTGCGGGCGCCGACATCGTGCTGCTGCCCTACGACACCCGCGAGCAGGTCACCTCCGGCGTACTCGCTGAAGCGGTCGCGGCCGGCAAGGATGTCGTCGCCACCACCTTCCCGCACTCGAGCGAACTGCTGGCCAACGGCGTGGGTCAGCTTGTCGAGCACGAGGATCCCGCGGCGATCGCCCGCGCGGTCCGCACGATCTTGCATCGTGGCGCGTCACTCGACCATCGCCGCGCGTCCGACGTCGACGTGAGCTGGCCGGCGGTGGCAGCCGAATACCGGCTCCTGGCCCGCAGCATCCGGGCGGAGCGGTCGGCGTGAGTGCCGTTGCGGCCGGGCCCGCCACACTGCCATTCGACCATCTCGCTCTGCTGACCGATTCTCGCGGGGTCTTCGAGCACGCGGACCATGATGTGCCCAGACGCGAGCACGGCTACTGCCTCGACGATGTGGCGCGCGCCCTGCTGGTCCTCGTCCGCGAGCCCGACCCGTCGCCGCGGGTTGCCGAACTCACCGAGACCAGCCTCCGGTTCGTCGAGGCCGCGATCGGCCCGCTCGGCAGCGCGCACAACAGGATGGATGTGTCGGGCGAGTGGACGGATGAGGCCACCACCGACGACTGGTGGGGCCGCGCTGTCGGGGCTCTCGGGATTGCCGCCACCTCGGCACCGCTGCCGCTGACCCGCGCTCGGGCGATGCGCGCCTTCCTGCGCGCCGCCCCCCAGCACTCCGTGGATGTGCGGACGATGGCGTTCGCCGTCCCAGGAGCCGCCGCCGTGCTACAGGCGAGGCCGGGGTCGGAGGCCGCGCGACGGCTCGTCACCACCGGGCTCGCGATCATTCCGCAGGGGACGGCCGAGTGGGGATGGGTCGAGCCCCGTCTGCGCTACGGCAATGCCTCGCTCGTCGACGCGCTGCTCGCCGCCGGTCATGTGCTGTCGGATCACGAACTCGTCGAGAGGGCGCTGCGCCGACTCGACGCCCTGGTGACCATCGAATCGCGTGATGGTCACCTCTCGGTCACCGGACCCGGCGGACGCGGGGTCACCGACACCGGGCCGCAATTCGACCAGCAGCCGATCGAGGTCGCGGCGATCGCGGATGCCGCGGCGCGCGCGTTCCACCTCACGGACGACCCGCACTGGCGCCGCGTGGTCGAGCAGGCCAGAGACTGGTTCCTCGGCGACAACGACAGTGGAGCGATGATGGTGGACGTCTCCACCGGCGCCGGCTTCGACGGCCTGGAGCGCAACGGGCGCAACGAGAACCGCGGCGCCGAGTCCACGCTGGCCGCCTTGAGCACCTTTCAGCACGCGAGGGCGGTCGGACTCCGGGGCCACGCACTCGTGTCGGCGAGCCGACGGTGACGGTCGAGGTCCGCGACGCCGGAGTCGACCTCGAACCGGACGCCTCGCGCGTGATCGCCCGCTTGTTCCTGCCCGGCGAGGGCTATACGCGCACCGGATCCCGAGCCGGCGACATCATGGACCGCATCGCGGCGATCCCGCCCGACGAGCTCCGTGCTTCGGCGGAGCGGATCCTCACGGCGTTCGGCTCGCGCCACGAGGGGTTCGCCGACCTGCTGCGCCGCCATGCGGCGACCGTGGCGTTCCGTGCGGGCGAGACCCCGCCAATGGATCCCGATCGCGAGATCGTGCTCGGGGCCGCCTTCACGGCCGAGCACTCGGTCGAGGCCGCGGCCCTCTGCAATCCCAGCGCGGTCGCCCATCCCGACCAGACCGGCCTCGCGCCCGGCCAGCTACGCCTCGCGGTGGCCCTGCGGGCGATCGGAGAGGGGCATGTCTCGTCGATCGCGTTCGCGACCGCGGTGCTGGACCCGTCGGCGGGTTGGACCTTCGAGGAGCGGCCGCTGCCCCTGGTCCCGGCGACCGTCTCAGAAGGCGATTGGACGCGCGCCCACTTCCGCGCCACCCTCGAGACGGAAGGCCGTCTCAACGAGGTGTCCGGTGCGATCGTGCGCGCACTGCCGACCGCGTTCCACAGCTCGCAGATCGAAGCCGCCATCAGTGCCGTGCCCGTCGAGCTCGCGCAGCGGCACGACACGCGCGAAGACCTCGACGTGATCCGCACGATGGCCTGGTCGGCCTACCGGGCCGCCTTCGAGCCGGCGAGCTCGCTGGGGCAGCGCGTGCTGCTGCCGGCCGCATCCGATGAGACCAATGGCATGGAAGACGCGCGCTTCGTGCTCTTCACCCACGACGACGGCCGTACCGAGTACCGCGCCACCTACACCGCGTACAACGGCCACGCCATCGCGCCGCGGCTGATCGTCTCGCCCGATCTGGTCGACTTCGCGGTGCACCGGCTCTCGGGACCGGCGGCGCGCAACAAGGGGATGGCGCTGTTCCCGCGCCCAGTCGGCGGCACGATGTTCGCGCTCACCCGGACGGACGGCGAGAACACCTCGATCGCTCACTCGTCAGACGGCCTCTCGTGGACCGACATCGCCGTACTGCATCGCCCGGACGAGCTCTGGGAGATCGTGCAGACCGGCAATTGCGGCTCGCCGATCGAGACGCAGGACGGGTGGCTCGTGCTGCTGCACGGGGTCGGTCCGCTGCGGCAGTACAGCATCGGCGCCATGCTTCTCGACCTCCACGACCCGACGATCGTGCGCGCACGGCTCGTCGAGCCCCTGCTGCAACCGGTCGGGGCGCAGCGCGAGGGCTACGTGCCGAACGTCGTCTACTCCTGCGGAGCCGTGCTGCACGAGGGCACCATCTGGCTGCCTTATGGCGTCGGCGACCAGCGCATCCGGGTGGTGTCCATCCCTCTCGCGCCCCTGCTCGCGGCCATGACGCCCGAGCAGCCGGCGGCGCCGTGAAGATCGCCATTCTCTCGTCGGTTGCGTGGCGCACGCCGCCGCTCGACTACGGACCGTGGGAACGAGTCGCCTCGCTGCTCACCGAGGGGCTCATCGCGCGCGGCGAAGACGTGACGCTGTTCGCGACCGCGGACTCCGTGACTGCTGGCGCCCTCAAGTCGGTGCTGCCGCACGGCTACGCGAGCGACCCGTCGATGGACGGCCGCGTGTGGGAGGCCATGCACATCGGGCACGCGCTCGAGCGCTCCGGCGACTTCGACATCGTGCACAACCACCTGGACTGGCTCCCGCTCGCCTTCGCTGGTTCGTGGGAGGCACCGCTGGTCACCACCATCCACGGCTTCTCGGGGCCCGACATCCTGCCCGCCTACGCCCGCGCCGCGTCGAACTACGTGTCGATCTCGGATTCGGACCGCTCGGCCGAACTCGACTATTTGGCGACGGTGCACCACGGCATCGACCTGGGCGAGTTCGAGGCGACGACCGAGGCCGGTGACGATCTCGTGGTGCTCGGGCGCATCCATCCCGACAAGGGCACGGCCGACGCGATCGAGATCGCTCGGCTCGCGGGGCGCCGGCTGATCATCTGCGGGCCGGTCGTCGACTCACGGTACTTCGCCGAACAGGTGGAGCCGTTCCTCGACGACGAGCGGGTGGTCCACCTCGGCTCGATCGGGCCGGCCGAACGCTCACGCGTGCTCGGGGCGAGCGCGGTGCTGCTGCATCCCATCCACTTCGCCGAGCCGTTCGGGCTGGCGGTGGTCGAGGCGATGGCCTGCGGAACACCGGTCGTGGCCTACCGGCGCGGCGCGATGCCCGAGCTCGTCGACGAGGGTGTCACGGGCTTCACCGTGCTGGATGCCGATTCCGCCGTGGACGCCGTCGGGCGCGCCGCGGCTCTCGACCGAGCGGCCGTGCGCGCGGTCGCGGAACGACGTTTCAGCGTCGAGCGGATGACCGACGAATACCTGGCGATCTACCGCCGACTGCTGGTTCGGTGACACGTCACGAATTGACACCGGGCTCCCAGCGTCGGCCGTCAGCCGCGGCGTAGAGTGCGCAGCATGGGAATCCGGGACATCGCACTGACCACCATCGACGGCGCTCCGGCGTCGATGGCCGACTACGCCGACAAGGTGGTGCTGGTCGTGAACGTCGCCTCCAAATGCGGTCTGACGCCCCAGTACGAGAAGCTCGAGCAGCTGCAGAAGGAGTACGAGAGCCGCGGCTTCACGGTGCTCGGCTTCCCCTGCAACCAGTTCATGGGGCAGGAGCCGGGCACCGATGAGGAGATCAAGGAGTTCTGCTCCACCACCTACGGCGTCACCTTCCCGCTGATGGACAAGACCAAGGTGAACGGCCGCGGCAAGCACCCGCTCTACGCCGAGCTCACCCAGGTGAAGGACGCCAACGGCAAGGCCGGCAAGGTCAAGTGGAACTTCGAGAAGTTCGTGATCACCCCGGATGGCGCGGTCTCGCGCTTCCGCCCGAGCACCCAGCCCGACGCGCCCGAGGTCATCGCGGCGATCGAGGGCGGGCTCGCGCAGCAGGCCGCGGCCTGACCCGTCGGCGACTCAGTCGCCGGCTTCGCCCATCAGTTCTTCGATCTTGCGGCGATCGCGCTTGGTCGGTCGTCCCGCCCCCCGCTCGCGCACGCCAAGGAACAGCCGCTCCTCGCGCGGCGGTGGGGGAGGGCTGTTGTCCTCGTAGGCCGCGGCGGCCAGCGGAGCCCCCACCCGCTTGACGTAGATGCCGCGCACCACCACGATCCGCGGCGGTCCGCCCTCTGAGCGGAACTGGATCTCGTCGCCGGCCTTGACCTGCTGGGCCGGCTTGGCGCGCTCGCCGTTGATCCGCACGTGACCGGCCTTGCACAGCGCGGTGGCGGCGGAACGCGTCTTCACGAGCCGCACCGCCCACAGCCAGGAGTCCACTCGCGCTGTGTCAGTCACTCGTTCCGACCTCCTGCACCCGGTCGACCAGGGTGCGCCACGGCCCGATCAGGTGCGAGTCAGGCACGGATGCCCGGTGCACGGTACGCGGCAGGTGCGCCTCGATGCGCCACACGAAGCGATCGCGCGAGGCCGCGTCCCGACCGATCGCACCCCACGGGCAGGCGTGCACCAGCGCGACCCACTCCTCGGCGTCGTCGTGCGCCTCGACCCGCCAGTGCTGGGTCAGACCGGCGAAGCCGCCGCTGCGCACCACGAGGATGCTCACGCCGGCTCGCTGCCCCGCGGGCTCCTCACCTTTTCGCTGCACCATCCGCTGCGTCTCCTGGGATCGGGACTCCCACACCGGACCAGCCGGCTCGCACCGCATCCACCTCGGCCGATGAGCCACCGTACCGTTTCGACGCGGCGGTGATCGTGGCGGCGGCGAAGCCGGCAAAGTCGGTCGTCGGCCGCAACCCCGAGAGCAGCGTGTCGTACCAGATCTGGCCGGCCTTCTTCCAGGCGTGCCCGCCCAGCCGGTGCGCCACAAGATAGAAGGCCCGATTCGCGATGCCGGAGTTCAGGTGCACGCCACCCTCGTCATCCGTCGTCTTGACGTAGTGCGCGAAGTCGGCGGGTTGCGGATCCTTGCCGAGGCGCGGATCGTCGTATGCCGTTCCCGGTGCCTTCATCGAGCGCAGCGCCACGCCCTTCACGTTCTTGGTGAACAGCCCCTCGCCGATCAGCCAGGTCGCAGTGGCCGCGGTCTGGTTCTTGGCGTACTGCTCGACCAGCGCGCCGAAAACGTCCGAGATCGACTCGTTGAGTGCGCCGGGTTGATCCTTGTAAACCAGCCCGGCGGTGTACTGGGTCACCCCGTGGGTCAGCTCGTGCCCGATCACGGTGAACGAGGAGGTGAAGCGGCCGAACACCTGGCCGTCGCCGTCGCCGAACACCATCCGGTCGCCGTTCCAGAACGCGTTGTCGTAGAGCGAGCCGTAGTGCACCGTGCCGTCCAGCGGCAGACCTGCGCCGTCGATCGAGTTGCGCCCGTAGACCTCGGAGTACAGCGCGAAGGTCGCGCCGAGCCCGTCGTAGCCCTCGTTCACCGCGACATCGGCCACCGGTTCGTCGCCCTCGGCACGCACCTGGCGCCCGGGGAGCGTCTCGGTGTTGTGGGCGTCGCTGATGGTGCGATCCGGGCCGTCGGTCAGCTCGGCGACCAGGTTGTGCTCGGCGTCGAGGCTCAGCGTGAGGCGCGCCGCCCGTCTCGGTTCGTCGTGCACGAGGGTCTGCCGAGCCGCGACGGCCGCCTGCTGGAACTCGGGGGCATCCGACTGGGCGATGCGGCTGAGCAGATAGGGAGGGACGATTCCGGCGGCCATGCGGCCACGCTACGCCGCACGGCCGAGAGCGGCCGCAGAGTGTTGACAGGTCTGCGAGGGTTCAGGGCGACGAGTTCAGCACTTCGGCAAGGTGCGCGGCGTCGCGATCGTAGCCCGCGGCATCCTCCAGCAGCTGAGGCTTCGATGACTCGGCTGCCATCCGAACGGTGAACGCGCTGAGGTCGTGGAGCCGGATGATCGCCATGGTCACCAACTCCGTCCAGTCCACGTCGGATCCGTAGGACTCGAGAAGCAACCGGATGCGCGCGCGAGTGCGGTCGCCACCGGGCGCGCCGACGGGAGGCTCCGCCGTCAGCGGCACCATGCGCGTCGCCAGATAGGCGATGTCCCAGATCCGCGAACCAGGGGAGCAGGTGTCGAAGTCGATCACCCCGACCACGCGGCCGTTCTCGAAGGTCAGGTTGTGCGGCGCGAAATCGTTGTGGCAGATGACCTCGATCGGCTCGTGTGCGGGCACGTGCCAGACCGCACCGTCGGTGTCGAAACCGGCGGAGGCGTCGTGCAGACGGCGGAGATGCCGGGCGGCATCCGCGAGGGCTTCGTCGGCCCACACCCATTCCGGTAGCGGGTAGAGCGGCACCTCGCCCTCGACGAACGACAGGACCTCGTGGTTGCCGCTGATCGAGATCGGTCGCGGGATCCCGTCGACACCCGCCGCGGCGAGATGGCGGAGGTACCGGTGGATCGTCGGCGTCCATTCGCCCGCCGCGCGCACCACCGTGTCGCCCTCCCGGCGCACGGAGTTCATGTTGCCGCCGGCCATCAGCCCGTCCACACGGGCAGCCTAGGCTGGCAGCATGGAGCGGCCCAGTCACGACCCGACGCAGCGGCGTCCGCATGGGACGACCGACGCCTGGGTCGACGGGCCGGAGGGCCGGTTCTGGGGGACGTACGGTGCCGCGGGGCTGTTGCTAGCGCATCCGGATGCCGGGGTCCTTTTGCAGCACCGCGCGGTCTGGAGCCACCACGGCGGCACCTGGGGCGTGCCCGGTGGCGCGCGCAAGCAGGACGAGCCGGCCGAGTCTGCCGCGATCCGCGAGGCCGACGAGGAGGCGGGCGTACCGCCGAACCTGGTGCGCGTGCTCGGCACCTCCGTGTTCGACATCGGCTACTGGAGCTACACCACGGTGCTGGCGCGCTCCACCGAGTTCTTCGAGCCGTACGTCGGCGACGCCGAGAGCATCGCCATGAGCTGGGTGCCGTTCGCGGATGTCGCGGGGCTGCCGCTGCATCCGGGACTGGCCGCGAGCTGGCCCGAGCTGCGTTCGCGCCTGGCCGAGCTCGACCCCGAGCTGGGTCCCTAGCTGGTCGAGTAGGCGCAACGCGCCGTATCGAGACCCGGCCATCGAGGGTCTCGATACGCGCTGCGCGCTACTCGACCGCCACGAGCGACGTCTTCCACGCCACCAGCGCCCGCACGGTCTCGCTCGGGTCGTCCCCGAGTTCGCGCATCACGTCATCCGGTACGTAGAAGTTGACCGCCACCCAGCCACGCACGGTCTCGTCGTCGTCGCGCGCGAGTTCGCGCAGCACGTCGCACGGCGTCGTCTCGTTGCGCGCCACACAGCCGCGCACTCCGGCGTCCGGATCGCGAGCCAGTCGGGCGTACAACTCGGCGGGAGCGTGGTACGAACTCGCGACGCTCTCGCGGATCTTCGGGTTCGCGCTCTCGGCAAGCAGCCGCAACCGCCGCACCTTGCTCTCGGTCACCGGGGGAGCCGGATGCAGCGCCAGCGCCTGCTCGCGCGTCAGCATCGCAGGCGCGGCGGCCCGCATCTGTGCGCGCTGGGCCGGGGTGTTGAACCGGATGCACGACATGGATCCGACGCTACCCGCTACGCCGCGACGGGCTTCTTGACCCGCCGGGGGAACCACGGAATCACCGCGGAGGTCGTCCGCTGGAACTCCGCGTACTCCGGGTACTTCGATTTCGTGATCGCCTCGGTGAAGCTGGTCGACCCGATGAAGACCGCCAGCAGCAGCACGATGCCGGCCACCGTCCACTGCAGTGGAGAGCCGGCGGCAACCGCCCCGAAGGCGAACACCGTCCACCACTGGGCGTTCTCGAAGAAGAAGTTCGGATGCCGCGACAGCCGCCACAGCCCGGTCTGCACGAATCGCGGCGAGGGCTGGCGACCCGCGGCGAGCTCGGCGTGCTTCCAGGCCTGGAAGTTCCACTGCTGCTGATCGGCCACCGTCTCGCCGGTCAGGAAGAGCAGGAACAGCACGGTCAGCACCGCATCCAGCGGCCCGAACGGCGTGCCGCGGTGCTGGTAGGCCGTGTAGGCGGGCAGCGCGATCAGCGCCAGCACGGCGTTCTGGAACAGCACGATGAACAGGATGTTGAAGACCTGGAACGCGGCGGGCGACATCCGGGAGCGCAGCACCGCCCAGCGGTAGTCCTCGTGGTCTCCGCCGATGCCGGCGTAGCCGCCCTTGCGCGCGAAGTTGAAGGTCAGGCGGGCGCCCCAGAGGGTCACCAGGCCGGCCATGACATCCAGTCGGGCGTCGCTCAGCCCCGCGGCGATGGCGAAGATCCAGACGTAGACGACGGGCACGATCGACCAGATCCTGTCGACCCACGAGGTGTCTTTCGTGATCAGCGAGGCGATCCAGCAGAAGGCGCAGACCACCAGGACGACCAGCGCGACGACGAGCAGAGGGGACATGCTCCGATGCTAGGTGCTCCCGTCGGAGAGGGGCGCGGTCGTGGATAGACTCTCGCGAGGAAGGAGGCAGGTGGTGACGACAGTGAGCTCGCGGATCGTGACGGTCCCGAACGCGCTCAGCTTCTTCCGCCTGCTGCTGATCCCGGTCTTCCTGGTCCTGCTGCTGACGCACGAGTACCTCACGGCCCTCATCACGCTGGTGGTCTCGAGCGTCACCGACTTCGTCGACGGCTTCATCGCGCGCAAGTTCAACCAGGTCAGCCGGGTCGGTCAACTGCTCGATCCGGCCGCCGACCGGCTCTTCATCTTCTCGACGCTGATCGGGCTGGCCTGGGGCGGATTCGTCCCGTGGTGGCTGGCCGGCGTGATCATCGCGCGCGATGTGCTGCTCGGTGTGGTCGGGATCGTGCTCGCGAACCACGGTTTCGGACCGCTTCCCGTGCACCACCTGGGCAAGATGGGCACCTTCGCACTGCTCTTCGCGATGCCGGTGCTCGTGCTCAGCGCGGCGTTCCCCGGGATCGATCAGATCGCGAATCCGCTGGGCTGGGCGGCCGCGCTGTGGGGTGTCTTCCTGTACTGGTGGGCCGGGGTGATCTACGCGCTGCAAGCCGGCCGGATGATCAGGGAACTCCGCGATGCGCCCGTCGCCGCATCCGATACTGTGGAGGGCTAAGGAGGGCATGATGGCCGACGACGTCCCGGGCGAACCGCCCGCAGCCAACTCAGGGCCACCCACCACCGGGCCTTCTAACGACACCACCGCGCACTTCACCGACGAGTTCGTGTCGCAGCTCGCCGCCATGGAGGCCGGCATCTCGCCCGAGGAGCAGGAGGCCATCGCGGCTCTGCCCTCCGGGTCGGCGCTGCTCGTGGTGCGGCGCGGACCGAATGTGGGCGCGCGCTTCTTGCTCGACGCCGACTCGACGGTGGCGGGGCGGCATCCGGATGCCGACATCTTTCTCGACGACGTGACGGTCTCGCGTCGTCACGCCGAGTTCAACCGCGTGGGCAAGGCGTTCCAGGTGCACGACCTCGGATCGCTGAACGGCACATACTTCGACGGCGTCCGCATTGAATCGGCCCTGCTCAGCGACGGGGCAGAGGTGCAGGTGGGCAAGTTCAGACTGACGTTCTACGCCTCTCGACTCGATCTCGCGCCCAACACTGCGCCGACGAGTCGTTGATGGCGGGCGTCACCTCGCCGGCCCGTCAGGCGGCCGGACCACAACTGCTCAGCATCGGGCAGGTGCTCGCGCGCCTGAGCCCGGAGTTCCCCGACCTGTCGCCGTCGAAGCTGCGCTTCCTCGAGGAGCGCCACCTGGTCACTCCCTCGCGCACCGAGTCCGGCTACCGCAAGTTCTCGCCGACCGACCTCGAGCGGCTGCGGCTCGTGCTCACGATGCAGCGCGACTACTACCTGCCACTGAAGGTCATCCGGGGCTACCTCGACGATCTGGATGCCGGTCGCGAGCCGCAGCTTCCCGGTGGCGTCACGGTCAGCGGGCCCTCGATGCTGCCGAGCGATCGGCGCCTCACGCGCGATGAGCTGATCAAAGAAGCGGGTGCGACCCCGATGCTGCTCGGCGATGCGGTGACGGCGTCGCTCATCGTGCCGGCCGACCATTTCGGCGACGACGCGCTCGCGGTGCTGAAGGCATTGGTCGAGCTGCAGCGCTCGGGCATCGAGCCACGGCACCTGCGCGGATTCCGCGCCGCCGCCGAGCGCGAACTGGGCCTGATCGAGAGCGCCCTGATCCCGGTGGCGCGCCGCAAGGACGCGTCGAGCCGCGCCAAGGCGCTCGACATGGCGGGCGAGATCGCCGGTCAGCTCGAAGTGGTGCGTTCCAACCTGATTCGCAGTGCGCTGAGTCGTCTGTAGGCGGAATACCCGCGACACGCCGTGTCGTTCGGGCCGATGTCATTGCCGGGGAGTGCCCGCATGGGTACCGTGGAAAACACGAGGAAGTTGAGCTTCAAGTTCAACTTGAGGGTGAGGACACCATGGTCGACGTGAACCGCAGCGAAGAGTCTCGCTACGATCTCGGACTGCTCTTCACCGACGGCCTGCCCGACCTCGACGACGGCTCTGGCTACCGCGGCGCGATCGCCGCACGCGCCGCCGGGATCAGCTACCGCCAGCTGGACTACTGGGCGCGCACGCAGCTCGTCGAGCCGACCGTCCGGGGCGCGGCCGGATCCGGCTCGCAGCGGCTCTACGGCTTCCGCGACATCCTGGTGCTCAAGCTGGTCAAGCGACTGCTCGACACCGGCATCTCGTTGCAGCAGATCCGCGTGGCGGTCGATCAGCTCCGCGAGTCGGGCGTCTACGACCTGGCCCAGACCACCCTGATGAGCGACGGCGCCAGCGTGTACCTGTGCACATCGGACGACGAGGTCATCGACCTGGTGAGCCGCGGGCAGGGCGTGTTCGGCATCGCGGTCGGCAAGGTGCTTCGCGAGGTGGAGTCCAGCCTGATCGAGCTCGACTCGACCCCCGGCGAAGACCCGGCAGACGAACTCGCGGCACGCCGCGCCAGCCGCGCCAGCTAGACCGGCTTCAGGCGGGGAAGCCCGGGAACAGCGATTCCATCGTGGGCGCAGGCGCCGACGCGGGAGCCGAGGTCGGCGCCGGAGCGTCGAGCGGTGCATCCATCGGCGAACCGCTCAACTGCGCGGTGCGCATCACCCGATCCAGCAACTGGTCGAAGTTGCGTGCCATCTCTTGCGCGCTCTCGCCCGGCCAGATGTGCAACGGCTTCGCCGCCCCCTGGGCCTGCTGCAGCGAGGTGCGCTCGGGCAGCTGCGGGGCGAGCACGAGCGGGCCGAACATGTCGCGCAGCTCCTTGATGCGGAACTGGTGCTCGAGGGACTGCACGCGCGCGCGGTTCACGATGATCCCGAGCGGCTGCAGGCGCGGCGAGAGGCCGCGGCGGATCTCTTCGATCGCCCGCAGTGCGCGATCGGCTGCCGCCACCGAGAACAGCCCGGGCTCGGTGACGACGGCGACCCGGTCGCTCGCCGCCCACGCGGTGCGGGTCAGCGCGTTCAGCGAGGGAGCGCAATCGATGAGCACCAGCTCGTAGTCCTTCTCGACGTGCGCCAGAGCCTCTTCGAGCTTCCAGATGTCACGGATGCTGGGGTGCGGCCCGTCGAAATTGATGGCCGATGGCGAGCCGATCAGCACGTCGACGGTTCCGGGGCGGCCGCGGGTCCAGCCCGACGGCGCGATCGCGGAGCGCACGATCTTGTCTTTGGGCGAGGCGAGCACGTCGGCGACGTTGAGGTGGCCGGCGACCGCGATGTCCATGCCGGTGGATACATCCGACTGCGGATCGAGGTCGACGACGAGCGTCGACACTCCCTTCGCATACGCGGCGGATGCGAGCCCGAGCGTCACCGTGGTCTTTCCCACGCCTCCTTTGAGGGAGCTGACGCTGAGCACATGCACGAATAGGGAGCCTACCTTCACTAATCTGAAAGAACCCACTTCTTCACGCCCGCGCGCCACCGCCGCCTCGCAGGGCACGCATCCCGGTCGCCCTAGGCTGGAATGACGCACCGAGAGGACCGAATTGTTCACGAAGATCCTGGTGGCAAACCGCGGCGAGATCGCCATCCGTGCCTTTCGCGCCGCCTTCGAACTCGGTGCCAAGACCGTCGCGGTGTATCCGTACGAGGACCGTAATTCGCTGCACCGGCTGAAGGCAGACGAGGCGTACCTGATCGGCGAGGAGGGGCATCCGGTCCGCGCCTATCTGGACGTGAAGGAGATCATCCGGGTCGCCCGCGAGAGCGGCGCTGACGCGATCTACCCGGGCTATGGATTCCTCTCCGAGAACCCCGACTTGGCGCAGGCGGCGGCCGAGGCCGGCATCACCTTCATCGGGCCCGGCAGCCACGTGCTCGAGATGGCGGGCAACAAGGTCACCGCCAAGGAGCACGCCAGGGCCGCCGGAGTCCCGGTGCTCGACTCCAGTCCGGCCACCACCGACATCGAGGTGCTGCTCGCCGAGGCCGACCGCATCGGCTTCCCGGTCTTCGCCAAGGCCGTCGCCGGCGGCGGCGGGCGCGGCATGCGCCGGGTGGAGAAGAAAGAAGACCTGCGTCCGGCGCTCGAAGAGGCCATGCGCGAGGCCGACAGCGCATTCGGCGACCCGACGATGTTCCTCGAGCAGGCGGTGATCCGCCCGCGGCACATCGAGGTGCAGATCCTGGCCGACAGCACCGGCGAGACCGTCCACCTGTTCGAGCGCGACTGCTCGGTGCAACGGCGCAACCAGAAGGTCATCGAGATCGCGCCCGCGCCCAATCTCGATCAGTCCATCCGGGATGCCCTCTACCGGGACGCGATCGCGTTCGCCAAGTCGATCGGTTACGTCAACGCGGGCACCGTGGAGTTCCTGCTCGACACCGAGGGCGAGCGGGCCGGGCAGCACGTGTTCATCGAGATGAACCCGCGCATCCAGGTCGAGCACACGGTGACCGAGGAGGTCACCGATGTCGACCTCGTCCAGTCGCAGATGCGGATCGCGGCGGGCGAGACGCTGGCCGACCTCGGTCTGCACCAGAGCGACATCCATCTGCACGGCGCCGCCATTCAGACCCGCATCACCACGGAGGACCCGGCCGCGGGCTTCCGACCCGACACCGGGCGGATCACGACCTACCGCTCGCCCGGCGGCTCCGGCATCCGGCTCGACGGCGGAACGGTCGCCACGGGCTCGCAGATCAGCCCGCACTTCGACTCGATGCTGGTCAAGATGACGGTGCGCGGCCGCGACTTCCCGACCGCGGTGGCTCGCGCCCGCCGCGGCCTCGCCGAGTTCCGGATTCGCGGGGTGACCACCAACATCTCGTTCGTGCAGGCGGTGCTGGCCGATCCGGCGTTCCAGGCGGGCGACCTGAGCACCAAGTTCATCGAGGAGCGCCCGCAGCTGTTCCAGGTGCGCGAGTCGCGCGACCGGGGTACCAAGATCCTGAACTGGCTGGCCGATGTCACGGTCAACCAGCCCTACGGCGATGGGGCCGGGCTGGTCGACCCGTCGCTGAAGCTGCCGGTCGTCGATGTGGACGCCGCACCTCCGACCGGATCGCGACAGCGGCTGCTCGAGTTGGGACCGGCCGGATTCGCCGCCGCACTGCGCGCGCAGACCCCGCTGGCCGTCACCGAGACGACCTTCCGCGATGCCCACCAGTCGCTGCTGGCGACCCGGGTGCGCACGCGCGACCTGGTCGCCATCATGCCCGCGGTGGCGCGCAAGACGCCCGAGCTGTTCTCGGTCGAGGCCTGGGGCGGGGCGACCTACGATGTCGCCCTGCGCTTCCTCGGCGAAGACCCGTGGGAGCGCCTGGCGGCGATGCGCGAGGCCCTGCCCAACATCGCCATCCAGATGCTGCTGCGCGGCCGGAACACCGTGGGGTACACGCCGTATCCCACCGAGGTCACCGACGCCTTCGTGCAGGAGGCCGCGTCGACCGGAGTCGACATCTTCCGCATCTTCGATGCCCTCAACGATGTCGATCAGATGCGACCCGCGATCGACGCGGTGCTGGGCACCGGGACCGCCGTCGCCGAGGTGGCGATGTGCTACACCGGCGACCTCCTCAACCCGGACGAGTCGCTCTACACGCTCGACTACTACCTGAAGCTCGCCGAGCAGATGGTCGACGCCGGCGCCCACATCCTGGCCATCAAGGACATGGCGGGGCTGCTGCGCGCCGAGGCCGCCGAGCGCCTGGTCTCGGCGCTGCGCGAGCGCTTCGACCAGCCGGTGCACGTGCACACGCACGACACCGCGGGTGGCCAGCTGGCGACCCTGCTCGCCGCGAGCCGGGCGGGCGCGGATGCCGTCGACGCCGCCAGCGCGCCGATGGCCGGCACGACCAGCCAGCCCTCGCTCTCGGCCCTGATCGCCGCGACCGCGCACACCGAGCGCGATACCGGGCTCTCGCTCGATGCCGTGTGCGATCTCGAGCCGTATTGGGAGGCCGTGCGCCAGGTCTACCGCCCCTTCGAGTCCGGACTGCCGGGGCCGACCGGGCGCGTCTACCGGCACGAGATCCCCGGCGGTCAGCTGTCCAACCTGCGCCAGCAGGCCATCGCGCTCGGACTGGGCGACCAGTTCGAGAAGGTCGAGGACTGGTACGCGGCCGCGAACCGCATCCTGGGCCGGCCGCCGAAGGTGACTCCGTCATCCAAGGTGGTCGGCGATCTGGCCCTGCAGCTCGCGGCGGCGGATGCCGACCCCGACGACTTCGAGCAGCATCCGGAGAAGTACGACATCCCCGACTCGGTCATCGGATTCATGGCCGGCGAACTCGGGGATCTTCCGGGCGGCTGGCCCGAGCCGTTCCGCACCAAAGTGCTCGCAGGCCGCACGGTGAAGATCGGGGTCGAAGAGATCTCGCCGGAGGATCGTGCCGCCCTCGCCGGCACCTCGGCCGAGCGCCAGGCCGCGCTGAACCGCCTGCTCTTCCCGGCACCGACGCGGCAGTTCGAGCAGGTGCGGGAGCTATTCGGAGACCTGTCGCCGGTGGACACCATCGGCTACCTCTACGGCCTGCAGCCCGGCGTCGAGCACGCGGTCGAGATCAGCCGGGGCGTCGACCTGCTCCTCACGCTGGAGGCGATCGGCGAAGCAGACGATCGAGGCATGCGCACCGTCATGACGACCATCAACGGCCAGCTGCGCCCGGTCGCCGTTCGCGACCGGAGCATCACCGTCGACACCAAGGCCGCCGAGAAGGCCGACCCCACCAAGGCAGGTCAGGTGGCGGCTCCGTTCTCGGGCGTGGTGACGCTCAAGATCTCGGAAGGTGATGTCGTCGTCGCGGGACAGCCCGTGGCGTCGATCGAGGCCATGAAGATGGAGGCCGCGATCACGACACCGGTCGCTGGACGGGTCGTGCGGCTCGCGATCCCCGTGACGCAACAGGTGGATGCCGGCGACCTGCTAGTTGTCGTGGAGTGAGCGAGCTGTCGCACGCGCTCGCCTAAACTGGAGAGTCCCCCTCGATCGAGCGGGGCGAGAAAGGGAGGCTCGTGGCGACGCGCAGGAACACCGGATCGATGGGCGCCAACGCGATCCTTCCGGAGCACCCGGGCGCGGAGGGCGACCTCGCCGCCCGCCTTCCCGAGAGCCTCACCGTCAACATCCAGCTCCCCGAGATGCCGCAGACCGCCCAGATGGACGAGGTTGAGGTGGCCCTCAGCGATGTCGCCATCACGCCGATCTTCGCCGACGGAGCGGGGCCGGCGACTCACTCGATCGACATCATCACCGACCCGGTCGAGTTGGCCGAGCAGGACATCGTCGTCGAGGATGCCCCGGTGATCGTGCCGCTGCCCGGCGACGAGCCGCAGGCAGAGGCGGCGCCGACCCGCCGGGAGCGGCTGCGCGGCGATACCCCCCGCACCGCCGAGACCGCGTCGATGCTGACCGCCGAGCGGATGCTCGACCCCAAGCGCAACCGCAAGCTCGCCCCCGAAGGCTTCTGGCAGCGCGGTCTGTACCGGGGCACCTTCCACCTGGTGAACCTGGGCGATTCGGCAAAGGTCCGGGAGCGCAAGGCGCTCGACGCCCGAATCGCCAAGCGCCTCGAGGGCCCCACCCGCTTCGTGCCGGTGCTGACCCGCAAGGGCGGCGTCGGCAAGACCACCATCACCACCCTGCTCGGCATGGCGTTGGCCGACGTCCGTGACGACCGGGTCATTGCGGTCGATGCCAATCCCGACCGAGGAACGCTCGCCGAGCGGGTCAACAAGCAGACCCGGTCCACGGTGCGCGACCTCGTGACCCACGCTCCGAGCATCCGTGACTTCAGCGAACTGTCGACGCACGTCTCGCGCGACGTGACGCGACTCGACGTGCTCGCGTCGGACACCGATCCGCTGCTGTCGGAGGCATTCGACGAGAACGATTACAACGTCGTCGCGGATGTCGCAGCCCGGTACTACTCCCTGGTCCTGACCGACTGCGGCACCGGCATCGTGCACTCCGTGATGCGGGCCACGCTGCAGCGTGCCGACTCGGTGGTGATCGTCTCGGGCGGGAGCGTGGACGAGGCGCGTCTGGCATCCGAGACCCTGACCTGGTTGGAGGCCAACAACTACGGCCACCTGGCGCGGAACGCGATCGTTGCGCTCAATACGGCTACGCAGGGCACCAACCTGGTCAAGCTGGACGAGATCGAGGCGCACTTCCGCTCACGCGTGCGCGACATCGTTCGCATCCCGTACGACCCCGAGCTGGCGGCCGGGTCGGTCGTGCGCTATTCGGCGCTGAAGCCCTTCACCCGCGCATCGGCCCGCGAACTCGCCGCGCTCGTCATGGACGGGCTGCCGTCCCGCCGCGACGCGTGATGCCGACGGTTCGCCGGCGATGACCGAACGCCAGATCCGGCTGTTCGGCGATCCGGTGCTGCGCTCGAAGGCCGATCCGATCGTCGTGACGCCGGGCGACGCCCGCACGAGGGCGCTCGTCGACGACCTCATCGACACCGTCACCCCTCCGGGGCGCGCCGGCGTGGCGGCGCCGCAGATCGGCGTGGGGCTGCGCGCTTTCAGCTACAACATCGACGGCGACATCGGCTACGTGATCAACCCGGTGCTCGAGGTCTCGGGAGAGCCGGAGCTCGTCGACGAGGGGTGCCTGTCGGTCCCGGGGTTCTACTTCCCGCGCATGCGATACCCGTTCGCGCGGGTCACCGGACGGGATGCCGCGGGTCGCGAGATCGTGGTCGAGGGCGACGGACTCATGGCACAGGCGCTTCAGCACGAAACGGATCACCTCGACGGCAAGCTCTACATCGAGGGCCTCGAGCCCGACATCAAACGTGAGGCCATGCGGGCGGTTCGTTCAGCCGAATGGTTCAGAAACGCCTAGGGCGTTTGTGAACCAGTTCGGCCGAACCGCCGCGTGAGCATCCGGCGGTTCGACGAAGACTGTCCGCCGACAGACCAGGTGACGCACTCCGCCACTGGGCCTAACCCACCCCCAACGACTCCGTCACCGGCGCCGCCGTGTAGAGCCCGTCGATCACCTGTGCGTAGTCGTTCAGGATCGGGCCGCGCTTGATGCTCATCTTCGGCGTCAGGTGACCGGAGTCCTCGGTGAAGTCGCCGGGCAGGATCACGAACTTGCGGATCGACTCGGCACGCGAGACCCGGGAGTTGGCCGCATCCACCGCCTTCTGCACCTCGGCGACCACCTTGGGATTCGTGCAGGCCTGCTCGAGCGGCATGTCGGCCGACTCGCCGTTGTTGTGCAGCCAGACCGGCAGCATCTCGGGGTCGAGGGTGATCAGCGCCGAGATGAACGGCCTCTGGTCACCCACGACGACCACCTGACTGATCAGCGGGTTCGACCGGATCGGGTCTTCGAGCGAGGCCGGGGCGACGTTCTTGCCGCCCGCCGTGACGATGATCTCCTTCTTGCGGCCGGTGACCGTGAGGTAGCCGTCTTCGTCGAGTGCGCCGAGGTCACCGGTGTGGAACCACTCGCCTTCCATCACCTCGCTCGTGGCCTTGGGGTTGTTCCAGTAGCCGCCGAAGACGTCGACACCCTTGACCAGGATCTCGCCATCCTCCGCGATCTTCAGCCCGACACCGGGAAGAGCCGGCCCGACCGTGCCGATCTTGAACTTCGACACCAGGTTGACCGTCGCGGGTGCGGTCGTCTCGGTGAGTCCGTAGCCCTCGAGGATCTTGACTCCGAGGCTGCGGAAGAAGTGACCCAGGTAAGTGCCGAGCGGCGCCGACCCCGAGACCGCGAACTGGATGTTGCCGCCCATCGCGGCGCGCAGCTTGCTGTACACCAGCCGGTCGTACAGGGCGAACTTGATCTTCATGCCCAGAGGGACCGATCCGGCGTCCAGGGCCTTCGAGTGATCGACGGCGGTCTGCGCGGCGGCCCGGAAGATCTTGCCCCGGCCCCCGCTCTCGGCCTTCTGCTCGGCTGAGTTGTAGACCTTCTCGAACACGCGCGGCACGGCGAGCAGGAACGTCGGCTTGAAGCTGCCCAGGGCGGGCAGCAGCTGCTTGGTGTCGGCCTGGTGGCCCACCTTGACGCCGGTGTGCACCGCGAGGATCGAGATGAACCGCGCGAAGACGTGGGCCGTGGTGATGAACAGCAGGGTGGATGACCCGGGGGCGACCACCTCGCCCATCGCGACCGCCGCGTTGCGGCTCAGTTCGACGAAGTTCGAGTGCGAGATGATGCAGCCCTTCGGCTGACCGGTGGAGCCCGAGGTGTAGATCAGCGTGGCCAGATCGGACCCCTTGGCCGCACTGCGGCGCTTCTCGATCTCGTCGTCGCTGACCCCGGTGCCGCCGGCGACCAGCTTGTCGAGGTCGCCGAGCCCGAGCTGCCACACCTTGGTGACCTGCGGGAGCTCGCTGCGGATCTCGTCGAACCGGGCGAAGTGCTCCGCGGTCTCGACGATGAGGGCGGTTGCGCCCGAGTCGGTCAGATTGAACTGGATCTGCGCAGGAGCCGACGTCTCGTAGATGGGGACAAGCACCGCACCGGCGAACCACGCGGCGAAATCGACGAGCGTCCACTCGTAGCGCGTCTTGCAGATGAAGCCGATCTTCTCGCCGGGTGCGATGCCCGCGGCGACCAGCCCCTTGGCGAGTGCGACCACCTGGCGGTGGAACTCGGCGACCGAGACGTCGCTCCAGCCGCCATCGGCGGTCGGGAGTGCGAACAGCGGCGCGTCGGGCGTGGCCGCGAGCCGGGCGAGCAGGAGGTCTGTGGTGTTCGCCTCCGGGTCGGCGGGGACGATGGCAGGGGTGAAGTATTCGTTCACGGCAACTCCTTCGGTACCGATGGTGTTCGTAAGCCCCAGCCTAGATCGTTGGGACAAGCCTAGCCCGGGTGCTCGATGACGTCTGGGGGCTTCTCGCCAACGGTAAAGTCGAAACCCGTGCATGCCATCGGAATCGACATCGGCGGAACCAAGATCGCCGGCGCCCTCGTCAGCGAATCGGGCGCGATCCTGCGCACCGAGCGGCGGCCGACGCCCGCGGGCGATCCGGTCGCGATCGTCGACAACGTGGTCGAACTGATCACTCTGCTCGGCGCCGGTGAGGACGTCGTGGCAGCCGGCGTCGCAGCTGCCGGTTTCGTGGATGCCGCGCAGTCCGTGGTCTACTACGCGCCCAACATCAACTGGCGCTCCGAGCCGTTCCGCGAGCACCTGTCGCAGCTCCTGCCCGGCATCGACATCACGATCGACAACGACGCGAACGCGGCGGGCTGGGCCGAATACCGGTTCGGCGGGGGCCGGGGCGCGACCGACATGACGATGCTCACGATCGGCACCGGAGTGGGCGGCGCCGTGATCGCCGACGGCCGCCTGCTGCGTGGAGGATTCGGCGCAGCGGGCGAGGTCGGGCATCTGCGCGTCGTGCCGGGCGGCCTGCCGTGCGGGTGCGGTCAGCGCGGCTGCATCGAGCAGTACGGCTCGGGCCGCGCCCTGCTGCGCTACGCCAACGAGATCGCGGATGCCGGCGGCATCGGTCTGACCCTCGCCGAGGCCCGCGCGACGCATGGCGAGCTCGACGGAACGATCGTCGGCGCGCTCATCGAGGATCACGATCCCGGTGCCCTTGCCGCCCTGCGCGAACTCGGGTCGTGGCTGGGTCAGGCCTGCGCATCCATCGGGGCCGTGCTCGACCCGCAGCGCTTCGTGTTCGGCGGGGGAGTCGCGGCGGCAGGCGAGCTGCTGCTCGAGCCGATCCGCGAGGCCTTCCTGGCTCACCTGCCCGCACGCGGATTCCATCCCGAGCCGACCTTCTCGGTCGCGGAACTCGTCAACGACGCCGGCGTCGTCGGGGCCGCGGATCTCGCGCGGTTGCACGCCCGTGGCGAGTCGACCGCCCCGGCTCGCTAGACTTTCGCACGGCGTCGGGAGGTCGCGTGCTCTACTGGTTCTTGAAGACCTTCATCATCGGCCCGTTCGCCAATTCGGTGTTCCGGCCCTGGTCGCGAGGCGACGAGAACGTGCCCGACTCGGGTGGCGTCATCTTCGCGAGCAACCACCTGTCGTTCGTCGACTCGGTCTTCCTGCCGCTCGCGGTCAAGCGCCCGATCAGCTTCCTGGCCAAGAGCGAGTACTTCACCGGCAAGGGCCTCTTCGGCTGGGCGACCAAGCACTTCTTCCTCGGCATCAACCAACTGCCGATCGACCGCTCCGGCGGAAAGGCCTCCGAAGAGTCTCTCAATTCGGGGCTTGAGCATCTCGCCAAGGGCGGCCAGCTGGGCATCTATCCCGAAGGCACCCGCAGCCCGGACGGGCGGCTCTACCGCGGGCGCACCGGGGTGGCCCGCATGATCCTCGAGTCGGGCGCCGTCGTCATCCCGGTGGCCATGATCGACACCGAGAAGGTGATGCCCACCGGCGCCAAGTTCCCGAAGGTGCGCCGGGTCGGGGTGGTCTTCGGCGAGCCGCTCGACTTCAGCCGCTTCGCCGGCATGGAGGGCGACCGGTTCGTCCTGCGGTCGATCACCGACGAGATCATGTACGAGCTGTCGCGCATCAGCGGCCAGGAGTACGTGGATGTCTATGCCTCATCCGTCAAGAAGACGAGCAAGAGCGGCGTCGACCGCCGGGCAGCCGCCGCCCGCGCGAAGGCGATGGCCAAGGCGGGCGCCGCGGCATCCTGACGCGTCAGCGCGGTGCTGACGGCTCCAATAGGCTCGATGTCGTGTCAGACCCGTCAGAGACCGTTGTGCAGGCCGATCCGAGTGTGATCGCCGGTCTCGACTATTGGCGCACGCTGCCGATCAAGCAGCAGCCGGAGTGGCCGGATGCCGCGGCCGTCGCCGCCGCATCCGCCGAGCTCTCGACGTTGCCGCCGCTGATCTTCGCAGGCGAGGTCGACATCCTGCGAAGATCAGCGGCGG
>Ga0207690_10000575_pt1 | contig 24004 bp, 23 predicted proteins | sample KBSC23metaG_FD_184315 | JGI IMG/M metagenome (GOLD analysis project Ga0207690, IMG submission 184315) | Corn rhizosphere microbial communities from Kellogg Biological Station, Michigan, USA - KBS C2-3 metaG (SPAdes) (version 2) | ecosystem: Host-associated > Plants > Roots > Rhizosphere > Soil ...
TGCTTTGTCCTCGACGCCGCCGACGTCGGCCGCGCCCTGACCCGCATCGCGCACGAGATCGTCGAGCGCAACCACGGTGCCGGCGACGTCGTCATTCTCGGCATCCCGACCCGCGGCGTCTCGCTGGCCCAACGCATCGGCGCCCGGGTCGACGCGATCGAAGACTCCGGTGCGCCCGGCCGGCCGGTCGGCTCGGTCGACGTGACGATGTACCGCGACGACCTGCGGTTGCGCGGCGTCCGGGCGCTGGAGTCGACCGACATCCCGCCGGATGGCATCGACGGCAAGGTCGTCGTCCTCGTCGACGACGTGCTGTTCTCCGGCCGCACCGTGCGGGCGGCGCTCGACGCGCTGTCCGACCTCGGCCGGCCGCGCGCGGTGCAGCTCGCCGTACTCGTCGATCGCGGGCACCGGGAGCTGCCCATCCGGGCCGACTACGTCGGCAAGAACATCCCGACCTCGCTCACCGAGACGGTGCACGTGCTGCTCGAAGAGACCGACGGGCGCGACGCCGTCCTGCTCGGCCCGGCCGACCTCGCGCGCAGGGAGACCCGATGACACTGCCGAGACACCTGCTCTCCGCGGCCGACCTCACCCGGGAGAACGCGCTGCTCGTCCTCGACACCGCCGAGGAGCTGGCCCGGGTCGCGGACCGGCCGATCAAGAAGCTGCCGACGCTGCGCGGCCGCACTGTCGTGAATCTCTTCTTCGAGGACTCGACCCGCACCCGCACGTCCTTCGAGGTCGCCGCCAAGCGCCTGTCGGCGGACGTCATCAACTTCTCCGCGAAGGGCAGCAGCGTCAGCAAGGGCGAGTCGCTGAAGGACACCGCGCTGACGCTGGAAGCGATGGGCGCCGACGCGGTCGTGTGCCGGCACGGCGCGTCCGGTGCGCCGCACCGGCTGGCCAACTGGATTCACGGCAGCGTCGTCAACGCCGGCGACGGGACGCACGAGCATCCGACGCAGGCACTGCTCGACGCGTTCACGATGCGCAACCGGCTCGGTCGGGTCGAAGGCCTGCGGGTCGGGATCGTCGGCGACGTGCTGCACTCGCGGGTCGCGCGCAGCAACGTGCTGCTGCTCTCGACACTCGGCGCCGACGTCACCGTCGTCGCGCCGCCGACGCTGTTGCCGGTCGGTGTCGAGCACTGGCCGTGCGCGGTGTCGTACGACCTCGACGCCGTGCTCCCGAAGAGCGACGTCGTGATGATGCTGCGGGTGCAACGCGAACGGATGTACGGCGGGTTCTTCCCGACGACGCGCGAGTACAGCCGCCGGTACGGGTTGGACGCGCGCCGGATGGCGACCCTTCCGGACGACGCGATCGTCATGCATCCCGGCCCGATGAACCGCGGCGTCGAGATCGCCGCGGAGGTCGCCGACAGCGTCCGGTCGACCATCGTCGAGCAGGTGGCGAACGGGGTGTCGGTCCGCATGGCGGTGCTCTACCTGCTGCTCGGCGGCGCCCTCGTCGACTCCGAGGAGGCCGCGGCATGAGTGGGTGGGTGATCCGCGGGGTGCGCCCGCTCGGTCTCGACGCGACCGATCTGTACGTCGAAGACGGCGCGCTCGTCGACGAGGCACCGGCCGGCGCGCAGGTGCTCGACGCCGACGGGCTGATCGCGCTGCCCGGTCTGGTCGACCTGCACACGCACCTGCGCGAACCGGGCCGGGAAGACGCGGAGACCGTCGAGACCGGCACGTTGGCCGCGGCGCTCGGCGGGTTCACCGCGGTGCACGCGATGGCCAACACCGAACCGGTCGCCGACGTCGCCGGTGTCGTCGAGCAGGTCTGGCGGCTCGGCATCGAGGCCGGTCATTGCGACGTGCATCCGGTCGGCGCGGTCACGGTCGGGTTGCGCGGCGAGCAGCTCGCCGAGCTCGGCGCGATGGCCGACTCCGCCGCGCGGGTGCGGGTGTTCTCCGACGACGGGCACTGCGTGCACGACCCGCTGCTGATGCGCCGGGCGCTGGAGTACGTGAAGGCGTTCGACGGCGTGGTCGCGCAGCACGCACAGGATCCGCGGCTCACCGAAGGCGCGCAGATGAACGAGGGCGCGCAGTCGGGCCGGCTCGGGCTGGCCGGCTGGCCGGCGGTCGCCGAGGAGGCGGTCATCGCCCGCGACTGCCTGCTCGCCGCGCACGTCGGCAGCCGGGTGCACTTCTGTCACGTGTCGACGGCCGGCTCGGTCGAGATCGTGCGCTGGGCGAAACGCAAGGGCTGGAACGTCACCGCCGAGGTGACGCCGCATCACCTGCTGCTCACCGACGACGTCGTCGCGAGCTACGACCCGGTGTTCAAGGTGAACCCGCCGCTGCGCGGCAGCGAGGACGTCGAGGCGCTGCGCGACGCGCTCGCCGACGGAACGATCGACGCGGTCGCCACCGACCACGCGCCGCATGCGTTGGAGGACAAGGAAACCGAGTGGGCCGCGGCCGCGTTCGGCATGACCGGGCTGGAGACTGCGCTGTCGGTGGTCGCCGAGGCGATGGTCGAGACCGGCCGGCTCGACTGGAGCGGGGTCGCGGATCGGATGAGCGTGCGGCCGGCGCGCATCGGCCGGCTGACCGCGCACGGGCAACCGTTGCTGCCCGGTGCCCCGGCCAACATCGTCCTGGTGGATCCGGCGGCCCGGGTCGTCGTCGACCCGCGCACGTCGGCGAGCCGCAGCCGCAACAACCCGTACGCCGGACGCGAGCTGCCGGCTCGCGTTGTCGCGACGTTCCTGCGTGGCCGGGCGACCGTCCTCGACGGGAAGCCCGCGTGAACGGCGCCGCACTGTTGGTGCTGGAAGACGGCCGAGCGTTCCGCGGGCAGGCCTACGGCGCCGAGGGGGAGGTGTTCGGCGAGGCGGTGTTCAACACCGGCATGACCGGCTACCAGGAGACGCTGACCGACCCGTCGTACCACCGCCAGGTCGTCGTGCAGACCGCGCCGCAGATCGGCAACACCGGCATCAACGACGACGACCCGGAGTCGCGGAAGTTCTGGGTCAGCGGGTACGTCGTCCGCGACCCGGCGCGGGTGCCGAGCAACTGGCGGTCGCGGCGCAGCCTCGACGACGAGCTCGCAGCGCAGAACGTCGTCGGCATCAGCGGCATCGACACCCGCGCACTCACGCGCCATCTGCGCGAGCGCGGCGCGATGCGGGTCGGCGTCAGCACCGTCGAGACCGACGCCGAGGCGCTGCTCGCGCGGGTGCTGGCATCGCCGGGGATGGAAGGCGCCGACCTCGCGCGCGAGGTGTCGACGCCGTCGGCGTACGTCGTTCCCGCGGTCGGTACGAAGAAGTACGTCGTCGCGGCGATGGACCTCGGCATCAAGGCGTCGACGCCGCGCTACCTGTCGCTCAACGGCTGCGAGGTGCACGTGCTGCCGGCGACCTCGACGGCGGCGGATCTGCTCGCGGTCGACCCGGACGGCGTGTTCTTCTCCAACGGCCCCGGGGATCCGGCGACCGCCGACTACGCGGTCGACGCGATGTGCGGCGTGCTCGCCGCGCGCAAGCCGGTGTTCGGCATCTGCTTCGGCAACCAGGTGCTCGGCCGCGCGCTCGGCTTCGGCACCTACAAGCTGAAGTTCGGCCACCGGGGTGTGAACCAGCCGGTGCAGGACCGCGCGACCGGTCAGGTGCACATCACCAGCCACAACCACGGCTTCGCCGTCGACGCGCCCGCTGATCGGGTGAGCGACAGCGAGTTCGGCCGGGTCGAGGTGAGCCACGTCGACCTCAACGACGGCGTCGTCGAGGGGCTGCGCTGCCTCGACGTACCGGCGTTCTCGGTGCAGTACCACCCGGAGGCCGCACCGGGTCCGCACGACGCCACCGGCCTGTTCCTGTCGTTCGTCGCGCTGATGGAGGCGAACCGGTGAGCGAGATCGAGGGCGCGTCGCGCGCCGAGGCCGTCTCGGCCGGGGTGCATCACCACCATCACCATCCGGCGGATCCGAACGTCGGTGTCGTGCGCGGCCGGCTCGACCGCCGCGCGGTCGTCGCCGGGTTGCTCGCGGCCGCGGTCACCATCGTCGGTTTGGTAATGCTCGGCCTCGCGATCGGAGACGCGCACTAGTGCCCCGTCGTACCGACATCAAGAGCGTCCTCGTCATCGGCTCCGGACCGATCGTCATCGGCCAGGCGTGCGAGTTCGACTACTCCGGCACGCAGGCCTGTCGCGTTCTGCGCGACGAGGGGCTGCGGGTCTCGCTGGTCAACTCCAACCCGGCGACGATCATGACCGACCCCGAGTTCGCCGACGCGACGTACGTCGAGCCGATCACGCCGGAGTTCGTCGAGAAGGTGATCGAGCGCGAACGACCCGACGCGTTGCTCGCGACGCTCGGCGGCCAGACCGCGCTCAACACCGCGGTCGCGTTGCACGAGCGCGGCGTGCTCGAACGCTACGGCGTCGAGCTCATCGGCGCGTCGATCGACGCGATCCGCGCCGGCGAGGATCGGGAGCGGTTCAAGAAGATCTGCGACGACATCAAGGCCGACTACGCGCGCTCCGAACTTGTCCGCACCGTCGACGCGGCGGTGGCAGCCGCCGAAACGCTTGGCTATCCGGTCGTGCTGCGGCCGTCGTTCACCCTTGGCGGCGCGGGATCCGGTTTCGCGCACGACGAGACCGAGCTGCGGCGGATGGTCGCGGCCGGTCTCGACGCCAGCCCGGTGCACGAGGTGCTCGTCGAGGAGAGCGTGCTCGGCTGGAAGGAGTACGAGCTCGAGGTCATGCGCGACAAGCACGACAACTGCGTCGTCGTGTGCTCGATCGAGAACCTCGACCCGATGGGCGTGCACACCGGCGACAGCATCACCGTCGCGCCGGTGATGACGCTGACCGACCGCGAGTACCAGCAGATGCGCGACATGGCGTTCGCGGTCATCCGCGCGGTCGGCGTCGAGACCGGTGGCTCCAACATCCAGTTCGCGGTCGACCCGAAGACGGGCCGGCAGGTCGTCATCGAGATGAACCCGCGGGTGTCGCGGTCGAGCGCGCTCGCGTCGAAGGCGACCGGCTTCCCGATCGCGAAGATCGCGGCGAAGCTCGCGATCGGTTACACCCTCGACGAGATTCCCAACGACATCACCAAGGAGACGCCGGCGAGCTTCGAGCCGAGCCTCGACTACGTCGTCGTGAAGATCCCGCGGTTCGCGTTCGAGAAGTTCCCCGGCGCCGACTCGACGTTGACGACGCACATGAAGAGCGTCGGCGAGGTGATGGCGCTCGGCCGGAACTTCGTCGAGGCGTTGCAGAAGGCGACCCGGTCGTTGGAGGCCAAGGGCGCTGAGCTCGACTTCGCGTCGACCCCGCCGGACAAGGCGACCGCGCTCACGAACGCGAGCCGGCCGCACGACCGCCGGTTGCAGTGGTTGGTTCAAGCATTACGTGCCGGCGCGACAGTCGACGAAGTCGCAGCCGCAACCGGCGTGGATCCGTGGTTCGTGGATCAACTCCTGCTCTTGTGCGAAGTCGCAGCCGAGTTTCGAGCCGCACCGACGTTGGACGAAGACACACTTCGAAGGGCGAAGCGGCACGGATTCTCGGATGCGCAGATCGCCGCGATCCGCGGTGATCTGCGCGACGACGACGTGCGCAGACTGCGCCACGCGCTCAACGTGCGTCCCGTTTACAAGACGGTCGACACGTGCGCGGCCGAGTTTGCCGCGCGCACGCCGTACCACTACTCGTCGTACGACGAGGAGGACGAGGTCGAGCCGAGCGACGTGCCGAAGGTGCTCATCCTCGGCAGCGGCCCGAACCGCATCGGTCAGGGCGTCGAGTTCGACTACTCGTGCGTGCACGCGAGCTTCGCGCTCGCGGCCGCCGGGTTCGAGACCGTGATGGTCAACTGCAACCCGGAGACCGTCTCGACCGACTACGACACCAGCGACCGCCTCTACTTCGAGCCGCTCACGTTCGAGGACGTCCTCGAAGTCGTCGCGTCCGAGCAGCGGTCCGGCGACGTGGTCGGCGTCGTCGTACAGCTCGGCGGGCAGACGCCGCTCGCGCTCGCGCAACGGTTGAAGGACGCCGGCGTTCCGATCGTCGGCACCCCGCCGGAGGCCATCCATCTCGCCGAGGAGCGCGGCGCGTTCGGCCGGGTCCTGCACGAGGCCGGCCTGCTCGCGCCCAAGCACGGCACCGCGCGGTCGTACGACGAGGCCCGCGCGATCGCGCACGAGATCGGCTACCCGGTGCTGGTCCGTCCGTCGTACGTGCTCGGCGGGCGCGGCATGGAGATCGTGTACGACGACGACCATCTCGCCGGCTACATCGACCGCGCGACCGAGGTGAGCCCGGAGCATCCGGTGCTGGTCGACCGGTTCCTCGACGACGCGATCGAGGTCGACGTGGACGCGCTGTACGACGGCACCGAGCTGTTCCTCGGCGGCGTGATGGAGCACATCGAGGAGGCCGGTATCCACTCCGGCGACTCGGCGTGCGCGCTGCCGCCGATCACCCTCGGCCGCGCCGACATCGCCCGCATCCGCGAGGCGACCGAGGCCATCGCCAAGGGCGTCGGGGTGCGCGGCCTGCTCAACGTGCAGTTCGCGATCGCCGGCGACGTGCTCTACGTGCTGGAGGCCAACCCGCGCGCGTCTCGCACCGTCCCGTTCGTGAGCAAGGCGACCGACGTCCCGCTGGCGAAGGCGGCGGCGCGGGTGATGCTCGGCACGACGATCGCGCAGTTGCGCGACGAGGGGCTGCTGCCGAGCGGCGACGGCGCCGACCTGCCGCTGGACGCGCCGATCTGCGTGAAGGAAGCGGTGTTGCCGTGGTCGCGGTTCCGCGGCGTCGACACGGTGCTCGGCCCGGAGATGCGCTCCACCGGAGAGGTCATGGGCATCGACGACAGCTTCGGCACCGCGTTCGCGAAGTCGCAGGAGGCGGCGTACGGCGCGCTGCCGACGAAGGGCCGGGTGTTCGTCTCGGTGGCGAACCGGGACAAGCGGCACCTCGTCTTCCCGGTGAAGCGGCTCGCCGACCTCGGCTTCGAAGTGCTCGCGACGGATGGCACCGCGGAGGTGCTGCGCCGCAACGGCGTCACCGCGACCGTCGTGCGCAAGAACAGCGAAGGTCGCGGCGCCAACGGCGAGCCGACGGTCGTCGACCGCATCCACGCCGGCGACGTCGACCTGATCGTGAACACCCCGTTCGGCAACTCCGGCCCGCGCCTCGACGGCTACGAGATCAGGACCGCCGCCGTGCTGCGCGGCGTACCGTGCCTGACGACGGTGCAGGCGCTCGCCGCCGCGGTGCAGGGCATCGAGGCGCTGCGCGGTGGCGAGGTCGGCGTCGCGCCGTTGCAGGAGCATCACCTCCGGATCCGCGCGGCTCGGGAAGCGGGTGACACGTGACGCCGGTGCAGGTGCAGGGCGAGGTGCTGTCGGTCAAGCAGGCCGGCGCCTACCTCTCGATGACGGTCGTCGCGTCCGGGGTCGCCGAGCAGGCCAGACCCGGTCAGTTCGTCGCGGTCGCGGTCGGCGGCGACGAAAGCGCGATGTTGCTGCGGCGCGCGTTCTCGATCTACCAGGTGGCGCAGCGCGGGGTGTACGGCGGCACCGTCGAGTTCGTGTTCTCGGTCGCCGGCAAGGGCACCGCGTGGCTCGCCGGCCGCCGGCCGCACGACGTCGTCGACATCGTCGGCCCGCTGGGCCGGCCGTTCGCGCTGCCCAAGGAACCGGCGCGCTGCGTGCTCGTCGGCGGCGGGTACGGCGCCGCGCCGCTGTTCGGTCTGGCCGACGCGTTGCGCAAGATCGGCTGCCGCGTGGACGTCGTCCTCGGTGCCGCGACCTCGGATCGGTTGTTCGGCGCGCTCGACGCGAAGCGGATGGCGGCCAGCGTCGCGTTCACGACCGACGACGGTTCGTACGGCGAGCAGGGCCGCGTCTCCGACGTGCTGCCGGAGGTCATCGAACGCACCAACGCCGAGGTCATCTACGCGTGCGGCCCGATGGCGATGCTCGAAGCCGTGACCCGCGTCGGCTCCGAGGCCTACGGCGGCGCGGGGATCCCGGTGCGGGTCGCGGTCGAGGAGTCGATGGCCTGCGGCGTCGGTGTCTGCATGACCTGCGTGCTGCCGGTGATCGGCGACGACGGAGTCACCCGCATGACGCGTTCGTGCGTCGACGGGCCGGTGTTCGCCGGCGACCGCATCCGCTGGGACTCGCTCGGCGCCGTGCCCGCGGATGCCCTCGGTGCGGCAGTGATGGCGGCGCACTGATGGCCGACGTCGTCATCCGGCCGATCGGCGACGGCGAGCCGGTCGCCGCCGACGTGGACATGTCCACGTCGCTCGGCCGGCTCGACGTCCCGGACCCGGTGTTCACCGCGTCCGGGTGCGCCGCCGCCGGCCGCGAACTGGCGCCGTTCAACGACCTGTCCGCCATCGGCGGCGTCGTCACGAAGTCCATCCAAGTCGAGCCGCGCAGCGGCCGGCCGACGCCGCGGATGGCCGAGACGCCGAGCGGGATGCTCAACTCGATCGGCCTGCAGGGCCCAGGCATCGAGGCGTTCCTCGACAAGGACCTGCGCTGGCTGGCCGACAACGACGTGCGCGCAGCCGTCTCGATCGCCGGCGGCAGCGTCGACGAGTTCGCCCGGCTCGCCGGCCGGCTGCGCGGCCAGCCGGTCGCGCTGATCGAGGTCAACATCTCGTGCCCGAACGTCGAGGACCGCGGCCAGGTCTTCGCCTGCGATCCGCGCGCCGCGGCCGCGGTCGTCGCGGCGGTGAAACGCAACGCGCCGACCGGCGTGCCGGTGTTCGCGAAGCTGTCGCCGGACGTCACCGACATCGTCTCGATCGCGACGTCGTGCGTCGAGGCGGGCGCCGACGGCCTGTCGCTCATCAACACGACGCTCGGCATCGCGATCGACACCGCGACGATGCGCCCGACGCTCGCCGGGATCACCGGCGGCCTGTCCGGCCCGGCGATCCGGCCGCTCGCCGTGCGCTGCGTCTGGCAGGTGCACGCCGCGCTGCCCGACGTACCGCTGATGGGTATCGGCGGGATCCGCACCGGACACGACGCGTTCGAGTTCGTGCTGGCCGGGGCGAGCGCCGTACAGGTCGGGACGGTCATCTTCCACGACCCGTCCGCGCCGTCGCGGATCTCCGCGGAGTTGCGCGCGGTGCTCGCGGCGCGCGGGTTCGCCCGGCTGCGCGACGCGATCGGGCTGGCGCACCGGCCGCCGGCGTTGCGGGTGCCGGAGGACGCCGACCCGCCCGGCGACGAGGAGCCCGAACCGGAGCCGGTACGGCGCGAGGTCAGATTCGAGGAGGCCCAGACCTGATGGAGGTACGGACGTGACGAAGGCACCGATCGCGGTTGCGCTCGATACGGCGGACGTCGCGGTCGCGACGCGGTGGACGGCGGCGGTCGCGCCGTACGCCAGCACCGTCAAGGTCGGGCTCGAGCTGTTCTGTGCCGAAGGACCGGCCGCGGTCGAGAAGGTGCGCGCCGCCGCCGACGCCGACATCTTCCTGGACCTGAAGCTGCACGACATCCCGGCCACGGTGGCCGGGGCCGCGCGGGCGCTGAGGCCGCTGCAGCCGAAGCTGCTCACCGTGCACGCCGGCGGGGGACCGGCGATGGTGACCGCGGCCGCCGAGGCGTTGCCGGACACGTTGATCGCGGCGGTGACGATCCTGACGTCGCTGTCGGCGGACGACCTCGACCGGCTCGGCATCGCCGGCCCGCCCGACGACGCGGTCACCCGGCTGGCCCGGCTCGCCGTCGGCGCGGGTGCGCGGGCGCTGGTGTGCTCGCCGCAGGAGGTCGCGCTGGTCCGCGCCGCGGTCGGCCCGAACGTCGTCCTCGTCACCCCGGGCGTCCGGCCGGCGGGCGCGGACGCCAACGACCAGGCCCGGACCGCGACCCCCGAGCAGGCCCGCGCCGACGGCGCCGACCTGCTGGTGATCGGCCGCCCGATCACCGGTGCCGCCGACCCTGCCGAAGCCGCGCGCACCATCGCCGCCGCCGTCGAGTCGATTGCGCGATAGCGGACTTCTACGTCCGCTATCGCGCAATCGGAGGCGGCTGCTAGGTTGCCGCCGTGCCTCTTCCGCCACTCACTCCCGAGCAGCGGGCGGCCGCACTCGAGAAGGCGGCCGCGGCCCGCAAGGCGCGCGCCGAGCTCCGCGACCGGCTCAAGCACTCCGGTGCGTCCCTCGACGACGTGCTGAAGAGCGGCGAGACCGACGAGGTCATCGGCAAGATGCGCGTCTCGGCGGTGCTCGAGTCGATGCCCGGCGTCGGGAAGGTGCGGGCGCAGCGCATCATGGAGAAGCTCGGCATCTCGCCGAGCCGCCGGGTCCGCGGGCTCGGTGCCCATCAGCGCGCGGCGCTGCAACGGGAGTTCGCCGGCTCCGGTGACAGCTGACCGCCTGACGGTGCTCTCCGGTCCGGCCGGGGTGGGCAAGAGCACGGTCGTCGCCTACCTGCGCGAGCACCACCCCGACATCTGGCATTCGGTCAGTGCCACGACCCGGCCGCGCCGCGCGGGCGAGGTCGAGGGCGTCGACCGGTACTTCGTCGACGGGCCGACGTTCGCCCGCATGGTCGAGTCCGACGAGCTGCTCGAGCACGCGCAGTACGCCGGCCACTGGTACGGCACCCCGCGCGCGGCCGTCGAGGAGCGGCTCGCGGCCGGCGTGCCGGTGTTGCTCGAGATCGAGGTGCAGGGCGCCCGCCAGGTCCGCCGGCAGCTGCCCGACGCGCTGCTCGTCTTCCTCAAGCCCCCGTCGTGGGACGAGCTCGAACGGCGGCTGCGCGGCCGCGGCACCGAACCGGCCGAGGTCATCGACGCTCGGCTGGCGACTGCCCGGATCGAGCTGGCCGCCGAGGAGGAGTTCGACGCCACGATCGTCAACACGTCCGTCGCCGAGGCGGCCGAGGCGCTCGTCAGGCTGATCCGGGGTACCCTGGGCGGCGCTTCCCCGCAGAAAGACCGCCAGTAGGAGGGCATCTCGTTGGCCGGCACCGCAGCAGCACCGATAGGCATCACCAACCCGCCGATCGACGAGCTCCTCGAAAAGGTCGAGAGCAAGTACGCGCTGGTCATCTACGCGGCCAAGCGCGCCCGCCAGGTCAACGCCTACTACTCGCAGCTCGGTGAGGGCCTGCTCGAGTACGTCGGCCCCCTCGTGCCGACGCACGTGCAGGAGAAGGCGCTGTCCGTCGCGCTCCGCGAGGTCAACGAAGGCATGCTGACCTTCGAGCAGCTCGAGGTCTGATCTGATCGTTCTCGGTGTTGCCGGCGGCATCGCGGCGTACAAGGCCTGCGAGCTGCTCCGCCTGTTCACCGAATCCGGGTACGACGTCCGCGTCGTCCCGACCGCTTCCGCGTTGCGCTTCGTCGGCGCGCCCACGTGGGCCGCGCTGTCCGGCCACCCGGTGCACACCGACGTGTGGTCCGACGTGCACGAGGTGCCGCACGTCCGGCTCGGCCAGTCCGCCGACCTCGTCGTCGTCGCCCCGGCGACCGCCGACCTGCTCGCCCGCGCCGCGATCGGCCGCTCGGACGACCTGCTCACCGCGACGCTGCTGACCGCCCGCTGCCCGGTGCTGTTCGCGCCCGCGATGCACACCGAGATGTGGGAGCACCCGGCGACCCGGGCCAACGTCGCGACCTTGCGCGAGCGCGGCGCGGTCGTCCTCGACCCCGCGGTCGGCCGGCTGACCGGCGCGGACAGCGGGCCCGGCCGGCTGCCCGAGCCGGCCGAGATCTTCGCCGTCGCGCGCACGCTTCTCGACCGCGGCGCGCTGCCGCTCGACCTGGCCGGCCGGCACGTCGTCGTCTCGGCCGGCGGCACCCGCGAACCGCTGGATCCGGTGCGGTTCCTCGGCAACCGGTCGAGCGGGCGGCAGGGCTACGCGCTGGCCCGGGCCGCGATCGCGCGCGGCGCCGAGGTCACGCTGGTCGCGGCGAACGTCGCGCTGCCCGACCCCGCCGGCGCGAAGGTCGTCCGGGTCGGCACGGCGGCCGAGATGCGCGACGCCGTACGCGAAGCCGCCGGCACCGCCGACGCCGTGGTCATGGTGGCCGCGGTCGCCGACTTCCGGCCGGCGACGGTGGCGGCGTCGAAGATCAAGAAGACCGGCGCGGAGCCGGAACCGGTCGCGCTGGTGCGCAACCCGGACATCCTCGCCGAGATCGCGCACGACCGGCCGCGCCCGGAGCAGGTCGTCGTCGGCTTCGCCGCCGAGACCGACGACGTGCTCGCCAACGGGCGGGCGAAGCTCGCGGCCAAAGGCGCGGACCTGCTCGTCGTCAACGAGGTGGGCGAGAACCGGGCGTTCGGCACGCCGGACAACGCGGCGACGCTGCTCGGCGCGGACGGCTCGGTCGTCGACGTACCCCTGGGCAGCAAGGAACGCCTCGCCGACGCGATCTGGGATGCGGTCGTCGCCCGGCTGCCTCGCTAGACTCGACGAAACTGGCTGCAACCGTGGGGAGTTCCGTGTCCCGTCGTCTGTTCACGTCCGAGTCGGTGACCGAAGGTCACCCGGACAAAATCGCCGACCAGATCAGCGACGCCGTCCTCGACGCGATGCTCAAAGACGATCCGCAGAGCCGGGTCGCCGTCGAGACGATGCTGACCACCGGTCAGGTGCACGTCGCCGGCGAGGTGACGACGAGCACGTACGTCGACATCGCGACCATCGTCCGGGAGAAGATCCTCGAGATCGGTTACGACTCGTCGCGCAAGGGCTTCGACGGCGCGTCGTGCGGCGTGTCGGTGTCGATCGGCGCGCAGTCGCCGGACATCGCGCAGGGCGTCGACGACGCCTACGAAGAGCGGCACGACGGCTCCGACGATCCGCTCGACCGGCAGGGCGCCGGCGACCAGGGCCTGATGTTCGGCTACGCGTGCACCGACACGCCCGAGCTGATGCCGCTGCCGATCGCGCTCGCGCACCGGCTCGCTCGCCGGCTGTCCGCCGTCCGCAAGGACGGCACCGTTCCCTACCTGCGGCCGGACGGCAAGACCCAGGTCACGATCGAGTACGACGGCCACCGCCCGGCGCGCCTCGACACCGTCGTGGTGTCCAGCCAGCACGCCGCCGACATCGACATCGACACGCTGCTCGCGCCCGACGTCATCGAGCACGTCGTCGAGCCTGAGCTGGCCGGGCTCGATCTCGACACGTCGTCGTACCGCGTTCTCGTGAACCCGACCGGGCGGTTCGAGATCGGCGGCCCGATGGGCGACGCCGGCCTGACCGGACGCAAGATCATCGTCGACTCCTACGGCGGCATGGCCCGGCACGGCGGCGGCGCGTTCTCCGGCAAGGACCCGTCCAAGGTCGACCGGTCCGCGGCCTACGCGATGCGCTGGGTGGCGAAGAACATCGTCGCGGCGGGGCTGGCCGAGCGCTGCGAGGCGCAGGTCGCCTACGCGATCGGCAAGGCGCGGCCGGTCGGCATGTTCATCGACACGTTCGGCACCGGTGTGGTGCCGGACGACGCGATCCAGGACGCGGTGCTGCGGGTGTTCGACCTGCGGCCGGCCGCGATCATCCGCGACCTCGACCTGCTCCGGCCGATCTACACGCAGACCGCCGCTTACGGTCACTTCGGCCGCCCCGAGCTCGACTTCACCTGGGAAGGCATCGACCGCGCCGAAGCCCTGAAGGCCGCCGTCAACTAGCAGGTGTGCACGGCCGGCGCGGCGCGTCGGTCGTCAGTGCTAGAGATCGTCATGTGGGCACGAAGGCGAAGCGAGCGGCTGCGCGGCAACCCGCCGCGCACTTGCCGGTCGCCCGCGTCGCCGTCGACCTGCCGCTCGCGCATCTCGACCGGACCTTCGACTACCTGCTGACCGAGGAGCAGGCGGCCGTCGCGACTGCGGGCTGCCGGGTCCGGGTGCGGTTCGCCGGCCAGCTCGTCTCCGGCTACGTCCTCGACCGGGCCGCCGCGACCGAGCACGAGGGCCGGCTCGCCTACGTCGAGCGGGTCGTGTCGGCCGAGCCGGTGCTCGCGCCGGAGATCGCGACCCTCGCCCGTGCGGTCGCGGACCGCTGGGCGGGCACGTTCGCCGACGTCGTCCGGCTCGCGGTGCCACCGCGGCACGCGGCGGTCGAGGCCGAACCGAGCAAGTCGCCGGCAGCGGCCGCCGCCGGGCCGACGAGTGACGCGTTCGCCGACTACGCCGGCGGGCCCGACTTTCTCCAAGCGCTCCGGACCGGCGCGGCGCCCCGGGCCGCGCTGACCGCGCTTCCCGGCGACTGGCCGGCGCTGGTCGCGGCCGCCGCGCAGGCCACCGTGAGCGCCGGCCGGGGCGTGGTCGTCGTCGTACCGGATCATCGCGACGTCGCGCGGGTGGCACGGGCGCTCGGCGGCGCCGCGGTCGCATTGACCGCCGACCTCGGCCCGGCCGAGCGTTACCGCCGCTTCCTCGCCGTACGGCGGGGCGCGGTGCGCTGCGTCGTCGGCACCCGCGCCGCGGTCTGGGCACCGGTCGCCGACCTGGGTCTCGTCGTCGTCTGGGACGACGGCGACGACTTGCACGCCGAGCCGCGCGCGCCGTACTGCCATGCCCGCGACGTCGCGGTGCTGCGCGCCCACCAGGCGCACGCCGGGCTGCTGCTGGCCGGGTTCGGCCGCAGCGCCGAGACGGCTCTTCTCCTGCAACGGCAGTGGCTGACGTCGCTGGAACCGACGGCGGCCGCCCGGACCCGGTCGCTGCCCGCCGTACGGGCGAGCGGCGACGACGAGGACCTCGCCCGCGACCCCGCCGCCCGTGCCGCGCGGCTGCCCAGCCTCGCCTGGCAGACCGCCCGCGAGGCGCTCGCCGGCGGCGCACCGGTGCTGGTGCAGGTGCCGCGGCGCGGCTACGTCGTCAGCCTCGCCTGTGCCGGCTGCCGGGCGCCGGCCCGGTGCGGCCGGTGCGCCGGCCCGCTCGCCCGGCCGGCGGCCGACGCGATGCCCGGCTGCCGGTGGTGCGGGCACCCCGCCGCCGACTGGGCCTGCCCGTACTGCGCCGCGACGGCCACCCGGGCGGCGGTCGTCGGCGCGGCCCGGACCGCCGAGGAGCTGGGCCGGGCGTTCCCGGGCGTCAAGGTCGTCAAGTCCGGCGCCGGCACGGTCGTCGCCGACGTACCCGCCCGCCCCGCGCTCGTCGTCGCGACGCCCGGTGCCGAGCCGGTCGCGGCCGGCGGTTACGGCGCCGCGTTGCTGCTCGACGGCTGGGTGCTGCTCTCGCGCGCCGACCTGCGGGCGGCGGAGGAGGCGTTGCGTCGGTGGCTCGCCGCGGCGGCGCTGGTCCGTCCCGCTGCCGACGGCGGCCGGGTCGTGGTGGTCGCGCCGGGCGAGCTGCGGGCCGTGCAAGCGATGGTCCGCTGGCGTCCGGAGTGGCTCGCGGCGCGCGAGCTCGAGGACCGGACGGCGCTGCGGCTGCCGCCCGCCGTCCGGATGGCCGCGCTGACCGGCACTCCGGCCGCGCTGACCGATCTGCTCGCCGCGACGCAGCTGCCGGAGATCGCCGAGACGCTCGGTCCGGTCCCGGTCGGCGAGGGCGTGCAGGAGCGGATGGTGGTCCGGGTGCCGCGCCGCGACGGGGCGGTGCTCGCGGCCGGGTTGAAGGCGGCGCTCGCGGTACGCAGTGCCCGCAAGGCCGACGAGCCGGTGAAGGTCGAGCTCGATCCGCTCGTCGTCATCTAGCCTGGGCCTGTGTCGATCCAGCAGATCCGTCTCTTCGGCGATCCGGTGCTCACCACTCCGGCCGACGAGGTGACGACGTTCGACAAGGAGCTGCGGGTTCTCGTCAAGGACCTCACCGAGACGATGCTCGACGCGCCCGGCGCCGGCCTCGCCGCGCCGCAGATCGGCGTGGGCCTGCGGGTGTTCACCTACGACGTCGACGACGTGCTCGGCCACCTGGTCAACCCGGTGATCGGCGTGTTGAGCGACGAGATCCAGGACGGCGAGGAAGGCTGCCTGTCCTTTCCCGGCCTGGCGTTCCCGACCAAGCGCCGGCAGCGGGTCGTCGCGACCGGGTTCAACATGCACGGCGATCCGGTGACGATCGAAGGCAGCGCGCTGCTCGCTCGCTGCATCCAGCACGAGGTCGACCACCTCGACGGCGTGCTGTTCATCGACCGGATGGATCCGGAGCAGCGCAAGCTCGCGATGAAGGCGATCCGCGAGGCGGAGTGGTCCGGTCTCGGCGCCCCGGCGGTCAAGGCGTCGCCGCACGCCACCCGCGGCCTCGCCGTCTAACCGGTGCGGCTGGTCTTCGCGGGTACGCCGGCCGCGGCACTGCCGTCTCTCGACGCGATCGCCGCGTCGGATCACGAACTGCTCGCCGTCCTCACCCGCCCGGACGCACCGGCCGGTCGCGGCCGCGGCGTACGGCGCAGCCCCGTCGGCGAGTGGGCGGACGCGCGCGGCATCGACGTCGTCACCCCGCCGCGGCCGTCGGACCCAGAGTTCCTCGCCTGGCTGCGCGATCTCGCCCCCGACTGCTGTCCGGTCGTCGCGTACGGCGCGCTGGTCCCGCCGGCCGCGCTGGAGATCCCCGCGCACGGCTGGGTGAACCTGCACTTCTCGGTCCTGCCCGCCTGGCGCGGGGCGGCGCCCGTGCAGCACGCCGTCCTGCACGGCGACGAGATCACCGGAGCGACGACGTTCCGGCTCGAAGCCGGCCTCGACACCGGCCCGGTCTACGGAGTCGTCACCACCGAGATCGGTGCGCGCGAGACTGCCGGGGATCTGATGGCGCGGCTCGCGGAATCCGGAGCCGGCTTGCTGGTCGCGACCCTCGACGGCATCGCCTCCGGCGAGCTGCAGCCGGTGCCGCAGCCGGCCGAAGGGGTCAGCCTGGCGCCCAAGCTGACCGTCGACGACGCCCGGGTCGACTGGACCCATCCGGCACTGCGCATCGACCGGCTGGTCCGCGCTTGCACGCCGGCGCCGGGCGCCTGGACGACGTTGCGGGATCGGCGGGTCAAGCTCGGGCCCGTCGTTCCGATCGCCGGGGATCGCGATCCGGGAACGATCGACGTCGGCACCGACCGGGTCGTCGTCGGCACGGGCGGCGGTGCCGTGGCGCTCGGCACCGTGCAGCCGGAGGGCCGCGCGTCGATGGACGCGATCGCGTGGGTGCGCGGGCTGCGTCTCGCTCCCGGCGACCGGTTCGTCTAGATGAAGGACATCGCGCGACGGACGGCGTACGACGTCGTGCTCGCGGTCGAGCGCGACGACGCGTACGCGAACCTGTTGCTCCCGCGGCTGCTGCGCGAGCGCCACCTCGACCGCCGGGACGCCGCGTTCGCGGCCGAGCTGACCTACGGAACGCTGCGCTGGCAGGGCGTGCTCGACGACGTCGTCACCGCGGCCGCCCGCCGTCCGGTCGAGTCGCTCGACCCGCCGGTCCGCGCCGTTCTCCGGGTCGGCACCTATCAGCTGCTGCACCTGCGCACCCCGGTGCACGCTGCCGTGCACGCGACCGTCGAGCTCGCCCGCGCGGTCGCTGGGCCGAAGCCGGTCGGGTTCGTCAACGCCGTGTTGCGCAAGGTGTCGCAAGGCGACTGGGACAGCTGGGTACGACGGCTCGCGCCGGGTGACGCGCGCGGTGCGCTCGCCTTCCGGTACGGCTACCCGCGCTGGATCGTCGACGCGTTCGCGGCGGCGCTGGGTCGGGACGACGAACTGGGCCGGGACGACGCACTGGGCAGCGACGACGAACTGGGCAGCGACGACGAGCTCGAAGCGGCGCTGTCCGAAGACCGGCCGGTCACCCATCTCGTCGCGCGGCCGGGCCGCATCACTCGCGACGCGCTGCTCGCGGAGGCGGGTGACGGCGCCGAGCCGGGGCGGTGGTCGCCGTACGCCGTCCGCCTGTCGGCCGGTGGCGATCCGGGTGCGTTGCCGTCGGTGCGGGCCGGTGCCGCCGCGGTGCAGGACGAGGGCAGCCAGCTGGTCGCGCTGGCGCTCGTGGCCGCCGCCGAGCCGCGGCCGGGGGAGCGGTGGCTCGACCTGTGTGCCGGCCCCGGCGGCAAGGCGGCGCTGCTGCACGGTTTGCTCCCGGACGCCGGCCGGTTGCTCGCGGCCGATGTGCACCCGCATCGCGCCCGCCTCGTCGCCGGCGCCCTCGGCGAGGCCGGCGCGATCGTCGCCGACGGCACCCGCCCGGCGTGGCCGGCCGGCGCGTTCGACCGGGCGCTCGTCGATGCGCCGTGCACCGGTCTCGGCGCGCTGCGGCGGCGGCCGGAGGCGCGGTGGCGGCGGCAGCCCGGGGACGCCGACCGGCTCCGGCCGTTGCAGGAAGCGCTGCTCGCGTCCGCTCTCGAGGCGGTGCGTCCCGGTGGCGTGGTGGCCTACGTCACCTGCTCGCCGCTGCCCGCCGAGACCACCGAGGTCGTGGCGGCGGTCATCGCCGGCCGGCCCGAGGTCACGCTGATCGATCCGCGGCCGTTGTTGCCGGGCGTTCCGGACGCCGGCACCGCGACTCACGTGCAGCTGTGGCCGCACCGGCACGGCACGGATGCGATGTTCCTTGCCTTGTTGCGAGTGGATGGCACCGCGTAGGAACCGCCGGCCGCCGAGGTCTCTCTACCGCCACTTTCTCGTCACCGCACGCGCGGGCGCGGGCCGCGATCGAAATTACTGCCGGAAGGTATTGACGGTCACTCCGTTGGGGGTCGAGGCTGCGCCGTACGCAGTCGGCCGACCAGCGTGCACGCCCACGTCGACCGAAGGGGCGTCCGCCTCTCCGGAGTCAGATCTACGGAAGGACTAGCGAATGTCCGTCATCCGTACGAGGCTGCGTGCCGTACGCCGGAGCGCGCGGCTCGGCTTCCTGGGCGCAGTGCTCGGAATGACTGCGTTCATCGCGTTGCCGGCCACACCGGCCTCCGCATCGCTGTCGCAATGCGCTTCGGGCTACATCTGTGTCTGGAACGCCACCGGCTACACCGACGGTCCCGGCTCGTTCGCCGGCAGCAATCAGAACTGGTCGCTGTTCAGTCACTCGACGTGCCCGTCCGGCACGTGGAACAACTGTGCGTCGTCCATCTACAACCACGGGTCGAGCGGCCTTGGCGTGAATGTGTACGTCGACATCGACTATGCGACGGGGAGCCTGTGCGTTCCGCAGGGCGCGGGAGCGAGCGATCTGTCGGTGTGGCAATACACCAACGGCGCCAACGCCAACAACTCCATCAGTTCGAACTTCTGGACCTCGACCTGCCATAGCTAGGCAGAGCCGACGTGAGAATCTCCGTCCAGCGAACCCTCCCGCTGTTGACCGGAGTTGCGCTGTTGGCGTCCGGGTGCGATGCCCGGACGCCAACAGCGTCTCGTCATCCCCCCACCCAGCGGAACGCCGCGGCGACGGCATCGCGCACCGCCGACATCGTCCGGCTGCTGCAGACGGACAGCCGAACGTTGCACGACGACTGGGTGCTGTTCAACGCGCAGCAGCGGGCCGTCGCGGCGTGCATGCGCCGGCACGGATTCAGCTACGCCGTGAACTCCGGCGGTGACGAACCTGCGCCGGGAATCGCTACGGCGGAAACTCGCGCGACGACGAGCCCGGCGTCGTACGGCGTGGCCGCCGATGCGTCAGCCTTCCTTCCGGCGGCTCGCTCCAGGACGGGCAACGCCGCGGTGACCGCGCAAGACGCGTACGTTCGCAGCTTGACGCCGCAAGACGCGGCGGCGTACGCGATGGCCTTGGACGGTCCCGTCAACACCATGGCTCCGATCATCCTGCCGAGCGGCCGGCGGCTGAGTTACGAAACCCGCGGATGTCTCGCCGAAGCGCGAGCCGAGATCTTCGGATCGGTGCGTGACGCGTTGCTGGACGCGTTGTTGCCCGGGGATGTCCAGAACAGCTTCTTCGCGACGCTCGGTCGGGACGACGGTTACCGGCACGCCGTCGACCTGTGGCGGGGGTGCATGCGCCGCGCCGGGCATCCGGCGAAGACGCCGGCGGCTGTCATCGGCGCGCTGAAACAGCTACTCGCGGGCGGTACCCCACCGGCGGTCATCGCAGCGCGAGAGCAGGCGGCGGCGGCCGCCGACATGTCGTGTGATGCACGGTCGAGGCTGCGAGCCTTGCAGCGCCGGCTCTTGGTGGCGTATAGCCGGCGACTGCCGGCCGCGGTCCGAGACGCGTTGGCCGCGGTGGCGGACCGGCGGCGCACAGCGCTGGCGGCCGTCAACAGCTAACTGGGCCCGGCGGCCCCGCCCCGTTTCGCCGACCCGATCGCCGATCCCTTCTAGACTGCGCCTGTCCGGGCGAGTCGACGTCGAACCCAGGGAGAGCGGCGTGTCGGTGCAGATCTCGCCCAGCATCCTGTCTGCCGACTTCGCCCGCCTTGCCGACGCCGCGACCGCGGTCGCCGGCGACGCCGACTGGCTGCACGTCGACGTCATGGACAACCACTTCGTGCCCAACCTCACCCTCGGCCTGCCGGTCGTCGAGTCGTTGCTTGCCGCGACTGCGCTGCCGATCGACTGCCACCTGATGATCGACGACCCGGACCGCTGGGCGCCCGGCTACGCCGAGGCGGGCGCCAAGAGCGTCACGTTCCACGTCGAGGCCGCGCACGCCCCGATCCGGCTGGCCCGCACGCTGCGCGCCGCCGGTGCGCGCGCCGGCATGGCGCTCAAGCCGGCGACGCCGATCGAGCCGTACGCCGACCTGCTGCCCGAGCTCGACATGGTGTTGCTGATGACGGTCGAGCCGGGCTTCGGCGGCCAGCGCTTCCTCGACGTCGTACTGCCGAAGATCCGGAGGGCGCGCGCGTTGCTGCGCGACGGCGAGAACAACGTGTGGCTGCAGGTCGACGGTGGCGTCGACGAGGACACGATCGAGCGGTGCGCCGAGGCCGGCGCCGACGTGTTCGTCGCGGGCAACGCGGTCTACGCCGCGAGCGACCCGGGCGCCGCCGTCCAACGGTTGCGGACGACCGCCGAGAAGGCGACCGCCGACGCGTGGTGGTCGGCGCCGTGAGCACCGTGCTCGTCGTCGACGACGACCACGACATCGCCCGGTTCATCGAGGTGAACCTGCGTCTCGAAGGCTTCGACGTGGTGCTCGCGCACGACGGCGAGGAGGCGCTCGCGCGGATCGCCGAAGAGCTGCCCGACCTCGCGTTGCTCGACGTGATGATGCCGCGCATCGACGGCGTCGAGCTGTGCCGCCGGCTGCGATCCGATCCGCTGACCGCGAGCCTGCCGGTCATCATGCTGACCGCGAAGAGCCTGTCCGCGGACAAGGTCGTCGGCCTGACCGCCGGCGCCGACGACTACATCATCAAGCCGTTCGACACCCTTGAGCTGGTCGCCCGGGTGCGCTCGACGTTGCGCCGCAACGCCGAGATGCGCGCGGTCTCGCCGCTGACCGGGCTCCCGGGCAACCACCGGATCAACGAGGAGATCGCCGCGCGCGCCGCGGGCCAGCAGCCGTTCGCGGTCTGCCACGTCGACCTCGACAACTTCAAGGCGTTCAACGACCGCTACGGCTGGCTGCGCGGCGACGACGTCATCACGTTGCTCGCGGCGGCGTTGAAGCAGGCCGGCGCCGAAGTGCAGGGCGGCGTTCCGTTCATCGGTCACGTCGGCGGCGACGACTTCGTCGTCATCTGCACGCCCGACGAGGTCGAGCAGTTCGCCAGCCGGACACTCGAGCTGTTCGACACCGGCGTGCGCCAACTGCACGACCCGGTCGACGTCGCGAACGGTTACATCGCGATCGTGGACCGGCAGGGAAACGAACGCCGGTTCCCGCTGGTGTCGGTGTCGATCGGCGTCGCGATGACCGGACGCCGGACGTTCCGCGACCACCGCGAGATCGTCGCGGTCGCGACCGAGATGAAGGGCGTCGCGAAGGGCACCGTCGGGTCGGCGGTCGCGATCGACCGGCGCACCGACGCGACTGTCGAGGCCGAAGCCGCCGCCGCCGCCACGACCGCCGAGGCCTGACCGCACGCGGTTCCCGCACCGGCGGCCATGTGACACAATCGCCATGAACGCCTAGCGCGCTCCGGGATCGGTGCAACTCCGAACCGGCGGTGACAGTCCGCGACCCGACCGCAGCCAGCGGCCGGTGGAGCCGGTGAAATTCCGGTGCCGACGGTGAAAGTCCGGATGGGAGGACGCGCGCGAGCGGTCGCGTGTCCGTGCGCGCCCGCCGCCGTCTCCTCCCGTCGTTCTCCGGCACGCCTCGGCGACGTACGACGAGGAACGGACGGGCCGATGGCGAGCACTGCCGAAACCGACGCGATGCGCCGCGCGATCGCGCTTGCCCGCACGGCGCTCGGCAACACCAACCCGAATCCCGCCGTCGGCGCGGTCGTGCTCGACGCCGCCGGATCCGTGGCGGGCGAAGGCCACACCCAGCGCGCCGGCGGCAACCACGCGGAGATCGAGGCCCTGACCGCCGCCGGTGAGCGCGCGCGCGGCGGTGTCCTCGTCACCACGCTCGAGCCGTGCCGGCACGAAGGCCGCACCGGCGCCTGCACCCGGGCGATCGTCCACGCGGGGATCCGGCGGGTCGTGTACGCCGTCGGCGACCCGCACGACGAGGCCGGCGGCGGTGCCGAGGAGCTGCGCGCGCTCGGGCTCGACGTCGAGTCGGACGTCCTCGCCGACGAGGCGCTCGCCGACCTCGAACCGTGGGTGCTCGCGACCCGGCGCCGGCGCCCGTACGTGACGTGGAAGTACGCCGCCACTCTCGACGGCCGGACCGCCGCGGCCGACGGCACCAGCCGCTGGATCACCGGACCGGAGGCGCGGCGCGACGTGCACCGGTTGCGGGCGCAGAGCGACGCGGTGCTCGTCGGCATCGGCACGGTCCTCGCCGACGACACGTCGCTCACCGCGCGCGACTGGCCGGGCCCGGATTCACGACCTGGGCGGCAGCCGCTGCGCGTCGTCGTGGACGGCAAGGCGCGCACGCCGCTGTCGGCGCTGATCCTCGACGACTCCGCGCCCACGATGATCGCGGTCGGCGCGCTGGCCGACGAGCGGCGGGTGAAGGCGCTCGCCGGCGCCGGCGCCGAGATCGTCGAAGCTCCGGGCCCGGACGGCCGGGTCGATCTCGGTGCGTTGCTCGCGGCGTTGTACGACCGGTCCGCGCGGCTGTTGCTCGTCGAGGGCGGCGCCCGGCTGGCGAGCTCGTTCGTTCGCGAACGGCTGGTCGATCGGATCGTCGGCTACCACGCGCCCGCGTTGCTGGGAGCGGGTCCGCCGGTGCTGGCCGATGCCGGCATCCCGACGATCAGTGCCGCCGTCCGGCTCGACATCTGCGACGTGACCCAGCTCGGTGCCGACGTGCGGATCACGACCGCCGTCCGCGGGAACGGACGCTGACGTGTTCACCGGCATCGTGCAGGAGCTCGGCCGGGTCGCATCGGTCTCGCCGGGCCGGATCGCGGTGTCCGCGACGACGGTCGCGGGTTGCGGTCTCGGCGACTCGGTCGCGGTCAACGGTGTCTGCCTGACGGTCGCCGGGCGGGACGGCGACGTGGTGACGATGGACGTGATGGGCGAGACGCTGCGCCGTACCGCCCTGGGTTCGCTGGCCGTTGGCGACGCGGTGAACCTCGAGCTCGCCGTGACGCCGGACACCCGGCTCGGCGGGCATCTCGTCCAGGGGCACGTCGACGGAGTCGGCACGGTGGTCCGCCGGGAACCGGCGCCGCAGTGGGACGTCGTCACCGTCGCGTTGCCGGACGGGCTGTCGCGCTACGTCGTAGAGAAGGGCTCGATCTGCTTGCACGGCGTCAGCCTCACGGTCGTCGCGGTCGTCGACGACGAGGTCACCGTGAGCCTCATCCCGGAGACGTTGCGCCGGACCACCTGGGGGAGCGCGCCGATCGGAAGTGCGGTCAACGTCGAAGTCGACGTACTCGCGAAGTACGTCGAAAAGCTGCTGGTGCACAGAGATGGGATGTCCTCATGACAGCGTTCGATCCGATCGAGCGGGCGATCGCCGACATCGCCGCCGGCAAGCCGGTGGTCGTCGTCGACGACGATCGCGAGAA
>Ga0207690_10000578_pt1 | contig 23769 bp, 24 predicted proteins | sample KBSC23metaG_FD_184315 | JGI IMG/M metagenome (GOLD analysis project Ga0207690, IMG submission 184315) | Corn rhizosphere microbial communities from Kellogg Biological Station, Michigan, USA - KBS C2-3 metaG (SPAdes) (version 2) | ecosystem: Host-associated > Plants > Roots > Rhizosphere > Soil ...
AACGACCCTGCCGCCCGCACGAACCTCGAGTTCTGGGCGAATCGCCACTTCGGCGACACGACGCCGGGCTCGGCGACCCGGCGGTTCCACGATGCGATCGAGCGGCTGATGACGGAGTGGCAGCGCAATGCGGCGATCCACGCCGGCGACCGGCCCGACCACGCGGGCGACGGTGCTGACGACGAGGACGACGAGGGGATGACCGGCACCTGAGCGTCGCGAAGCCGTCTTGCTGGTCGAGTAGCCGCAACGCGGCGTATCGAGACCCCCCCGGCCGCTCAGTCGGGCCGGCGGTCCTCGGCGGCCGGCGGGAGCGGTGCCGGCCGCGCTCCGGCGCCTGGCAACGGCGACGGCGGAGGCAGTCGGGGTCCGAGTCGCTGCGGCGTGCGGGGTGCGCGGACCGCGCGGGGCGCTCGCTCGCCCTTCGGGGGGCGCGGTGCTTTCGGCGCCCGCGGCGCGGCATCCAGCGACGCCGGGAAGGTGATCGGCGCCCCCGGGAACGCCTCGCGCGCCGACCGCACGATGCGGCGGCCCAGGATGTTGTTGCCCACGCCGCCGAAGACCGCGCCGACGCCGAACGGGATCGCCCGTCCGATCACCGAGCCGCCCTGGGTCACGGCGAACCGCCGCACGAAGGCCGCCCGGACGCGGTCGGTGAGCGGCCCCAGAGCGGCGCGCGGAACGCTCTTGGTGACGAGTTCGCCCCAATAGGCGGACCGCGATCCACGGCCGGCCGCCTCACTGGCGAACTGCTGCAGCAGCTCTTGGCCGCCATTGCCGAGCATCATGGCCATGACCAGGGTGCGGGCGCGCTCCGGCTCGACCACCGCGATGCCGTGCACCTCGGTGACCGACTGGGCGAACAGGGCGCTGGCCTCGAGAAAGCCCGCCGTCTCGACGCCCGAGAGCACCAGGGAGGTGCCGACGCCGACCGCAGGAATCGCGGCGCTGGCTCCGACCAGTGCTCCGCCGCTGGTCACCGCGGTGAGGAAGCGCCGCTCCAGGATCGCGATGACCTGGGCGGGTGAGGCGTCCGGCCGGCTGGTGCGGATCGAGCGGATGTGGGCCAGCACCACCGGGCGCTGCACCGAGAGCAGCTTGTCGATCCCCTGAGCAACGCGCGGGTGCAGCCCGTCCGCGGTGATCGGTGCGATCTGCTTCGTCATGCCCCCACCGTATCCGGGGCCGCAGCCGCGTGCCCAGCGCCGCGGGGTTGCACGGTCTTCACACAGCCGACAGCGAGTGTTCACCTCGTGTGCAGGGTGGGATCACGATGGCCCGCGACCCTGAACTGAGCGCACACGAGGCGGGTGCTCGGCACAGCACAGGATGGAGCGCACGTGGAGCAACGGCGAACGCCCCTGGCGTGGGTCGAATCCCCGCTGCAGCTGCTCGGCGCGGCCGAGTACGCCGCGACGCTCGGGCGGCCGATCGCCGTCGCCTACCGGCTCACCGGGGGGCAGATGCCCACCACGATGGCCGAACTGCTGGATCGTGGCGCCCTGTTCTCGCGGGTCGCGCCGTATTTCGGCATCCCGTGGTCGCTGCTGCGCGATCAGAGCGAGTGGGTCATCGGCGACGGGTTCTCGGGTCAGTTCCGGATGGCGGCCGCCGTGCTGCGGCCGCGCTCGATCACCCTGCTCGACGACGGTGACATGTCCATCCACCTCGCCTCGGCGCTGCTCGGGCGCACCGGCTTCGCGCGTCCCGGTGTCCACGAGGGCGGAACGGCCACCCTGCTCGGCGGCCTCGCCCGGGAGCGGATGCTCCGCCTCGCCGGCCGGGGACGGCTCGCCATGTTCAGCGCGTTCGCCGCGGATCCGACCGTTGCCGCGCTGCCCGCCCGCGACGTGGACCTGACCCGCAACCGCTTCGCCTGGCTGCGCGCGCACGCCAGACCGGCTCGATTGCCGCATCCCCGTGTCGTGCTCGGCTCTGCTCGGGTCACCGACGGCCTGGTCAACCAGGCCGAGTACCTGGACTGGCTGCGCTCGCTCACCGCCTCCGGCCCGGTCAGCTACCTGCCGCACCGTCGCGAGAGCGGCGCGCACCTGGCGGCGGTCTCCCGGCTCGACGGCGTCGCTGTGGTCGACCTCGGGATGCCCGCCGAGCTCGCGCTGGCCGGAACGCGCCAGCCGCTCGAGGTGGTCATGATGCGCTCCTCGGCGTCGACGACCTTGCGCGCGGTGCTGGAGGGGACCGGAAGCTCCGTGACCGTCAGCGCCCCGGCCGAGTTGGTCCGATGACCGACGGCAGGCCTTCCGAGGCGACGGGGGAGACGGTCGCTGTCATTCCGGCCCGCGGCGGCTCGAAGGGCGTTCCCCGCAAGAACCTGCGCCGGGTCGGCGGCATCCCGCTGGTCGCGCGCGCCATCGCAGCAGCACGAGCGGCGGACCGCGTCGACCGCGTGGTGGTCTCGACCGACGATCCGCAGATCGCCGCTGTAGCGCGCGAGTGGGGCGCCGAGGTGGTGGTTCGCCCCGCCGAGCTGTCCGGCGACGCGGCGAGCTCCGAGAGCGCGATCGAGCACGCCCTCGACGAGCTGGCGCGCTTCGGTGTCGAGGTGGGCATCGTCATCCTGGTGCAGGCCACCTCGCCGTTCATCGACCCGGCCGATCTCGATGCGGCGATCGAGCGGGTTCGGGCCGGTGAGTCGGACGTCGTGTTCTCGGCGGTGGAGTCGTGGGGCTTCCTCTGGCGCACCGAGCCGACGGGCGCCGGCGCGACCGGCATCAACCACGATCACCGGCACCGCCCACGGCGGCAGGAGCGCCAGCCCGAGTTTCTCGAAACCGGCGCCTTCTACGTGATGGATGCCACCGGCTTCCGTGCAGCCCGCCACCGCTTCTTCGGGCGCCTCGGCGTGGCGCTCGTGCCCGAGGCCCACGCCCTCGAGATCGACACCGAGGAGCAGCTGGCCCTGGCCGCGGCCATTGCGCAGGCGGTCGGCGACAGGTCGTACGCCGAGGCCGGGATCGACGTCGACGCCGTCGTCACCGATTTCGACGGCGTGCACACCGACGACACCGTGCTGGTCGGCCAGAACGGCGAGGAGTTCGTGAGCGTCAGCCGCTCAGACGGCATGGGGATCGGGCGCCTGCGCGCGGCCGGCGTGCCCGTGCTGATCCTGTCGACCGAGACCAACCCGGTGGTGTCGGCCCGCGCCCGCAAGCTCGGGGTGGATGTCGTGCAGGGCAGCACCGACAAGGCCGCCTCGCTGAGCGCCTGGGCGTCCGATCACGAGATCCCACTCGAGCGCATCGCCTACCTGGGAAACGACGTCAACGACCTCGGCTGCCTCGACGCGGTCGGCTGGCCGATCGCGGTCCCCGGCTCGCATCCACGGGTCCTCGCGGCGTCGCGCATCGTGCTCGGCGCTGCCGGCGGCGCGGGAGCTGTTCGCGAACTGGCCGAGTCGGTTCTTCTCGCACGAGCCGCGCGTTCCCGGCACACCAGCCCAACCAGCACCAGGAGAGAGACATGACGGTCACCATCGGATCCCACGAAATCGGCGACGGACTGCCGAGCTATGTCATCGGCGAGATCGGCCTCAACCACAACGGCTCGGTCGACCTGGCCAAGAAGCTGATCGATGTCGCCGCCGACGCCGGAGCGCAGGCGGTCAAGTTCCAGAAGCGCACCCCGGCCATCTCGACGCCCGAGCATATGAAGAACGTGCTGCGCGAGACGCCGTGGGGCGAGATGACCTATCTCGAGTACCGCTACCGGGTCGAGTTCGACCGCGAGCAGTACATCGAGATCGGCGACCACGCGACGCTGCGCGGGCTGGACTGGTTCGCCTCGCCGTGGGATGTGCCGGCCGTCGAGTTCCTCGAAGACCTCAACGTGGTGGCGCACAAGGTGGCGTCGGCGAGCGTGACCGATCTGGACCTGCTCGCCGCACTGGCCGCGACCGGCAAGCCGGTCATCCTGTCCACCGGGATGTCGACCATGCAGCAGATCGACGCGGCCGTCGAGGCGCTCGGCACTGACAACCTGGTGATCCTGCACGCCACCTCGACCTACCCGCTCCCGCCCGAGGAGGCCAATCTCCGGATGATTCCGACCCTCCGTGCGGCATACCCGGGCATCCCGATCGGCTATTCCGGTCACGAGCGTGGGCTGCAGATCTCGCTCGCCGCGGTCGCGCTGGGCGCGGCCGCCGTGGAGCGTCACATCACCCTCGACCGCGCCATGTGGGGCTCCGACCACGCGGCGTCGCTCGAGCCGACCGGCTTCGAGCACCTGGTGCGCGACATCCGCGTGATCGAGGAGGCGATGGGTGACGGAGTCAAGCGGGTGTTCCCGGGCGAGCTCGCGCCGATGGCCAAGCTTCGCCGCGTCTCGGCCTGACCCATCGAGACCTCGGCATGAAGTTCATCGCGATCGCGGACTCCGACTCCTACCTCAAGTGGGCGGCGGCGTTCGTGGGCGCGCTGCCCGGGGTGACCGAGCGCGAGCTCATCCTGATCGAGACGCCTGTGCTGCCGAGCGACAGTCAGCGGCAGGCGGCTCTGGCTGTCGGAGGGGTGTCGCCCGAGCAGCTGTTCAGCCTGGGCCTGACCGAGGTGCTCGGCGTACTGCGTCGCGATCCGCCGGACGCGGTTCTGGTCGCGGTGCGCGGGCCGGTGGCAGCCGTGCTGATCAGGATGATCGCCGAGCTGCCGCATCGCCCGGTGATCGTGACGGGTCTGCCGGGAATCTCCATTCCGGCCACCCGCAAGGCGCTCGCGTTCCGCCGGCAGGCGGACCTGTTCGTGCTGCACAGCCGACGTGAGATCCGCGAGTTCACCATGATGTCGCGCGAGTACGGCTGGACGCACCGCTTCGCGCTGGCCACGCTGCCGTTCGTCGAGGAGCGCACCGGCGCGATGGGCACCGACCTGGTGTTCGCCGCGCAAGCGGTCGTGCCCAGAGCGGTGGAGGACCGGGCGCGAGTGCTCGAGCTGCTGATCGCCGCCGCACGCGCCGATCTCACCCGCCGAGTGGTGATCAAGGTGCGCGGTCTCGCCGGGGAGCGCCAGACCCACGACGAGTGGACGAGCTATCCCGAGCTGTTGGAGCAGGTCCCGGATGCGCCGGCCAACCTGGTCATCTCCACGGCGCCGATGTCGGCGGCTCTCGATGCAGCGGAGGGGTTGATGACGGTCAGCTCGACCGCGGCGATCGAGGCGATCGCCCGTGGCATCCCGGTCATCACCCTGGACATCTTCGGGGTGACGGCCAAGCTGATCAACCCGGTGTTCGAGGGCAGCGGCCTGTTCGGCGACGAGGACGCGGTGATCCGACGCGAGTTCCGGCATCCGGAGCCGGCCTGGCTGGATGACAACTACTTCCACCCCGCCGAGGCCGACGATGTCGCCGTGCAGCTCGAGGCCCTGGTGGCCGCACGCCGGCAAGGGGTGCTGCCGGCCAGGGAGCCGGCACGGAAGGCGGGAGGCAGGCTGCGGCTGGCCTGGGATCGCAAACGGGCGTTCGGAGACGCCGATCGCTCGGTCTCGGGTGCCGTCGCCCTCGCGGTCGGAACGCCGGCTCGCGCCACCGTGATCGCCGCCCGCAAGGTGAAGCGGGCGCTCTGAGCTGCGGGGCCTAGCCCGCTGCGCCCTGGTGGTAGTCGGCGTTGTAGCGGTCGAGCACATCCTGGATCGGTCCGTCGAGCACCAGGGCGCCCTTGTCGAGGTAGAGCCCACGGGTGCAGAACCGCAGCAGGTCGCGCTCGCTGTGCGAGACCAGGAACAGCGTGCGACCGCCGGCCAGCAGCTCGTCGATCCGCTTGAAGCACTTGTCGCGGAATCCTTTGTCTCCGACCGCGAGCACCTCGTCGACCAGCAGGATGGGTTCCTCCAACCGCGAGATGACCGAGAAGGCGATACGCACCTTCATCCCGCTCGAGAGGTGCTTGTACGGGGTGTCGACGAAGTCGGCGATGCCCGCGAACTCGATGATCTCGTCGAAGGTCTGGTCGATCTCGCTCTTCGACATGCCATGCAACCCAGCGGTCAGGTAGACGTTGTCGCGCACCGAGAGGTCGTTGACGAACCCTCCGGTGATCTCGATCAGCGGCGCCACACCGCCGTTCACGTGCACCTCGCCGATGTCCGGGAACATCACCTGGGCGACCAGCTTCAGCAGCGTGGACTTGCCCTGGCCGTTGCGGCCCACCACCCCGATCGATTCACCGGGATGGACCGTGAAGCTGACGTCCTTGAGCGCCCAGAACTCCCCGGGGCGGGTTCGACGGTCGCGGCCGGCGAACAGGTCCTTGAAGCTGCGACGCGACGAGCGATTGCGCTTGAACCGGATGCCGACCCCGTCGACCCGCATCCCGCCGACGCCGATCGCGGCCTCGGCTGCCGCCTTCGCCATCAGATCTCCTTCAGCACGGTACGGATGGTGCGCCGGAAGACCAGGACGCCCACCACGACGATCAGCGCGGTCATTCCCGCACTGATCGCGACGGCGAACCAGTTGAGGTCTTGCGGGAAGAACGCGCTCCGGTAGAGGCCGATGATGCCGGTCAGCGGGTTGAAGGCCCCCCAGAACTCGAGGTGCAGTTTCTTGAGGTCGGTGAGCCCGTAGATGATCGGCGATGCGTAGAACAGCAGGCGCAGGATGAGCTTGACCGCACGCTCCAGGTCGCGGAAGAAGACCACCAGCGGTGCGATGATCAGGCCGAGCCCGAAGCTCAGCGCGGCCTGCAGGATGATCGCGGGGATCCACAGCACCGCCTCCCAGTGAACGGGGGCCTGGAAGATGAGCGCGAAGGCGATCAGCACCGGGATGCTGAGCAGGAACTCGATGCCCTTGCTGAGCACGATCCGACCGATCCAGATGGTGCGCGGGATCGTGGTGGATCGGATCAGCTTGCCCTCGCTGGTGAAGGCGCGGGTGGCATCCGAGATCGAGCCGTTGAACCAGGTCCAGGGCAGCAGGCCCGAGACCAGGAACACGATGTAGGGGGACTGGCCGGGGACATGCCGGTTGAAGATCAACACGAAGACGAAGAAGTAGATGCCCGCCATGAGGAGCGGATCGAGCACCGACCAGACGTATCCGAGGAACGACGTCGTGTAGCGCACCTTCAGGTCGCGCGACGTCAGCAACCACAGCGAACGGCGGTACCGCTCGAACGGCGACCAGTGGGCGCGCGTCGACGTGGTCACGCCATCAGACTATCGGGGTCGACCGCCCGGACCTGTGGACGCGGGGAGAGTGCCTACCGTGCGAACGACGAGGAGAACACGGCGTTGGCGCGTTCCAGGTCTTCGGCGAAGTCGATCTCGACGGCGTACAGGTCGGAGATGTCGACCGGCTGGACGCGCATCTTGTCGTCGGCGATGGCGATCTCGATGCCGCGCTCGAAGTAGTCCTGGTCGCCGACCTTGGTGAGGTGGCGCAGCAGGGTCGCCTTGTCGGTGCTCGAGATGTAGTTGATGCCGACCGCCTCGCCCAGGCCGCCGACGACGGTCTTCGAGAGCTCGTGGATGAAGCCCTCGGCGTCGGTCGTGTACTTCACCTCTTCGTCGGACACCTTGGCCGTGTTCACGCTGACGAAGCTGCGGTCGGCGGCGACCAGGTCGCCCACGCGCACCAGCACCTCAGGGTCGAAGACGACGTCACCGTTCATCCAGAGCACGCCTCCGGCGCTGGATGCCTGCAACGCCCGCATCAGGCTCTTGCTGGTGTTGGTCTGGTCGTACTGCTCGTTGTAGACGTACGACGCCTGGGGGAACGCCTCGATGATGTGCTCGAGCTTGTAACCGACGACGATGCTCACCGCGGCGTCGTTGCCGAAGGCCGCGCGGATGTTGTCGAACTGCTGCTGCATGATGGTGCGGCCATCGTTGAGCTCGGTGAGCGGCTTGGGGAGCGACCGACCGAGTCGGCTGCCCATGCCGGCGGCCAGGATCACGATCTGGGTGGTCGGCTTCGGGGTGCTCATGGCGATGGTGCTCCTCAAGGTTTCGTCTGCGAGTGGATCGACGGTGCTTGATGAAACCCAGCCGGGGAGAGTTCACCCGCTGTTCATCGCCGATCCGGCTGTGCGACACACCTTTGTGCTTGGTAAGGATTCTAATCGGCGGTCCTGAGCAGTCAGCGGAACCTCAGGATTCCGTTGTCGTTTCGTGACCACGGCTGGAGGCGATCCGTGAACCGCGCACGGGTGAGCGTCGCTCGGTTGTCACGGTTGATACGTTGTACCCGTGGAAGCCGAATCGGAGCCGTCGACGCCGAAGCGGCAGGGTCCGGGAGGCAAGTCCACAGCGGCTCGCTCGACCGTGGGACGACGTCCCCCGGGCTCCGGCGGCGCCGGGTCCGGCGCATCGCGCAGGCCGAGCAAACCCGCGGCATCCGCGCCGACGACGGCGGCCAAGGGCGGCGCCAAGGCCGGCTCCCAGACCGGCGCCCAGACTCCGACGGGGCCGTCGGCGCCCCCGGCAGAGCACCGGGACGACAGCTCGCCGATCCGCCGATCGGTGATCGAGACCCCGGTGCTCGGTTCGCCCCGCGGCGGTCCTGCGCGTCCGCACCATGGGGCGCCGGTTGAGGTCGAGCCCGAGGCGCCCGCGGAGGTCGAGCCCGAGGCGCCCGCGGAAGCCGAACCCGAGGCGCCCGCAGAAGCCGAGGCCGAGGTCGAGACGCCCGCAGAAGCCGAGGCCGAGGTCGAGACGCCCGCGGAAGCCGAACCCGAGGTCGAGGCGGAGCCCGAGGCACCCGCCGAACCCGAATCCGAACCGCCCGCGCCCCCCGCATCGAAGGCCGGGCGCCCGCACGCCGGACCGACGACGCGCGCGCCGGCATCGCATCCCATCTCCTCCCGCGCACCCGCGATGATCGCGTCGGAGGTCGCGCTGTCGGTCAGCGCGCTCAGCAAGTCCTTCGGCGACACCGTGGCGGTTGACGCGGTCGATCTGACGGTTCCGGCGGGTTCCTTCTTCGGCTTCGTCGGCCCCAACGGCGCCGGCAAGACCACCACGCTGTCGATGGTGACGGGCCTGCTGCGCCCCGACTCCGGCATCGTGAAGATCTACGGCGTGGATGTCTGGGCCAACCCCGCCGTCGCCAAGAAGTCCCTCGGCGTGCTGCCTGACCGGCTGCGGCTGTTCGACCGCCTCACCGGGTCGGAATTCCTGCACCATGCCGGTGCTCTCCGCGGCCTCGACCGCCAGACCATCAGCAGCCGGGTCGACGATCTCGAGCGCGCGTTCGGCATCGAGCACTCGGCAAGCCGACTGGTGTCGGACTACTCGGCCGGCATGGTCAAGAAGATCGGGATCGCGGCGGCCATGATCCATTCGCCCCGTCTGCTCGTGCTCGACGAGCCGTTCGAGTCGGTCGATCCGGTCTCGGCGCAGGTGGTCATCGACATCCTGAAGAAGTTCGCCGCGGCGGGCGGCACCGTACTGCTCTCGAGCCACAGCATGGATCTGATCGAGCGCATCTGCGACTCGGTCGCCATCATCGCCGAGGGGCGGATGCTGGCGAGCGGCCCGATCGCCGACGTGCTCGACGGGCACTCGCTCGAGCAGCGGTTCGTCGAGCTGGCCGGTGGCGCCACCGCAGTGGAGGGCATGGAGTGGTTGCAGAGCTTCTCCGACTGAAGGCCCGGCTGCTCCGCAATGGGTTCCGCCGTCCTCCGGCGCGCGTCGCCGGTTCGGCGGTCGTGCTCGCGAGCGCGCTGATCTGCCTGGTCGTGCTGTTCGCCGTCGCGTCGTGGGTGACCGAGTTCGACGGCGAGATCGTCGGACGCGCGATCGTGCTCCTGGGCACGGGCGTCACTTTCGGCGCGCTGCTGCTGCCCGCGATGTTCTCGCCGTCGCAGCTGGTTGAACCCCGTGCCTTCCTCGGGTACCGCATCGCGTCGGTGCCGCTGGCCGGAGCCTTGCTACTGCTCACCCTGGTGGGTCCGGCCGCGCTGCTGGTCCTTGCCGCCCTCCTGCCCGTGGTCGCGTGGCGCGGCTTCGACGGCATCGCCGGCGTTGCGGCTGCTGCGGCACCCCTTCTCGTGCTGCAGCTGCTCCTGCTCGTCCGGATCGGGGTCGCGATCGGCGCGCAGGTGCACCGCCACCCCGTGGTGCGCTCGTGGATCAGGGTGGCCGGAGTCGTCATCCTGGCGGCCGACCTGCTGCTGGTCGCCGGGCTGCTGCTTCCGCGCGCGGTGCTGCTCGCGCCGGAACGATCGCTCGCCCCGCTGTCGCCGCTGGCCCGCCTGCTCGCCCAGCTTCAACCGGAGCAGGTGGCGGATGCCGTGGGCGGCTCCCCGCTGGCCTCGCTCTGGGGCGCGCCCGACCTCGCCGCCTCTGGCCAGGGCTCACCGAGCGCTGCCCTGTGGATCGGCGCCGGCGTGGTCGTCGTGCTCGCCCTGATCTGGTGGGCGTTCGTCAAGGGGGCGCTGCGTCCGACGCACAAGCAGAAGATCAGCAGGGCCGAGCGGGTGCCGGCGTGGTTCCGGCGGATGCCGGCGAGTCCGGTGGGCGCGGTCGCCGCGCGCAGCTTCATCTACTGGCTGCGCGACCCGCGCTACCGGGCGGTGTTCGGCATCCTGCCCCTGCTTCCGATCCTGACCGGGCTGGCGTTCTTCATCGGCGGGGTGCCGCTGCCCATCGGCGCGCTGGTGCCCTTGCCTCTGATGGTGCTCGTGCTGGCCTGGTCGACCATCCACAACGACGTCGCGTACGACTCCACGGCCGTCTGGGCGCACGTGGTGGCCCAGACCCGCGGCGTGCACGATCGGCTGGGGCGGCTGTGGCCGGTGCTGGCGTTCGGCATCATCCTGATCGCGATCGGCACGCCGATCACGGTGTGGGTGCAGGGCAATCCGGCTTCGCTGCCCGCCGTTCTGGGCATCAACCTCGCCCTGCTGCTCGGCGGAGTCGGTGTGGGCAGTGCGATGTCGCCGCGCTTCCCGTATCCCGCGCCGCGCCCCGGCGACGGCCCGTTCACCTACCCCCAGGCCTCCGGTGGCACGGGAGGCGGCGCTCAGGCCGGATCGTTCCTGCTGACGATTCTCGTGGGGGCGCCACCGATCGCGGCCACGGCGCTGTGGCTGATGGGGTTCCCTGGTCCTCTGCCCTGGATCGCACTCGTGGTCGGGCTCGCGTCCGGGGCCGTCGCATTGGCGCTCGGCCTGCGCAGCGGGGCATCCGCCTTCGACCGCCGCGGGCCGGAACTGCTGGCCTTCACCATGCAAAACTAGAAGCATGAGCGCGATGAGCATCGGCGGCCCGGACGGCCCCGACACGGCCGGCGGCGGCGCGGGCACCGATCTGCTCGAGAAGGAACTGCAGGAGCTCATCGAGAAGGAGCTCACCGAGGACGGTGACCACGACCGCTTCTCGCACTACGTGCAGAAGGAGAAGATCCTCGAGTCGGCCGTCACCGGCAAACCGGTGATCGCGCTGTGCGGCAAGGTCTGGGTGCCCGGCCGCGATCCCGAGAAGTTCCCGGTCTGCCCCGACTGCAAGAAGATCTACGACCGGATGAAGTAGCCCGGGCGCGGGCCCTACAGGTACCGCGTCGGGATCGCGGGCTCGCCCCGCGAGAGCGAGAGCGCGTGCACCGGCAGCTCGGCCATGACGGCCGCGTGGTGGGCGCGCGCCGCCGCGACGCCGGCCGTTCCCAGGTGGGCGTCGATCGGCGTGCCGTCGCGCATCAGATCGACCAGCAGCGGCCGCCCGGCCGAGGCGTCGACCGGTGGATCCTCGACATAGATGTCCTCGGCCGCCGCGACCCCGTCGCGCAGCGTGCGCACCGGCTGCTTGCGCCCGCCGACGGTGGCCTTGCCGTCCGACTTCTTGCCGACCGGAAGCCACCCGCCCGCACCGTCGAGGTGGGCGACGAGCTTGTAGACCATGCCGGCGGCAGGCGATCCCGATCCGGTGACCAGCGATGTCCCGACGCCGTACGAGTTCACCGGCGCCGATCGCAGCGCGGCGATCGCGTGCTCGTCGAGGTCGTTGGTGACCGTGATGCGCGTGTTCACGGCGCCGAGCGAATCGAGCTGTGCCCGCACCTCGCGCACCACGACGCCGAGGTCGCCCGAGTCGATCCGCACCGCTCCGAGCGAGGTCCCGGCCACGCGAATCGCCGTCTCCACCGCGGTCGGGATGTCATAGGTGTCGACCAGCAGCGTCGTGCCGACCCCCATCGCCGCGACTTGCGCACGAAACGCCTCCTCCTCCGAGTCGAAGAGCAGCGTGAAGGCGTGCGCCGCGGTCCCCATGGTCGGGATGCCCCACTCCCGCCCGGCCTCGAGATTGCTGGTCGCGCCGAACCCGGCGATGTAGGCGGCGCGGGCGGCCGCGACCGCGGACCGCTCACCCGTGCGGCGCGAGCCCATCTCGGCGAGCGGGCGCTCTCCGGCTGCAGACACCATGCGCGCGGCGGCCGACGCGACCGCCGAGTCGTAGTTGAACACGCTGAGCGCCAGGGTCTCGAGCACGACGGCCTCGGCGAAGGTGCCCTCGACGACCAGCACCGGTGATCCGGGAAAGTACAGCTCGCCTTCGGCGTAGCCACGGATGGTTCCCGAGAATCGGAAGCCCTCGAGCCAGTCGAGCGTCGCATCGCTGACGACGCGCTCGCGCTTCAGGAAGGCGAGCTCGCGCTGCCCGAACCGGAAGTCGTCGAGAAGCTCCAGCAGCCGGCCGGTTCCGGCGACCACCCCGTAGCGCCGGCCAGTGGGCAGTCGGCGGGCGAAGAGCTCGAACACGCTGCGCCGCAGCGCCCGGCCGTCGGCGAGCGCCGCGTCGATCATGGTGAGCTCGTAGCGGTCGGTGAGGAGCGCGCTCGTCATGGAGTCGAGCCTAGAGGCCAGCGCGGCCCCGGTATCCTGATGCGGTGACCACTGGGCTGTCGATTCCGGGCGCGACGGACGCGCCGATCGGCGTGTTCGACAGCGGCGTGGGCGGTCTCACCGTGGCGCGGGCCATCCTCGATCAGCTGCCGCGCGAGTCCATCCTCTACGTCGGCGACACCGCGCACTCGCCGTACGGGCCGAAGCCGATCGCCGAGGTGCGCGCCTACGCGCTGCAGGTGCTCGACGACATGGTCGCGACCGGGGTGAAGGCTCTGGTGATCGCCTGCAACACGGCGAGCGCGGCCATGCTGCGGGATGCCCGCGAGCGCTATGAGGCGGCCAGCGGCATCCCGGTGATCGAGGTGATCCAGCCGGCGGTACGCGCCGCGGTGCGCGCGACCCGCAACGGGCGGGTCGGCGTGATCGGGACCGTCGGCACGATCCAGTCGCGGGCCTACGACGACGCGTTCGCCGCGGCATCCGGGCTGGAGTTGTTCAGCGCCGCCTGCCCGCGCTTCGTCGAGTTCGTCGAGGCGGGCGTCACGAGCGGCCCGGAGCTGTTCGCAGTGGCCGAGGAGTACCTGGCTCCGCTGCGCGACGCCGGTGTCGACACCCTGGTGCTGGGTTGCACGCACTACCCGCTGATGTCGGCCGCGATCCAATACGTCGTGGGTCAGGATGTGCGGCTCGTCTCGAGCGCGGACGAGACCGCCGCCGATCTGTACCGGGTGCTCGTGAGCAGCGGGCTGGAGCGCACCGCCGCCCTGGACGGGAATGGACGGGTGCCCACCCACACCTTCGAGAGCACCGGCGACGACGAGGCCGCGTTCCGGCAGCTGGCCACGCGCTTCCTCGGCCCCGAGGTCACCCGGGTCGAGACCTTCGAAACCGGAGCGATCCCGCTTCCGCGCGTGTGACTCCGAGCACCACCAACCCGAAAGGCATCATGACCCGCATCGATGGCCGCGACAACGACGACCTCCGCCCGGTGACCATCGCGCGCGGCTGGAGCAAGCAGGCCGAGGGCAGCGCCCTGATCAGTTTCGGCGACACCCGGGTGCTGTGCACGGCGAGCTTCACCAACGGCGTTCCGCGCTGGCTGACCGGCAAGGGCAGGGGCTGGGTGACGGCCGAGTACTCGATGCTGCCGCGCAGTACCAACGACCGGATGGACCGCGAGTCGGTGAAGGGCCGCATCGGCGGACGCACCCACGAGATCTCGCGGCTGATCGGCCGGAGCCTGCGCGCGGTCATCGACACCAAGGCGCTCGGCGAGAACACCCTGGTGATCGACTGCGACGTGCTGCAGGCGGATGGCGGCACCCGCACCGCGTCGATCACCGGCGCCTACGTGGCCATGGCCGACGCGATCGAGTGGGGACGCAGCAAGGGATTCATCGGCAAGGCCGCGAAACCGCTCATCGACTCGGTGGCGGCGGTCAGCGTCGGGATCATCGACGGCGTGCCCATGCTCGATCTGGCATACACCGAGGATTCACGCGCCGAGACCGACATGAACGTGGTGGTCACCGGGCGCGGCCTGTTCGTCGAGGTGCAGGGAACCGCCGAGGGCGCGCCGTTCGACCGGACCGAGCTCAACACCCTGCTCGACCTGGCGCTCGGCGGGACGACCACCCTGACCGCCCTGCAGCTCGCGGCGCTGGAACCGTATGTGGATGGCGCGGGCACGGTGTGACCGTCTTCGTGCTGGCGACGCACAACCCGCACAAGGTCGAGGAACTGCGGCGCATCCTGGGAGACCGGCTGGGGCACCACCGTCTGGTCGGGTACGACGGTCCTGAGCCGGTCGAAGACGGCGACAGCTTCGAGGCGAATGCGCTGATCAAGGCGCGGGCGGCGGCTGTCTTCACCGGCCTCCCGGCGATCGCCGACGATTCGGGGATCTGCGTGGACGCGCTGGGAGGCGCCCCCGGCATCCACTCGGCGCGGTATGCGCAGCTTCTGACGGGCGCGCCGCGCGACGACGCCGACAACTACCGGCTGCTCCTGACCAACCTGCGCGGGGTCGCGGATCGCGCGGCCCAGTTCGTCTGCGCCGCCGCGTTGGTCGACGTGGGCGCCCTCGACGCGGGCCCGAGCCGCACGGGGCTGCAGGCGGGGGGCGCGGCCTTCGAGCACACCGAGCGCGGGGTCTGGCCGGGTTCGGTGCTGGAGGCGCCGGCGGGTCAGGGCGGTTTCGGCTACGACCCGGTCTTCCGTCCCGATGGACTCGACATCAGCTCGGCAGAGCTCACCGCCGACGAGAAGAACGCGCAGAGCCATCGCGCACGGGCGTTCGGGTTGCTCGTCGCGGCGCTGCGCGCCCGGTACGGGTAGAGCTCAGCGCGCGCCCGCTCCACTCGGCCGCGAGGCGTGGCCCGCGGGTGCAGGTGAGTCGCTTTTTCTCATTTCACTTCGCGCTCAATTCAGCGCGAAGTGAAATGGGGAATTCGGAGGGGTGCGCCCCCGCGGGGCGTTCGCTCGGACCGCCCGGCGGGGTTCGCGCGGGGCTTCGCCGGTAGCCTGGGCGCATGGCCCACGATCACGCCGACCGAGCCCACGGCAACCGCCGTCGGCTCGGGTTCGCGCTCGCGATCGTCGTGGTCGTACTGCTGATCGAGCTGCTCGGCGCCTGGCTGTCCGGCTCGCTGGCTCTGCTCGCGGATGCAGGTCACATGACCAGCGACGCGGTCGGACTGGTCGTCGCACTGGTCGCCAGCACGATCGCCGCACGGCCGGCCACCGATCGGCACACCTTCGGATTCCGGCGGGTCGAGGTGCTCGGCGCCCTCGTCAACGGTGCCCTGCTCACGGTCGTCGCGGTGACGGTCGCCATCGAGGCGATCCGGCGCCTGCTCGCCCCGGAAACCGACCACGTCAACGGCCTGCCACTGCTCGTCGTCGCCGCGATCGGACTGGTTGCGAACCTGGTCGCATTCGCGATCCTGCGCGGCGGCGACCGCGACTCGCTTAATCTGCGGGGCGCGTACCTCGAGGTGCTGGGCGACCTGCTCGGGTCGATCGCCGCGCTGGTGGCCGGCGCCGTCATCCTGACCACCGGATTCGCCCCGGCCGACGCCATCGCCTCCCTGCTGATCGCCGTGCTCATCGTGCCGCGGGCGGCCTCGCTGCTGCGCGACGTGGTGCGCGTGCTCACCGAGTCGGCCCCGCGGGGAACCGACGCCGACGAGATCCGCGCGCACCTGCTGCAGACGGCCGGCGTCGTCGATGTGCACGACGTGCACGTCTGGACCATCACGAGCGGCGATCCGGTCTTCACCGCCCACGTCGAGGTCGAGCCGAGCGTGTTCGAGCGGGGCGAGACCGACGGGATGCTCGACCGGCTCGGCGACTGCCTCAAGGGGCACTTCGATGTGGCGCACTCGACGTTCCAACTGGAGCCCGCCGGGCACGCCGATCACGAAGGCGAATCCCATCGCTGACCGCACCACCTCGCGCGCCGGCCTGCGCGGCCTGCTGCCGCTGCTCGGCCCGGCCATGGTCGCCGGTGTCGCGTACCTCGATCCGGGCAATGTGGCGAGCAACGCCAGCGCCGGCGCCCGCTACGGCTACCTGCTGGTCTGGGTCGTGGTGGTGGCGAACACCATGGCGTGGCTGGTGCAGTACCTGTCGGCCAAGCTCGGCTTCTCGACCGGCCAGAGCCTGCCCGAATTGCTCGGGCAGAGCCTGAGCCGTCGGGGCGCCCGATACGCGTTCTGGGTGCAGGCCGAACTCGTGGCGATGGCGACCGACATCGCCGAGGTGCTCGGCGGCGCGATCGCGCTGAACCTGCTGTTCCGGCTGCCGCTGATCGTCGGCGGAATCATCACTGGCGTGGTGTCCCTGCTGCTGCTCACGCTGGCCAACCGACGCGGGTCGCGGGTGTTCGAGCGCGTCGTCACCGGGCTAGTGGTCATCATCGGGGTCGGATTCTGCGCGGGAATCCTGTTCGCCCCGGTCGACGGCGCGGCGGCGGCGGGCGGTCTGGTGCCGCGGTTCAGCGGGTCGGGATCGGTGCTGCTCGCGGCATCCATCCTCGGGGCGACGGTGATGCCGCACGCCATCTACGCCCACTCGGCGCTCACCCGCGACCGATTCGGGTTGGTGGATGACGGCCCGGAACGCCGCCGCGTGCTGCGCGCCACCCGGCTCGATGTGACCGTCGCGCTGGCCGTGGCCGGCACGGTCAACGTCGTGATCCTGCTGCTGGCCGCGTCGACGCTGCCGGGAGTGGATGGTGCGGGCACGCTCCCCGGGGCGCACGCGGCGATCTCCGCCGCACTCGGACCGGTGATCGCCACGCTGTTCGCGGTGGGACTGCTGGCGTCCGGGCTGGCATCCACCTCGGTCGGGGCGTACGCGGGCGCCGAGATCATGCAGGGGCTGCTGCGCGCCCGGATCCCGATGCTGGTGCGGCGGCTGGTGACACTGATCCCCGCGCTGGTGATCCTGGTGATCGGCGTCGACCCGACCTTGGCGCTGGTGCTCAGCCAGGTGGTGCTGTCGTTCGGCATCCCGTTCGCGCTGATCCCGCTGGTGCGGTACACCTCGCGCCGCTCGCTGCTCGGCGACGCGACCAATCGCTGGTGGACCACAGTGCTCGCGGCCTTGGCGGCCACCCTGCTGATCGCGTTGAACGTCAGCCTGATCGTGCTGCTACTCGGCGGCTGACCCACCGCGAACCCGGGGAGCTATTTCTTGGGCTTGTTCTCGAACACGCTCGGGTCGAGCAGCACTTCGTCCTCGCTCATCGCGTCGGTCATGCCGGCGGCCCGGGCCCTGCGCGCAGCCAGGGTCGACCGGATGGTGTGGAACACGGTCGGGATAACGGCGATGCCCACCGCGCACAGCAGCAGCACGTCGATGTACGACACGATGAAGTCGCGCAGCGGCGGGATGTAGTTGAGCAGGAACCCGGCGAAGGTCAGCCCGGATCCCCAGATGATCGCGCCGATCGCGTTGTAGAGCGAGTAGCGGCGGTACGGCATGTGCCCGACCCCGGCGGCCACCGGCGCGAAGGTGCGCACGATCGGCACGAAGCGCGCGGCGATCACCGCGAGTCCACCGAAGCGGGTGAAGAACGCGTTGGTGCGCTCGACGTTCTTGCGGCTGAAGAAGCCGCTCTCTTTGCGCTCGAAGATGCGCGGGCCTGCCTTGCGGCCGATCAGATAGCCGACCTCACCACCGGCGAATGCGGCAGCCGAGATGGCCAGGCAGACCCACCAGATGTCGACGTGGATGATCTGCTTGGCTCCCGGGAAGGCGAGCACGCCCGAGATCACCAGCAGGGTGTCGCCCGGGAGCACAAAGCCGACCAGTAGGCCGGTCTCGGCGAAGACGAATGCGCACACGACCACCAGCGCCCACACCCCGAAGCCCTCGATGAGGTTCTTCGGATCGAGCCACGGGATCAGCCCCGCGACGGGGTGCACGACGAGCGGGTGCAACAGGGTGGGGAGCATCAGCACAGCGTACCGGGTGGCCCTGAACCGGCTAGGCGGCGTCTGTGAGAGTCTGCCGTTCGCCGCGCCGATCCAACCGCCAGGCCCGGATGCCGGCGACGATTGAGATTGCGATCACCACGCCGGCGATGATGTACGACGCCACCCGCACCTGCGGGTTGGAGGCGGCGAAGTATCCGATCACCGTGATCGCCACGGCCCAGGTCAGGGCCCCGACCACGTTGGCGGTGGCGAAGCGGGCGTACGACATCTTGCTGATGCCGGCGATCGGCGCGATGAATACGCGCCCCCAGGGGATGTAGCGGCCGATCACGACCGACCACCATCCGAACAGCTGGTAGAACCGCTCGGTGCGCGCCACGGCCTTGCGCACCCACGGACCGCCCCGCCGGGTCAGCACCGGCTTGCCGAGCCGCCGGCCCATCCAGAAGCCCACCTGATCGCCCGCGAACGCGGCGACGCCGACGCCGCTGGCCAGGATCCAGATCGAGATGTGAGCGGATGCCGTGCCGGCGATGATCCCGGCCGCGAACAGCAGCGAGTCGCCGGTCAGGAACGGGATGATCAACCCGACGAACAGGGCGGTTCCGACGAAGACCAGCCCCCACACCGCCAGGTAGAACAGCACGGCTCCCGAGCTCGCCAGAAAGTCGGCCAGCTGGCCATCGATCGATGACATCGGCAGGAGGAGCGCCACTCGCTCAGCCTAGGTGCGCCACAGCAATCGAGGCTGCGATGTATGCCCTACGCGAGAATTCGTGCAGTTTGTCTGAGTCAGTCGATGAGCCCCATCCCACGGTAGGCCCGCTTGTGACGGGCTTCCTGAAGGCATGCGAGGCTGTACTCGACGGGTGCACTTTCCTCGACAAAGCCCCGCAGCCAGCTCACCTGATCGGAAAGCGGTGCGATCTCAGCGCTGACCGGAGTTGATGTCAAACAAGCTATCCATACGGCGGAGTCAAAAAACTCTCGGGAGTTTGGTGGAGCGACGGTCACGTAACAACCCCCGCGATCGACCAGCAGTTGGATGGTACCCCGACTCGTCTCGGCTTCGAGGACTTGGTTGCTGGGGGAATCAAACCTCTTCACAACGAGGGGCGTGCCGCGCTGCTCAAGCCAAACGGCAAGCGCCTGAATCGCTTCTGGTGCCTCACCTAGACCTTGCATACTCATCCCCCCGGGACCATCAGAGTGCCGCCAGCGTTGGGGACGTACCCCCTCGCGGTGAGGTAGCTTATCTCCTGCTCAAGGGAGCTGCCCGCCCTCACCCGAGTCAAGGGGCGAACCGCAGGCCGGTGCGCTGAGGCGCGAAAGGCGATCTCAAGGGAGAATGGATGCCGTGCCCAAGCTCCCAGCACTCGCCCTCGTGGCCGCTCTCAGTGTCGTCCTGGGCGCCGCGCTGACCGGCTGCGGCACCGGACACCCGACCGGCGCCGGCACGCACACCGCGACGGCGACGCCGACGCCCACGCCGACCCCGACGCCTGTCGCCACCCCGCTCAGCCTGAGCGTTCGCGAGCCGACGCTGCGCGACACCATCACGGTCTCGGGGATCGTGCGCAACTTCCCGATCGACGGGGTGAAGAACAAGGACGAGATCGTCCTGGTGCAGGTGACGGTCACGACCGGCGGCCAGTACTGGTCCGGGTGGGACACCACCCGGCTGCTCCTGATGGATTCGGCCGGCCACGAGTATCCGCCCAAGATGCTGGACAACATCACCGCCGCGATGACCAAGTGGGGTTTCACGCCCTTCCAGGTGGCCAACAACGGCACCAGCATCCCGTACTCTCACACCAGCGCCCCGGGCTGGGTCGCGTTCGACGTCTACAGCGTCACGCCACCGCTGCTGTTCGCCGATCGGCTGGTGCCGGTCGAGGGCGGGGCGCCGAGCACGTACACGGTGGCGCTGCCGCCCGCGCCGCCAACCGGGTGAGTGCGGAAGGTGGGACTCGAACCCACACGCCTTTCGGCACAGGAACCTAAATCCTGCGTGTCTACCGTTTCACCACTCCCGCGAGCGATTGAAGTCTATTGACCGCCTCCGGTCATCCCACTCGACTTCTCCGGAGGGTTGGTCGTGCCGAACAGCCCCTCGCCGTGCCGATGGATCGCTTCGTAGGCCTCGCGGTAGGTGCGCGGCACCGGGTCGCCGGGTGCGTAGCGCGCGAGCAGTAGGGCCACGAGGCCGACGCCGGGCGGGCTGAGCGGCCGGTCGTCGTCGCCGTCGGCGGTGGGATCCAACGATTCCGGGTTCGGCGGCGAGTACAGCGGGAAGGTGCTCGGCCAGGTCGACGGCGCTCGCGGGGTGGTGAGGGTGTGCGCGTTCTGGATCGTCGGCGCGTGCTCGTCGCGCGCGGTCAGGTGTTTCAGCCCGAAACGGTGGGTGAGGGTCGAGATCAGCGAGCCGTGGTGCATCCGCTCGTTGATCACTCGGCTCGGCGTGTAGGCCGAGATCACCAGCGTGGGCACGCGCACCCCGAGCCGGTCGAAGCGGAAGCCCATCTCGGTCTCGCCCGGCAGCGGGGGAGCGGGCGCCGCGGGCGGCGGTACGTGGTCGTAGGTTCCGCCGTGCTCATCGAAGGTCACCATCAGGGTGGTGTTGAGCGCGTTCGATCCCTTCGGCGTCGCGCTCTGGCGGATCGCCGTGTAGATCCGGTGCAGCAGGGCTTCGCCGGCCCGCACGTCGCTGATGCCGCCGCCCTCGATGACGGTGCCGTCGACGTCCGTGCGGGTCAGTGGTCCGACCGGCGGATGCATGTCGTTGTGGTCGAAGGTCAGGCGCGGCTCGATGAAGCTGTAGGCGGGCAGGGTGCCGCTCGCGACATCCTCGTAGAAGGTCGTCATGGTGCGGAAGTTCGACTTCCAGTACTTCTCGAGATGCGGCGCGTGCAGCATGCCGGTCAGCGAGACCAGCTGGCGCTCGTCGTAGTAGATGCGCCACGGGATGCCGGCCTCCTCGAGCCGGTTGAAGATCGTCGTGCCGGTGTTGAGCAGCGGTGAGAGCCACTTGCCGATACCGGGGTTGAAGGCATTGGTGACGAAGCCGTGCGAGGTGCCGGCGTGGAAGAACGAGCGGTTCGGGAAAGTCTGGCTCGGCACCGCGCAGTGCCAGTGGTCGTAGACCGCGAACTCGCGGGCCAGGGTCGAGAAGACCGGCAGCATCTCGGGCGTGAACGAGCCCATGATCTGGCGGTACTCCTCGGGTTGCGGGTCGCGCCCGTGCTCGCCGCGGAACTTGTCGACGTAGTCGGCGAGGAACCCGCTCATTTCGGGTTCGGTGCCCTCGCGTGGCGCGTTGTACGGCGGTTCGAGCGTCCGCACCTCGTGCGACGCGTTCGATGCCGGGTCGACCGTGCCGAAGAGCTGCGTGTTGACGAACGGGTACTCCTCGCCCGGGTCGGGATCGGGGCTGCGCATCACCCGGTCGGTCGGCCCGCTGTAGGGATGCACCGCGACCTCGTCGCCCTCGCGGGTCCGGTTGCTCAGGGGCCGGTCGGCCACGCCCTCGAAGTGCTGGCCGGGCGGAACCGGCACGCCGTCATCCGAATAGAGGTAGCCGAGCAGGTTGTCGAACGAGCGGTTCTCGAACATGACCACGACCAGGTGGTCGAACCCCGGCCCTTCGGCGCGCGGCAGGAGGGTGGTCTCCGGCAGGGGAGCGGGATGCTGCTGCCCCGCGATCGCGCCGGCCAGCCCGCCCGCGACCCCGCCCACGCCGAGGCCGGCGGCTGTGAATCCTGCCGCCCGCAGGAAGTCGCGGCGCGAGGTCGGCCGCTTCGGCTTCGCGCGCGCGTCGTCCTGGCTGTCCGACATCGCTACGGCTGCTGGTCGGGCGACACGTAGGGCTGGCCACCGACGATGATCGATCGCTTCGAGTCGGGGTGCTCGGGGTCGTATCGGATCGGGATGGTGTCTCCGGTGGTGTAGAACCCGCCGGTGATGCCGGTGCGGAAGTAACGCTTGGTGCCGTTCGTGTCGGTGAAGCTCAGGGTCATCCGCTGATGCTGGATGTAGTTGACCATGCCGTCGACACCGACGCTCTCGATGGTCGCCGTGGTGTTGACGCCACGGGCGCGCGTCACCGCCACGGCGGCGTGGCGGAGCGCCCACATCACGAGGAAGACCGCGGCGACCGCATACGGCACGATGACGACCCAGATCGCCTGGGAGACGACGCTCGGGTCAGGGCCGACCGGGACGCTCGACCCGAGCACCAGGAACAGTCCGCCCATGTACTGCACGCAGTAGGTCGCGATCACCCACGGCGTCGGGCGCTGCACGTAGTAGCCGAACAGTCCGGCCCCGACCGAGACGAAGACGTATACGACGAAGGTCCAGATCGTGGTGCCGCCGGAGTTCGCGTTGATGGCGGCCAGAACGGGAGCGCTGAGCACTCCGATGATCGCGACCGGGAGGGTGAAGGGGAGAAGGCGGTGACGGATGGTCTTGGCAACCTCATCCGGGTTCGTCGTCGACATGGGGATATCGTACGAGCGCTTCTAGCTGCCGGGCGTGCCCATGGCTTCGGCGACCGAGCGGGGCGGGATGCCCGGGCCCGGCACGATCATCGCGCGCGGCGCGCGCCACACGGCGTACTCGTTCACGAAGGTGCCGTTGAGCACCGAGGGGTCGCTGTCGGCCAGGGCGCGCGCGTCATCCAGCGAGCAGACGAAGATGCTGAACCCGCGCAATCCCTCGGGGCCGGATGCCGGTCCGGCGGCGACCAGCCGGCCACTGGCCCACATGTCGGCGATGTGGGCGAGGTGGGCATCTTGTGCCTCGCGCTCCTGCTGCTCGGTGAACTGCGGCGGGGTCGGACCGGTCAGCAGCCGTGCCACGACGAAGGTGTCGAACTCCATCAGCTGGTCGTCAGCCAGGTCATCCACACGTCGTAGCCGGTGACGGTCGATCCGACGTTCTTCACGGTGATGTCGACGGAGTGCCGGTCGCCGTTGTAGTTGTCGCGGTCGTAGTGGTGCACGACCCCGGTGATCTCGACGGCGCCATGCGAGGTGCCGTGCGGCCCGGGGGCGCCGGGTGGGTTCGCCGCGGCCCAGAAGCTGAGCGGGGTCTCTTGCGGGGGGTTCTTCCAGGTGACGGTCTGGGAACTGCCGGCCGCGAGCCCGGTTCTGCTGTAGATCTTCTCCTGCTGGATCTGGTTCGCCATGGGCGACACGGTAGTCCTCCGGCCGGGGCGCGGGGTCGGCGAATCCGCGCCTCGGGGCGGGTGTCCGAAATGCCCATTTCACTTCGCGCTCAATTCAGCGCGAAGTGAAATGAGAAAGACGGACTTGCCCGCCCTGCTCGCGCCGCCGGCTCCCGCCCCGCTCCGCCCCAGTTCCGCGAGGTGTGGAGAACTGCCACGGTCGAGCCGTTCGCCCGGGCACACTGCTCGCGTGACCAGCGCGATCGGCCTCATCACCGAGCGGGTGCGGGAGCGCGTGCGCGCCGAGGGTGTCGATCTCGGCGCGGATGACGCGCTCGCCGCCCGGCTCGATGATGAGG